>Ga0078972_1004014_pt1 | contig 42076 bp, 42 predicted proteins | sample YelNatPaOPGAMG01_FD_67568 | JGI IMG/M metagenome (GOLD analysis project Ga0078972, IMG submission 67568) | Hot spring thermophilic microbial communities from Obsidian Pool, Yellowstone National Park, USA - OP-RAMG-01 (SPADES assembly) (version 2) | ecosystem: Environmental > Aquatic > Thermal...
TCCTCAACTCAACCTCTTATTACACTATGTCTATATTTTGGACAAAAAACCATATGGTAGTTAATGTTGTAGATACAGTGACTGGTTTTTCGTTCCACAAATTGATTATACCGGCCTGCTCGTCCTATATCAACACATTTTTTAAGAATTCTGGAAGGGGAACCCGGAGAAGGGAAATCGCCCTTCGGGCGATGCCCCTTTCATCCCACCCCACGAGGGGGTGGGTTTTCAGGGGCGTCTCCTATAAACCCAAGCGGCCCACGATGAAGTCGGCCAACTCCCCGGTCTGGTCGAAGCCAAAGCACGGCAGACCCAGTCCCGGCGGACAGTCGCCGACGGCGGCGATCAGCCCTTCCACCGCGGCGGCCAGATCCCCGCTGTATCCCGCCCGGAAAACGCCCACCTTGGGCCCGGGCTCCCTCTTGAAGCCCTCGACCAGTACCAGGTCCACGCCGCTGACGCGGGCGCGCACATCCGCCAGGGACAATGCCCCGGCCGTGCGCTCGTGGACGGTGAAGGATTCCGGGCCGGCCACGGCCACCTTGTCCGCCCCGGCCGCGAAATGGCGGCTGGAATCCTTGCCAGGCGGGCCCATGTCGTACCCGTGGTCGGTATGTTTCACCGCCGCGACCCGGTACCCCCGTTCCTTGAGGACCCGGATCAGGTTGACCAGCACCGTGGTCTTGCCCGAGTCATGGTAACCGACTATGGCGATGGAAGGTATCATCGCTCTTGTCCCCCACTCACTCGCGCCAATCGTTACCGTCCGGAACCAGCGCCGTGTACCAGATGTCGCTCAGACATTTGACCACTTCGTCCATTTCGAACGGCTTCTGCCCGGTGGGTTCCCCGTTCACAAACCATATGTTGGCGAAGTTTTCCACCATGCCGCCCAAAGCATAAGCGTAGAGCAAGGGATTATCGATTTTCCGGTAAATCCCTTTTTCCACCCCTTTGGCTATGTTATTCACAATCTTTTCGATGAAGTTGTACCGTAATCGCTTAACTTCGGCAAAGAAATCGGGATTTTGGTTGCACACTTCGGTCAATACCTTGTACACATCTTTAAACTGTTGATACTTTTCCAGGTAACCACGATTGGCTGAAGCAATTTTTTTATAAATACGCCCCGAATGGGGTGATGAAACCTGGGCAAAAAGTTCCCTTTGCATCAACTCGTAAATATCTTTAAATATCGCTTCCTTATTGGCAAAATAGATGTAGAAAGTGCCACGGGCGACACCGGCGCTCTCCACGATGTCTTCCACCGTGGTGGAATTGAAACCCTTGCGGGCGAAACATTCCCGGGCCGCCGCCAGCAGCTTTTCCCTGGTATCGGTAGACTTCTTTTGCACGCCGCAAACCTCCCCCGGAGCGACACCCGCCCCGGGATCCCCCCGGGCGCCAATGCCGGAGCGACATTCGTAGCAAGGATATCCCATGACCATCCCCCCTGTCAAGGCTGCCGCACCCTGCCACCCGGCGCCAACCGCCCGGAACGCCGGTCCCGTCCGGGCCGAAAACGCTCTTGACGCCGGATAACCGGCATGGTAGGATAACTAAAAAATGACGATGATGTCAGTGCCACTTGACAACACCCGCCACACCCGAAATCTACATGGAAGGGAACGAAACATCGTGGAGTACGAGGTAATCCAACTGACCGGGGAGAACGGCATCGCCACCCTGACCCTGAACCGCCCCCCCATGAACCCCCTGAACAGCCAAGTCTTCCGGGAACTGATCGCCGCGGCGGACGAACTGCGGGACGACCCGGCCGTCCGGGCGGTGATCGTCACCGGCGCCGGAAACAGGGCTTTCGCGGCCGGCGCCGACATCACCGAAATGGCCCACCTTTCACCGGTCGGAGTCTACGAGTTCAGCCAGGTCTCCCGGGTGGCCTTCGAAAAAATCGAGAACCTGAACAAACCCGTGATCGCCGCCATAAACGGACTGGCCTTGGGCGGCGGCTCGGAACTGGCTCTGGCCTGCGACTTCCGTCTGGCCGCCGACACGGCCAAATTCGGCCAACCCGAAATCAACCTCGGCATCATTCCCGGTGCCGGCGGCACCCAGCGGCTGCCCAGGCTTATCGGAGCGGCCAAGGCCAAGGAAATCATTTACCTGGGCGACATCTTCGACGCGGTAACCGCCGAACGCCTGGGCCTGGTGTCCAAGGTGGTGCCGGCGGAATCCCTCATGGAAGAGGCCCGCAGGCTCGCCGGCAGGCTGGCCGAAAAGCCCCGGGTGGCCCTGGCCATGGCCAAGGAGGCCGTCAACACGGGCCTGAACCTGGACCTGGCCTCGGGACTGACCCTGGAAATGCAGACCTTCGTCACCGCCTTTGCCAGCGAGGACCGCCGGGAAGGCATGGCGGCGTTCATGGAAAAGCGCAAGCCCGCGTTCACGGGGCGGTAGATTCCTGCGGGTCCCGTTTTTCGAAAGGCGTGAACCTTGCGGCAGGGAGGGCAAGCCATGGATTTTGAACTGACGGACGAACAAAAGATGCTCCAGGAAACGGCCTACAAGTTCGCCCTTCGGGAACTGGAGCCCATCGCCAGAGCATGCGACCGGGAGGAAAGATACCCCCGCGATCTCATCACCAAGGCCTGCGCGACGGGCCTGGTCGGCTGCTTCGTCCCCGAGGCCTACGACGGCCCCGGCTTCGGTTTTTTCGAGCACGCGCTGGTCTCCGAACAACTCAGCCGGGTGGACCTGGGCCTGGCCCAGGTCATCGCCGCCGCCAGTTTCGGTACCGAAAACATACTCCTGTTCGGAAGCGAGGAGCAAAAGAAGAAATACCTGCCCCTGGTCCTGAACGGGCGGGCCCTTTTCGCCGGCGCGTACACCGAACCGGACGCCGGGACCGATCTGGCCAACGCCCGGACCACGGCCGTGCGCGACGGCGACGAATACGTCGTCAACGGCACCAAGATGTTCATAACCAACGGCAACGTCTGCGACTTCATGGTCGTGCTGTGCGTCACCCATCCCGCCGAGGAGAAGAAACACCGCCGCTTTTCCCTGATCCTGGTCGAGGCGGACCGCAAGGGTATCACCCGGAACAAGATCAGGGGCAAGATGGGCATCAGGGCCAGCGACACGGCGGAACTCGTCTTCGAAGACGTGCGGGTCCCCGCGGCGAACCTGGTCGGCGAGCCGGGCCGCGGCTTCTACCACCTGATGCACTTCTTCGACATCACCCGGACCCACGTCGCCGCCCAGGGCGTAGGGCTGGCCCAGGGGGCGTTGGACAAGACCCTCCGCTACGTCCGGGAGCGCCAGACCTTCGGGCAGCCGCTTGCCGCCAACCAGGCCGTGCAGTTCATGCTGGCCGAGATGGCCACGAAAATCGAGCTGGCCCGCAACACCTTCTACAAGGCGGCCCGGCAGGTGGACCAGGGACGGCTGGACCCGGCCCTGAACGCCATGGCCAAGTATTTCGCCGCCGAAACGGCGGTGTGGGTATGCGATAAGGCCCTGCAGTTGCACGGCGGTTACGGCTACATCGACGAGTACGACGTGCAGCGCTTCTACCGCGACGCCAAGATCCTGGAGATCTACGAGGGGGCCAAGGAAGCGGAGAAGATGACCATCGCCCGGCGATTGCTCCAGGCCGGCGGTATGCCGTAAAATGGGGACAGGGTTTTGGAAAACCCGCAAAAATACAGGGGGGATTTTCAGTGGAAATCAAGAAAATCGGCATCCTGGGAGCCGGGGCCATGGGAGGGGGGATTGCCCACGTGGCCGCGCAGGCCGGCTACGACGTGATCCTGAGCGACGTCGACCTGGCCTACGTGGACCGCGCCGTCGCCAGAATGGACAGTTTCCTGGCCAAGAACGTGCAAAAGGGCAAGATGTCGCCGGAGGAAAAGGACGCCTTTCTGGGCCGGATCACCCGGACCACCGGCGTGGATGCCTTTGCCGACGCCGATTTCGTCGTCGAGGCCATCATCGAGAACCTGGACATGAAGAAGGACGCCTTCGCCCGGCTGGACGCGGTCTGCAAGCCCCAGGCCCGCCTGGTGACCAACACCTCTTCCATGTCGATCACCCAGATCGCCGCGGCCACCAAGCGTCCGGCCCAGGTCGCCGGCATGCACTTTTTCAACCCGCCGCCTCTGATGCGCCTGGTGGAAGTCATCCGCGGCTACTACACCAGCGATGAAACCGTGCGCGTGGTATCCGAAACGGCGGTGAAGATGGGCAAGACCCCCGTGGAGGTCAAGAAGGACTCGCCGGGCTTCATCGTCAACCGCATCCTGATGGCCCAGTTCATCGAAGCCATCCGGCTGCTGGAAGAAGGCGTGGCCTCCATCGAGGACATCGACGCCGCGGTCAAACTGGGCCTGAACTACCCCATGGGACCGTTCGAGCTGCAGGATTACGCCGGGGTGGACATCGGCTACCATGTGGCCAACTATTTCTGCGAGGAATTCCAGGACATGCGTTGGAACCCGCCGCTGGCCCTGAAAGCGCTCATACGCGCCGGGCGCCTGGGCAAGAAGACCGGCGCCGGCTGGTACGACCATTCCAAGTAGGACGGCGCTCCCGGCGGCCGGGTCAACCCCGGCCGCCGGCACCCCTGTACGGTGGGATATTCCCGGCGCCACCGGCTTGGCAAGAAAGGAGGGCCAGTAGTTTGAATCTTTCCACCATTTTGGACGACAACGCGGCCCGGATTCCCGGATCGCCCGCGGTTATCCGCGGCGAAGACGGTGCGGTGATGACCCACGCCCAGCTCCTGGCGGCCGTAAACCGCTTCGGCAACGCCCTCCTGGACCTGGGGGTGCGCCAGGGCGACCGCGTGGCCCTGTTCCTGCCCAACTCACCGGCCTACCTGACCGCCTATTTCGCCGCCGTCCGGATCGGAGCGACGGTCACCCCCTTCAACATCGTCTTCCGCGGCCCCGAGATCCGCCATATTCTCAACGACGGCCGGGCCAGGGTTCTCGTCGCCGCCGCGGCGGAGGCGCGGGAAAGACTGCCCGCCATCCGCGGCGACCTCACCCACCTGGAGCACGTGGTCACCGTGGGAGGAACAACGGAAGGCAGTCTCTCCTTCGAGGACCTGACCGCCGCACATGACGACGGTCTCGCGGCCGTCGACCGCGACCCGTTCGATACGGTCACCATCCTCTACACCTCGGGCACCACCGGGCAGCCCAAGGGGGCCATGCTCACCCACGGCAACTGGTACGCCAACGCCCGTCTCAACGCCATGTGGGTCAATACCATGAACGACCAGGACGTCTTTTTCACCGGAACGCCTTTTTGCCACGTTTTCTTCGTGCAAACGGTGCTGGCCCCCCTGCTGGTGGGCGGCACGGTCCTCACCGCCGAGCGTTTTTCCCCCGCCGCCGCCCTCAAGCTGATGTCCGACCACCGGGTCACCCACTTCGCCGGCGTTCCCACCATGTACATATACATGCTGCAGGAATACCGGCCCTTTTGCCACGACCTGGGGCCCTGGCGTTTTGCCCAGTCCGCCGGCGCCTCCATGCCGGGGGAGTACATCCGCCGGATAGAAGCCACCTTCGGGGTGGGATTTTGCGAATGCTACGGCTCGACCGAATCCAGCGGCACGGTCACCTTCGGCCGCCTCGGCCACGGCCGCGTAGCTTCCATCGGCCGGGTGGCGCCGGGATGGCAGGTCAAATTGATGGATCCCGACGGCCGGGAAGTCTCCGGCCGCGACGTCGGCGAACTGTGGATCAAGGGACAGGGCCTTTTCCGTGGCTACTGGGAAATGCCCCAGGCCACGGCCGAGGCTTTCGCGGACGGGTGGTTCAAGACCGGCGACCTGGGATGGCAGGACGAAGACGGTTACCTGTACCTCGTCGACCGGAAGAAGGACATGGTGATCAGCGGCGGTTACAACATCTATCCGCGCGAGTTGGAGGACACGCTCCACACCCATCCGCAGGTCCTGGAAGCCGCAGTGATCGGTCTGCCCGATCCCGCCCGGGGCGAGATACCCGTGGCCTACATCGTCCCGAAACCGGGCGGGACACTCCGGGCCGGGGAAATACAGGCCTTCTGCCAGGAACGTCTCGCCCCGTACAAGGTCCCCCGCCGGGTGGAACTGGTGGACGAACTGCCCAAAGGCCCGACGGGCAAGATCCTGAAGCGGGTCCTGAAGGAGCGGGTGCTGGGTACGAAGTAGCGGCCCCGCCTCCTTCCCCCTCCCTCAAGTATCCGCCCCGAAATGACGATATCGAAGGAGCGACGTTTGGCGGCCCGGAATTACCGGGCCCGCCAAACGGGGGCGGAACGCCGCCCCGGCCAAAACCAGCCCGGAGGTGGCCTTTCTTGTCCGAAACCAACCCCGAAATCGAAAAAATGCTGGGACTGGTTCCCGCCCTCAGGCATATTCTGGGTGACAACGCAATCATCGCCGTCAACGACCGGGAGAAGTACATTTTCAACGAAGACGGCAAGAACTTCAGCCTGGGCGTCAAAAAGGGCGACCCCATCGTCAGGGGCGGGGCCTCCGAACAGGTCATGAACACCGGCCGGCCGCTCACGAAGAAAGTGCCGCGGGAAGTCCTGGGCCTCCCCTACCGCTTCACCGGCGTTCCCATCGATGACAACGGCCAAACCGTGGGCGCCCTGGTCGTCCTGACCAGCCTGCAGGACGAGGAGGAACTGCAGCGGATGGCCTCCCTGTTGAACGGCTCGATCGAGTCCCTTTCCTCCAACTCGTCAACCTTCGCCGCCTCGGCCGAGGAACTGGCCGCCACCGCGGGGGAACTGGCCGGAAACACGGACCGTATCGGGCACGACGTCAAGGACATGGATGCCATCATCAGCCTGATCATGGAAATAGCGTCCCAAACCCACCTGTTGGGTCTCAACGCCGCCATCGAAGCCGCCCGGGCCGGCGACATGGGACGCGGCTTCAACGTCGTGGCGGAGGAAATCCGCAAGCTGGCCGGCCGCACCCAGTCCTCGGCCAAAGAAGTCACCGAAAAACTGAACCGGATCAAGAACAACATCAAGGCCCTGGCCGAGCATGTCGTACAGATCTCCGCCGTTTCCGAGGAACAGGCCGCCACCTCCGCCAAACTGAACGCCAGCGTCCAGGACATCCAGCCCGTCACCGCGGACCTGATCGGGCTGTCGGAACGGATCGGCCGCTGATGCCGGGCGGCGGGACCAAAACAGCCCCGCCGCCGCTTCATGCGCTCCCCCGGTGTCGCCCGGGCCGGCTCCCCTATTGTTTCCCTTCCATGATCAGGGCGTGGCTGATCAGATGGTGCAGGTGTATGGGCTTGCAATCCAGTTCGTAGTACTTGAAAATATCCGTCAACTGGTCGAAGCAGTTATGGCAGGGGCAGGCCACCAGTTTACAGCCTGTTTCCTTGATCTGGTCCACTTTGAGTTTGCCCTTGGCCATGCGGTAGGGATAGATGTCCTTGCCCATGGCCAGGAGGCCGCCGCCACCGCCGCAGCAATAGTTGTACCGGCCGTTGGGCCACATTTCCCGGAACTCCATAACGGTTTTGTTCAGCACGTAGCGCATGGCGTCACCAAGGCCCTGTTTGCGCACACTGTTGCAAGGGTCGTGCAGAGTAATGGGTTCGGTGTTCAAGGTCTTATCCACCTTCAACAGACCGGCCTCAAACCACTCCACATATTTCTCGACTATACTCTTTACCGGATAGTTCCCGTCTTCGGGACTCAGCCAAACCTTAGGTCCCCATTTGTTGGCCTGGGTGGCATGACCGCACTCGGTAACCACCAGCTCTTTGACCTTGAGCCGCTTCACTTCGTCGGCATAGCGCTGGGTTATTATCCTTGACTCCTCATCATTTCCATTGAATAGCGCGTAATGCGTAGCGTCCCACCACCTGCTGCTGCACGTCCAGTTGGCTCCTACATACCACATTATCTTGGCTATACTCTGTACGTCCTGGGGATAATACTTGATTTCCCGGGGATCCCAAAGGAAAAGAAAATCCGCCCCTTCCTTGTCAATGGGAATCTTGGCGTTTTCGTCCCCCACCTCGGCCTGCAGTTCTTCCTCCATCCACTCCAGGGTTTCCAGGTATTCCTCGTTCGGCACTTCCATCTGGTTGCCGGTCTTTATCTGGGCGTCGACCACGTCCTGCAGGAACCCGGGCGCCCTGAGCCCGAAGTTGCCCCGCACCGTGCGCACCAGGGTCAGCACCTCCACGCCCATCGGGCAGTCCATGGTGCACCGGCCGCACTGGGTGCAGGCCCAGATGAAGGTGGAATTCAGGACTTCTTCCCGCATGCCCAGCGTCAGCATGCGTATGAACTTGCGCGGATCGGCGTGCTCGTGCACCCCGTTGTACGGGCACCCGGCGCTGCACATGCCGCAGGCCAGGCACTGCAGAAAGTCTTCGCGGTTACCCAGGGTGCAGGCCTTGGCAACGACCTCCCGGAAAAAGGTGTGATCCAACTTGCTTGCCTCTATCACGGCCAAAACTAATTCCTCCCCGCCTCGTTATCTTTGCTTCGCTGGTTGGTCAAGGCCCCGGGCCCCAAAGCCATGCCCGGACCGGTCGGATGGCCCTCCGCCGGGCCCTCGCCGGAGAGCCGGGACGACCCGGGATCGACCGGCAAGCCTCCCGGAAACCGGATCCTCCCTGCCGCGGCCACAGCCGCGGCAGGGCCGCACCATCCCGGTCAGAATTCGATGGAGCGCGCCGGCCAAAAGCGCCGCCACCGCATCCCGCATCCCGCATCCCGCCCCATCCCCCGTCTTTTGTCTGCGACCGGACCGAACCGGCATTCCCCCCTGACCACCAAACCAAAGCCAGTGATCGAACCTCCCCGTCCCCTGTCCGCTTCAGGCCCATGCATCGCCCCCATTCCCGCGTGTTCGCTTCGGCCACGTCCGCAAGGGTCGCACCGATTCCGACGGGCGACAATCCACTGGAACAACCATATACAACATGATAGCAGCTAGATAATGGTTACACCTAACCACCAAAACAAAGCAAGGCATCGCGGGGAACCGGGCCTGTCCCACGAACCCCGTTTCTCCGGCCCTGAACATGCAAGTCATCTCTAAGTGTAATACTTTCGCTTTCCTCCGTCAACCGGTGAACCGGAAAAAGATGATGCGCCGACCCAGTTGCCGGCAAGGGGCGGCCGGGAGCGTGACCGACCCTCCTCCCCCTCCGCGGGAACGTGAAACGCCGCCGGAGTACGCCACCTTCACGTGGCCGACATATTCTTCACTTTTGTCCCTATCATCAGTATAAAACTCCATGTCAGGCATTTTGTGTAACACATACCGCTTCCTCACCATAAAATGGCAGCAAAGCCATTACCAGCCAGGCGAAGTTTGGCCGGCCTGTTCACTTCTCATGGGAAGGCGGACCCGCTCCGGTTTCCGGCTAACCCCAGTGCGTCCGGCGCCGCGAGGTTCCCATCCTGACGAGTGGGCCGCGTCACGCCCAGTCAGCCAAAGGAGTAACGCCATGATTGTGAAGGTAATCGAAGCAGTCGAAAAGTTTTTCGCCGAAACCCTCAATCGGTCGGGGAAAATAATTGGTGTGACACCGGAAGCCAGTATGTGGAAGGTAAAAATAGAAGTTCCCGAAGAAGTCGAGTATATGAGGAAAAAGGCCCTCGATGATCTGATGGCCATTTACGAGGTCGTCGTCAACACCGGGTTGCAGGTTCTCTCGTTCCAACGCATCGCTCTTCGTGAGCGCGACTCCCTAACAAGCTACCCCGTCGACGAACCAGCCAATGAAAGTTGACATCCATTTCCCGGGTTGTGCGGGGTGCCACTCGAGACGCGGTGCACCCCCACGCCCGCGCCATGCGACAAGGCCGGGCACACGGCGATCCGTCTGCCGCCTACGGGCATCAAATGGGCCGGATCCTGGTCGTCAAACGATGAACGGGGGTGCGCCATGTTCCTGATCGACGACATCCTGCTGGCACCGGCAAGAGGGATCCTCTTCATTTTCCGCGAGATTCACAAGCAGGTCATGGCGGAGTATTACAGCCGGGAAAATATTTACGATAAACTGAGAAGACTACAGTACCAATTTGAAATAGGTGAGATTGATGAAAAGCGCTTTAGTAGACAACAAAAAGCTTTGTTTGACCGAATCGATGAGATCGTCCGCTACGAGGAAGAACTTGAGGAAGACCAGACGAATGCCGAGACCGAGGTGCAAGGATAAATTTGCCTATTACCTTTATGGTCTGACTTTTCTCCCGCATGGTGTCAACCCGGATCATTCTTGTCTTCGCGGGATAGAGGGTTACCCTGTGCGATTTCTTACAATAAAAGACATATCAGTGGTTTACAGCAAAGTCCCTCCTGAGGATTACTCTAGAGATTCCCTGGAAGCCAGGCTTAATAATCTCAACTGGCTGGAAAATCGGGCCCACGAACATTATCAGGTCCAGGAGGCCATTATGGCCCGCACTGGAACCGCCCTTCCGTTTAAGTTTTGCACCATTTTTACGACAAAGAAAAGAATGGCCGAATATGTGACCGATAGTTATGAAGGTATAGAGAATATTTTGACCAAACTGAAGGGAAAGCAAGAATGGTCCGTAAAAGTTTTCGTTAACAAAGAAAGGCTTAAAGCGGGTATTGCCCAACTTAACCCTCACTTCAGGTCTTTCCTCAAAACCCAGCAAGAAAGCACCGGGAAAAACTTTCTTCTAGGTAAGAAACTACTGCATGACATCGAGGCGGAAGCTGCCGAGTACTACCGGCAACAAACAACTAACCTCATCAACAATCTTCGACAAGCCTGCGAAGAATGGCGGCAGAATGAAACGTTTCCCTTCCCGGAGAAAAAAGGAGAAGAAATGGTGGGCAATTTCGCATTCCTTGTAAATGCGGACCATCTTCAAAACTTCACTTCCTTAATGGATGCATTCAATCAACGTCAGCCCCGTGATAGTCTGTACGCTGTGTACACGGGCCCGTGGCTTCCCTATAATTTCGTTGGCGAATTAGGGGTTGACTCTTGTGGAAGATCATGAAACCTTACTTGAACGAATCACAATTCTTGAAATACTTGACCACATTTTAGATAAAGGCATCGTAATTTGCGGAAGCCTGGTCATCTCCGTAGCCAATGTCGACTTGATCTATCTCGGACTTCAGCTCGTACTTTCATCGGTAGAAACATTACTCCCGAAATCACAGGAGAGGTTTCCGAATGATCTATCTCTATTGTCTGACTGACGCAAGCACAGAGGACCTGGCTTTTCTCTCGGGAGAACCCTACTATCTCTTCCCGTTCGATCAGTTCGTCACCGTCGCCGCGGAAAGGGGCGAGAGGGATTTCCTTTCCCCCAGCGGCATCATGGAGCACTTCGACGTAAACGACCGGATCCTCAAGCGGGGCTTCACGGTACTTCCCTTTGCCTACGGCACGATTCTACCGGCTGACGAGGTCCTCTCTTTTCTCGCGAAGAACAAGGGAGCCATCGCCGGGACCATGGCGAGGTTCAAAGGCAAAGTGGAAATGGGGATGAAGGTATTGCTTCCCTCCGGTGGCGACGCCCGGTGCGCCGCGTTGCAGGAACGCCTGGGCGATACGCCGGGACACGGTTACCTGTCGGGCCGGGTGCACGACTACGGCTCCTCCCTCGCGGGCCTGGCCGATTTTGCCGTCCTGCGGCGGGAGGTCGAACGGCGGTTCGCCGCGGCCGGAAGCGATATCAAGTTCAAAGTGCATTCGTCGCCGAAATCGCTTCTCGCCAGGGTGGCCTTTCTGATTGAACGGCGCGACACGGATCTTTTCTTTGCCAGGTCCCGGGAGTTGAGGAGCGCTTTTCCCGGCTATAAATATCTCTTCAGCGGTCCCTGGCCTCCGTACAACTTTCTCGCTTTGAAGTGGTGACCGACACTGATCGAGGGTGATACACCGTGGGAAACCTGATTTACGATGACGCGGACGACCTCCGCCTGTTTGTGCAGGAGCTGGAAACGCCACCGGGCGCGAACCGTTTTCCCGGGAGGATCAACGCCGACCCCGGGAATGTCGAGAAAGGCCTTGCCAAGCTGGTACTTACTGTAGTCGAACTACTACGGCAATTACTTGAACGCCAGGCCATCAAGAGACTGCACCGGTTAAGTGATGAACAAATTGAGGAGCTTGGCATTACCTTCATGAAACTTGAGCAGAAAATTAACGAACTGACCGAAGTCTTTGGTTTAACCAAAGAGGATTTAAACATCGATCTCGGACCCCTAGGAAATCTCTTATAACTGGGTAACTCGGCGCTTAAGAGAGGGATTGAAATGGAACATACCCTGAGGAGCACCAATGTTGCCGAAATTTTGGAACGGGTTCTCGACAAGGGCCTGGTCATTGCCGGAGATATCAGCATCTCCATAGCTGAAATCGATCTTCTCAAGATCAAGGTCCGGCTTCTGGTGGCCTCGGTGGATAAAGCCAGGGAAATAGGGATCAACTGGTGGGAAAGCGACCCTTATCTCTCGGTGGCCGCGCAAAAAAGCCTGGCCGTGGAGGGGGAGCGCCGGGACCGCCCGCTCGCGCCACCAGGGACGACGGGGGAAGCCCTGCCGCACCAGGGGTTGGCGGCCGCCCGGCCGGAGCCGGCCGAGGAGCGGCGGCAGGAGTACCAGCACCGCAAGCTCAATTTCCACCACCCCGTCCGATAAAGGCCGGGCGGGCGGTAGAGGATCATGGACGTTGAAAAGCTGCCCAATTGGCCGGCCGTCCGCGCCATGATCGAATCGGACGCCGGTGCCAGGAATCCCAAACGCGTGGCTCGCAAGATAGCCGGGCTGCTCGGCCTGCCATATATCGGCAGCGGCGCCCACCGGGTGGCGCTCGACCTGGGCTCCGCAATCTTGAAGGTGGCCCTCGGCAAGAGGGGTCTCAGGGAAAACCAACGCGAAAGCGGCCTCTTTTTCTCCCTACCCCCCCGACAACGCGTGCATTTGGCCACCTGCCTCGCGGCCGGACCCGGCTGGGCCCTTTTCGAAAAGCTGATACCCATGAGCTACCAGTCCGGGTATCGGGAGCACAGACTGAGGATGCAGGAAATAAGGAACGAAATAAAGCGGCTCGGCATTTACGACATATCCTCCCCCCGCAACTGGGGCCTCCGGGAGGGTTGGGGGCCGGTGGTGCTGGATTACTCCCTTTACACGAGCCCGCCGCCGGCGGCGACGGGCAACAGCGCATCCAGCCTTCCTTCCGGCCGGCCCGGCTCTCCAGCGAATAAACTTGCTGGAAAATATTGTAACCCGGAATATTCCCCGCCCATATACTGTTACCAAACCAATCGAAAGGAGTGTTCCGGCACATGATCAGGCACAGCATTCAGGCATCCAGCCTGGCCGAAGTTGTCGATAGAATTCTGACCAAGGGCATCGTCATCGACGCCTTCGTCCGGGTCGCACTGGTCGGCATAGAGCTTCTGGCCATCGAAGCCCGGGTCGTCATCGCTTCCGTCGAAACCTGGCTCATGTACGCCGAAGCGGTCGGCCTGACCGCCCTGACGACATCCGCATAGAGAGGCCTGCCGGGGCCGGTCGGGACCGGTCCCGGCGCCCGTCCTCTGCCAAGAAAGGGAGGGACACCAATGTCCTTGACAACGGCCATGGAATCCTGGTGCCACGGTTTCGAGGATACGGCCTCGCAAATAGTGACCATAGTAAAAGACATTGAAAAATATACCGACACCGCTGTCAGAAGTTACGGGGCTTCCCGGCGCAAATTGCATGACCATTTGAGCAAACAACTGAATGCCGAACGCCTTGCCTTGCTGAAGCAAGTGACCGATATATTGAACAGCTTCGCAAAGGACCGGTCGGGCGCGAGCGCCGTTCTTGCCGAAATGCGGAAAACCCGTAGAATTTAGGCCGTGTCCTTCCACCCGGGATTGCAAAGATTGCTTTGGGCGCAAAGGATTTACCATGGCACCCACCGTTCGGATCCATCGTACAACTTCAAGGATTGGGAAAGGCCTTTGCGGAACCGATGTCAGCTGTTGCGTTCTTGCCTGACGGCGCAAAGGCCTTCCCGAATCGGGCGGGAGTGAAATATGACCAGTAAACAGGACCTCGAGACGAATAGTCCGTTTGTTCAAACGGAGCACCTATTGGGTGTGGCTAACCGTGCCCTGCTATACCTAAACTCTGGTCTCTACGTCCATTTCAGGGGGCCTTCCGGTGTGGGTAAAACCTCATTGGCAATGTATGTTGCCGGCTGTCTTGGGCGCCCCTATAGTGTTATTTACGGTAGCAGCGATTACAGCACCATGGATCTGATAGGTGGCAATTTTGGTTACCACCGCAAGAAAAAGGTCGACAACTTCATTCACAACGTATATACACTGGAAGAAGACTTTCAACTGAAGTGGCTCGATAAACAGCTAACCATAGCCTGTCGCGAGGGTCATGTGCTCATTTACGACGAATTTTCTCGCACCAGGCCCGAGATCAACAATATTTTTCTATCGGTCCTGGAGGAAGGAACCCTTTTCCTGCCCAGTTTTGAGTCGGATAACCAATACGTGAAAGTTCATCCAAACTTCCGTTTGATCCTTACCAGCAATCCCGTCGAGTACGCAGGTGTCCACAAAACCCAGGTTGCTCTGGAAGACCGGATAGTGACCATGGAACTGGCCGGAATGGACCGCGAGACCGAGATAGCCGTTGCGGTAGCGCATTCCGGAATAGACAAAGAACTCGCCGGCAGGATCGTCGACCTTGTGCGGGAATTCCGCAATGGCCTGACAAATGGCCAATCATGTTCGGTAAGAACCTGCATAAAAATCGCCAAGGTGTTTTCGCTGGCCGGCAACGCCTCTCATACGCCCATGCCTCCGGAGGATATTTTCCTCGATATCCTGGTCTCTGAATTTAAGTACAAGGAGGTAAATAGAGAGCACGTCAAAGCCCTGGTTAATCGATATTTTCGCTAAAGGTGTGGTTATTCCCCATGAAGGTAGATCTCACAAGGGTAATTGAATGGCTTGTCGAAGCCGCCCAAAGGGCTGAGTCATCACCAGATGGCACCTATTATGAAAGGGTGGTTCATACTTATCGCGGTAAATCCCTTACCGACTGTTCCTTGCGAGTGCGGGTAGGGCTACCCGCTCCGATCCCCGGAGACGAAAAGAGACTTATTCATTCGGCCTGATGTTGTGCGGGGCACCAGCTGATGTGATATGGTGCCCCCGTCATCTCTTTGTTTCCCTTAGTATTTCGGAGGGGGAAGAGAAATGAAGTTAACCAGCGGTTTGTATGCCTACTGCATTATTGCCAGGAATTGCTGCGATACCGGTGAACCGGAGCTGCCGGATGGCACTTTTCTGGTCCAACACCGCGACATCGCTGCGGTGGTAGAGCGCGTTTCCGAGTCGAAATGGCAACCAACAAAAGATAATATCATCAGACATCAGAAAATAATTACGACAGTACAGGAGACCTTGCCCATCCTACCACTTAGATTTGGTATGGTTTTCAAGGACAGTGAGGAATTGGCTCGAGTGCTCCAGGACAAATACACTGAAATTCAAGGTTTGTTTGCAAAAGTCGAAGGCCGGGTAGAATTGAGCCTGCGACTGTTTTGGCATCACAATGCCTTTCTTGAGGATATAGGCAATAGAAAAATCGAGGAGTTGAAAAAGCAATACCAAAACGCCAACGCAAATCACTATATCGCTGCTATCGAGATTGGCAAACAGGTCGAGAGCCTGGTTAATCAGAAAAGAGAGGAGTATATCCGCGAGATTTTAGAACCCCTTCGTGGCATTGCAGATGATTCAGTTTTAGGCCCTATAACCGGCGAAAAAATGGTTTTCAATGCCGCCTTTCTCGTGAAGGAGAGTCTGGTCGACCAGTTCGACGAGGTGGTCAAAAACCTGCACGATCAGTACCAGGAAAAGTTTCTCTTTCGCTACTCCGGGCCCTGGCCGGCCTACAACTTTGCCGCCGCCAAATGGTGAAAGGTGACCGGCCCGCCCGGCCGTAGATCCCTTCAACTGGTCTCGGCCCGGGGCCAGGAGCCGTTGTTGCGGCCGGCCAGAAGCCTCTCCAGGGGAAACCGGGACCGCCTTTTGCCGTGCCAGGCTGCTTTCCGGCTCTCCCGCACCACCTGGCGGTATACGTCCGCGGTACGGGCGGCCAGTACCTCCCAGTCGAACCCGGCCAGGCGAAGGCAGGCCTGTTGGGCCAGGCGACGGCCCAGGTCCGGGTGATGCAGGAGAGCCAGAACCATGTCGGCCAGGGAGTCGGCGTTGCCCGGGTAACACTTCAGGCCGTCCACGCCGTGCCGGACGATTTCGGCCAACCCCCCGGTGTCGGCCGCCACCACCGGCGTCCGGGCGGCCATGGCCTCCAGGGCCACGATGCCGAACGGCTCGTACAGGCTGGGATAAACCGCCACGGCGGCCCACCGCAAAAACTGCTTCAGCTTGGTTTCGTCGACATGTCCGGTGAAATAGACACGATGGGCGATGTTCAGTTGGGCAGCCAACCGCCGGAGCTCCGGTTCGTAAGGCCCGCTGCCGGCCACGACCAGTTTGGTGCGGGGATGGGCGGCGAAAATGCGGGGGGCGGCCGCCAGCAGCACCTGCACTCCTTTTTCCCGCACCAGGCGTCCGGCGCAAAAGACGATGTCCTCGTCGGGCGCGGCGTAGTCCTCCCGGCGGAGGGTCTCCTGGACCACCGCAAAGCGCTGCTGCTCGACCCCGTTGGGGATGACCACGATCTTGTCGGCCGGCACCTGGAATACGCGCCGCACCTCCCCCTCCATGTAACGGCTGCAGCAGATGACGCGCCAGGCCTCGTAGGCCAGCCACCACTCCACATCGCTGATATGCCGCTGCAAAGGGTTGTGCAGGCCGTTGTTCCGGCCGTACTCGGTGGCGTGGATGGTGGCCACCAGGGGTAGGCGCCAGGCGTGTTTGACCGCTTTGGCCGCGTAAGCCACCAGCCAGTCGTGGCCGTGCACCAGGTCGAATCCCTCCGGACCCGCGAAGTGCCCCATCAAGCGCTCCAAAAGCGCCACGTTGAACTGGGTCACGCCGGCCGCAAAATCGGTGCTCGATACCTGGTAGGGTGCGGTCCGGTGCACGTGCACCCCCTCCGCCACCTCGTAGGCGGGAGCCCTGTTCCCGCCACCGGTGCATACGTGCACCTCGTGCCGGGCCCGGGCCAGAAAGCGGCTCAAGTCGTAGACGTGTTGGGCCAGCCCCCCCACCTTCTGGGGCGGGTACTCCCAGGAAAGCATGAGTATTTTCATCGGACGCCCCCTCCGAACCCGCCGGCCCCGCCGCGGCGGCGGCACCCGGTTCCCTTCCCTATCCGACTCAACCACTGGTATTATGGAGGGGACCCCGGCGGATTATACCGTGCGGACGCGATTCTCCGGCGCTGCGGGCGCCGCCCCCTGTCCATCCTTCCGGTCCCTTGACGTTGACAAAAGACGCGGCGGCCTGATATGATCGTCAGGAAGAACTTGCCGGGAGCGCCAGGGAAATCCCGGCGGGGGAGGTGAAAGACGTGACCAGGCGCATGGGGGGAAAGCCGACCGTCGCCAAAAGCATGACCTGGGTGGGGGAGGACTTCATCCGTGACGTCCTGCGCCGACTGGGCCCCGGCATTTGCACCACGACCGGTGCCGGCGACCGTAGCGTCGGGTTCGACATATCCGGAGACGGCCGTTTCGGCACCGCACCCGGACAGGACCCGCTCATCTGCGCCCGGTTGTACGGCATGTTCATGACCGGCGGGAGCACGGCGGTGGTGGTGCGCACCTTCACCGGGGAGACGGTGTCCGTGCGCCACGGCACCGAAAAAAACAGGTTGATCCGCGTTCCGGTCAAGGAACTGCGCGGTTACCGGGTGTGGGTGGCGGAAGAAAAGACGGACAGGGTATTTCTCGACTTCGCAAAAATCCCGCCCGACGTGTTGCGGGAATGCTATTCCTACGACGCGCGGACGGGCGAGTACACCGGGCTGGTCGAGGACGAACGCGACCACCGTTTCCTGTAGTCCGTCACTCCCGACAAACCGTCCGGCGCCTTCCCGGACGGTCGTGACATCTATTTGATCCTCTTCAGCCAACTCTTGCTGCGTTTCAGTTTCTTCACCGTCACCTGCTCGCGGTCGGCTTGCTCCTCCAGGTTCTGGTACATGTATTCCAGCAGGTCGTACACTTCGTAGCCGGGTACGAAGGGGATGGACCCGGTGATCTCCACCGAAAGGTGCAGGGCGGCGATGGTCCCCACCACCTGGTCGGACACCGCCGGCATTTCCCCGTGCAGGGACTCCAGCAGGTTCTCGGCGTAGTTGACCGCGTCGTCCGCTCCCACCAGCACCAGGGGCAACAGCGCCGGCGTAAAGATCACGGAGTCCTGTTCCAGGGCGAAATCGGGCCGGGAGAGGCTGTAGGGCTTGGGGACCGCCAGGATGTTGCCGGGCTGGTCCACCGTCCCCGCGGCCTGCTTTTCCAGGGCCGTTTCCACGTCGTCAATGTGCACGGGATGGGTCAGACGGTCGCCCACGAACACCCGCATACCCCGGCAGCGCAACGGGGAAAGCCGCCGGAAAACGGGAGCCCCGGGCAGGTTGCGTCCGAAGACGTCGGCGATGCGGGTCAGCCGGCCGGAATCCAGCCGCTTGCCGATGCGGGCCAGGTCGTCCCTGACGGCCAGCAGCACCGGCACCACACCGAAGAAAACCGAAACCACCAGTTCTTCCTCGCGGGGCGCCGCCGGCAGCAGGGGATGCTTTTGCTTCAAGGCCTCCAGGGCATCCTCGCCGGCCGCCTGGGCCAACGCCCAGGCCGACCTGGCCTCCGGCCCCTCGGTCCAGGCCGTGTTGCCGGTCAGCCACCGGCGATAGTCGGCCATGTCAAAAGGTACGTGCACCACCCGCACCGCCTCGTCCAGGTACAGGTCTTCCAGGAAATTGTGCCGCTCCAGAAGATAGTCCTGGTAGTCCTCCTGGGAACCGTAAAACGCGGCATAATCTTCCGGAAAGTAGACGGCCGCCGCCACCAGGTGGTCCTCCCGGGCCACGCCGTCAAAAATGCCGTATGATCTCATGTAATCCTCCTTACGCCAACCGTTCCGAATCTCCCTGTGACGAAAGCCGGCCGGGTAGAACACCCGCCCGGGACCCTAACGGTCCCGCCGGAACCATTATAAACCATCCGGGGCCGCCTTGGCAACGCGCAAATAAAGATTCGGACACGGCCCGCCGCTAGCCGCCCAGCCGGGCGGCGATGGCTTCGGCCATTTCGCCGGTGCCGGCGTTACCCCCCAGGTCGTAGGTGAGGTGGACGCCCTCGGTGAGCACGGCGTCGACGGCCGCTTCCACGGCGCGGGCGGCCCCGGATTCCCCGAGGTGCGCAAGGAGCATGGCCCCCGACAAGATCATGGCCAGGGGATTGATCACGTTCTGACCGGCCCGGCGGGGAGCGCTGCCGTGCACCGGCTCGAAGACGGCACAATTCTCCCCGATGTTGGCCGAGGGAGCCACCCCGAGGCCGCCCACCAGGCCGGCGCAAAGGTCGGACAGGATGTCGCCGTACAGGTTGGGACACAGAAGGACATCGTAGTCGGCCGGACTCTGCACCAGCTTGAGGCACATGGCATCAACTATCATGTCATCGAACCGGATGTCGCTATACCCCCCGGCCACTTCCCGCGCGCATTCCAGGAACAGCCCGTCGGAGAGCTTCATGATGTTGGCCTTGTGGACGCAGGTCACCCTCCGCCGGCCCCGGGAGCGGGCCAGGTCGAAAGCAAAGCGGGCTATCCTTTCGGAAGCCTCGCGGGTGATGATCTTGATGCTCTCGGCGGCAAAGCGTCCCACGCGGTGTTCGATGCCCGCGTAAAGATCCTCGGTGTTTTCCCGTACCACCACCAGGTCCACGTCACGGTAGCGGCTTTCCACCCCCGGCCGGTTGCGGGCCGGGCGCAGGTTGGCGTAGAGGTCCAGTTCCTGCCGCAGGGCCACGTTCACGCTCCGGAAACCCCGCCCCACCGGCGTGGTGAGGGGGCCCTTGAAGGCCACCCCGTTTTTTCGTATCGACTCCAGCACCGCCCCGGGCAGGGGCGTGCCGCACTCCGCCAGAGCACGCTCCCCCGCCTCCACTGTTTCCCACTCGATCTTCACGCCCGTGGCCTCCAGCACCCTGGTGGCGGCCGCGGTAATCTCCGGCCCGATGCCGTCGCCCGGAATGAGCGTCACGCGGTAAGACAATGAATCCCCCTCTTTGCCGCTACGAATTGGACCCGGTCCCGGCGGGAGGGCCCCGCCCGGACCCCTATTCCCTCTTGCCGTAGTAATCTTCGAAGATGTACACCAGTTCCTTGTCGAAGAGCGGCCGCTTCATGCCCACGGCGTGGGCCCGGATCCTGGGCAGCAGTTCCTCGGTCTGGTGATCGGTCAGGTGAATCCCGTATTCGGCGAACTTGGCCTTCAGGGCGGCCGAACCGGAATGCTTGCCCACCACGATCTGGCGCTGCAGCCCCACCTCCTGGGGTTCGAACGGCTCGTAGTTGCCCGGGTGCTTGAGGACGCCGTCCCCGTGGATGCCCGACTCGTGGCAGAACATGTTGGAGCCGACGATGGCTTTCCAGGCGGGCAGCTCCCGGTGCGCGGCCCGCGACACGTATTCGGCCACCTCGCGGAAGATCTCGGTCTTGATGCCGAGGTCGATCTTGTAAAGATGCTTCAGGCTCATCACCACTTCTTCCAGGGCGGCGTTGCCGGCCCGTTCGCCGAGCCCGATCATGGTGACGCCCAGGTGGTTGGCCCCGGCCAGCATCCCCGCCAGGGTGTTGGCGGTAGCCATGCCGAAGTCGTTGTGGGTGTGCATCTCGATCTCGATGTCCACTTCCTTCAGGATGGCCCGCACGTTCTCCAAGGTGTTGAAGGGATCCAGAATGCCCACGGTGTCGCAATAGCGCAGACGGTCCGCTCCGGCCTGTTTGGCCGCCCGGGCGAACTCGATCAGAAAGGCCATGTCGCTGCGCGAGGCATCCTCGGCGTTGACCGAAACGTAGAGCCCTTCGCGCTTGGCGAATTCCACGGCCTTGACCATGCTCTCCACCACCGACTCCCGGCTGGAGCGCAACTTGTACTTGATATGGATGTCCGAGGTCGAGATGGATACGGCCACCGCGTCCACGCCGCAGGCCAGCGAAGCTTCGATGTCCTTGATCACCGGGCGGTTCCAGCCCATGATGCTCGCCCGCAGACCAGCCTGACAGATGGCACGGATGGCCTCGGTCTCGTCGCCGCCCATGACGGGAATACCGGCCTCGATCTGGTCCACGCCCATTTCGTCCAGGAATTTGGCAATGCGCAGCTTCTCCCGGTTGGCGAAAACCACCCCGGCTGTCTGCTCGCCGTCGCGCAGCGTCGTGTCAACGATGTAAATCTTCCGTCCTTCCAACAACCGTCACCCCCGTCGATTGGCGTTCCGGCACCCGGTCCGTCGCCGCACCTGGTTGCCCAACTATCTACTATTCTAGCATAGAATTGGACCGAGTTAAAGAGAGGGAAGGACGTAAATACAGTATACAAGCGAAAGCCGCCCCGGCGTCACCGCCCCCCGGGACGTGGCCGGCAACTCGTCCCGGCGGCGCGGGTGGAAGGCCCGCCCCTCCCGGATACACCGTCGGGCTGGGAAACGATTACGGGAAAATCATGTCCAAGCCGACCTCCAATCCTTCGAAGCAGCAGGAAAGCGCAGTCTCGTGTTGTTTGTAGGTAGTGTATCCACTGATATCATTATCCTCAAACAGATAGACACATACTTCGCGGTTTAACGGATTGACGATCCAGTATTCCCTTACCCCTGTGGACATATATAGATTGAGCTTCTTGACCAGATCCTTACTGCGGGTACTCTCGGAGATAATTTCCACTACAAGCACCGGTACACCCATGTAGTAATCCTTCTCATTCAAGTTTTCTTCAAGGTCACAGATAACCATCAAGTCAGGTTGGACCACATTTATGTCATCCGCGCTACGCCTAAGGGTAATATCGTACGGAGCAAGCATGGGCCGACACTCTTTCCCCTTGAACCAGTTGTAAAAAATGACGTAAAGCTCACCCAATGTTTCCTGATGAAGCGTTCTGGGGGAGGACATGAGGTAGATTTCGCCATCGATATATTCGTACCTTTCCTCACCGGTCTCTGCTAGTTGCAGAAACTCCTCGTATGAAGCCTTACGTGGAGTAACTTCGTAAGCGCGAGCCTGCTCCTCGACATACCCGGCAGCTGCTTTCCCCTCTTCGTAATTTGTATAAGGGATAAGTCTGGCCACCGGCATGCCATTACTGGTGATGATTATTTCCTCTCTGGCAGACAGGCCGACGTACTTCTCAAGATTGTCCGCCAGATCATTCAGGTCGACTATCATCAAAAACGCCCCCCTTACAAGCGGCCACTGAGGCAGACCTGCCACCCTGTCCGCAAAACTGCGCCGTCCTCGCCGCCGCTTTGGCCCCCCGTCCGCCGGGCCCTCCGGCCGGCCCCGGCACGGGGAACGTCGTTTACGGGAAAATCTCGTCCATAGCCGCTTCCAATCCCGGAAAACAACGGGATACCACAGTATCGTTATTCCTATACATGGTAACCCCGGCCGCATCTCCCTCTTCGAACACATAGACAAGTACTTCGCGGTTCAACGGATTGACGATCCAATATTCCCTGACCCCGGTGGACATGTAAAGACTCAGTTTATTGATGTAGTCCTTGCCGCAGGTACTTTCGGAGACAATTTCCACCACGAGTGCCGGCACACCCATATAGTAGTCTTTCTCGTTCAACCTCTCCTTGAGGTCGCAAATGACCATCAAATCAGGCTGGACCACATTGATATCACCGGCAAACCTCTTCAGGGTAATATCGAACGGCGCCAGCATGGGCCGACACTTTTTCCCTTTGAAGCAGTTATAAAAAACACCAAAAAGTTCACCCAGGGTCTCCTGGTGATAGGCCTTGGGAGAAGCCATGAGGTAGATCTCTCCATCGATGTACTCGTACCGCTCCTCGTTGTTTTCGGTAAGTGCGAGAAATTCCTCGTAAGAAGCCCTCCATGGCCTGACCTCGTAGACACCGGCCTGCTCTCCGAGGTAGCAGGCATTGCCGGTATCGTTCTCTTCATAGGCAGAAAGCCTGGCCACCTTTGTACCGTTACTGGCGATAATTATCTCTTCCGTAGCACATAACCGTATATACTTGTCCAGATCGTCCTTAAGATCCTTTATATCGATGATCAGCGAAAAGCACCTCCTATCAAACCAATGATTCAAGTTGGGGTACTACCTGTTCCCAACAAGGACCAGCAATCCCACCCCCCTACCCATATTCTCTCGTCCGCCTGTTTCCCCTTTCTTCTTCGCCGCACGTATTAATCCAGGAAACGCCGTTCGTTGGGGAGAATCGCCACGGCCTTCTCGAAAGGCCGCATCACTTACGTATCCCGTGCCCGCAGCCAGCCCAGCGCCCTGGCGAGATCAAAACAACACCAGGCCGTTGCTGTCGGATCATCCGGCAGATGAATGGTACGCCGCAGCAATTCCACCGCATCCCGCGTCAACCGTTGCCGGATGACCGAATCCCTTTGTCCCCGCAAGGAAGAGGCGATTTTTAGCTTGCACCGGGGAGGGGAACCGCCCACCGGCTCGTCCCTCATGGCCCCGACGACTTGCCGCCCGCTATCGGGGAAACACGGTATCTCTACGATATCATACAGATGTCGCCTTGGCAAGAAAATACTTCCGAGAAGTCTGGACACCAGGGGGGAACCGGGCCATCCCCGGGTGGCGGCGACACGTCCCGGCCCCCTTGCCCCACTGGCCCCGGACCCTCGCCGGCCGCCGTGCCCCTGGCGCGCACCGGCACCCCCCCGGCCCTTCTTCCGACCACACGTCGAAGGAGCCTCTGGCTGGAAGGAATTTTGTCATGCGCGTATAAACCTTCACCAGGCAGGTGCCCGGGTCCTACGGCCGAAAACCAGGGAACGTGGGCCGGACCACGCGCCAAGCCCGGGACGGGGTCTTTCCGCTCGCCGCAACCCGGTTTCCTGAACCGCCTGCCGCCCGTACCCCGCACCGGGGAACCGGGTGCCCGGCCGGTGAGCCGTGTCAAAGGTTTCACTCCGAAAGCCGGGGTACTTGGCCCTTCGACTAAGAAGCAGTCTTTGTTTCTTCCAACTTCGAGGCCAAACGGCCAGGAGTGTGTCCACATGAAAACCATAGGAATAGTCACCAGCTCAAAGTCGCTACTTCCAAAACACCTCAGGCACAACCTGGAGCAAATCTTCTCTGGGTTTTTACGGATAAACAATCACTACGCCAACGACATACAGCCGGAGCAAGCTATTGACGACGACGTAATAATAGCAATGACTCCAGAGAAGGCCATAGAAGTTAAGCGGTTTGTCGCCGACTGCAAAAAGATTGTAGTGGCCAGGAGAACCATAAAGGGAAGCGAAATGCACAGAATTATCTCCATCCCGGCAGGGTTGAGCGTTCTTGTTGTAAATGACTCCAAGGAAACAACCGCCGAAACCGTGTCATTGTTTTATAATATTGGAATAAACCATTTGAATCTTGTACCATTTGAGGATGGTCATGACTACCATGGGATCAGTATCTGCATAACACCGGGAGAGAGTTACCGCGTTCCTGCAAATATCAAAGAAATAATCGATGTGGGCCATCGTTGTTTTGATCTCTCAACATTCATTGAGATTCTCTCCAAGCTCAACATTAATTCCCCCGTGATCACCAGGCGCCTCATTCAGTATTCACAACAAATAGTGCCGCTGGATACCGGCGTAAGCAAGCAGTACCACGATCTAATCACCAAGGGAGCCCAACTCAACTTCCTTATGGATCTCGCCAATGAAGGTATAATAATAACAAGTAATGACAAAAAGATAATTATGGTCAACAACAAAGCTGCCAACATCTTAGGTGTAGAGCAGAACAGCCTCACAGACAAAAAGTTATCCGAAGTATTCCCGGCAAATCTTATGAAAGTATTTACCGCTGATAGAATCCACGAAGATGTCATCGACCACAACAACAAGAAACTGGTTGTAAATGGCCACCCCATAGAATACATCGGGACACCCTTAGGCATGTATTTCGGCATCCAGGATGTTTCTCAAATTAAGCTCCTCGAACAGAATCTCAGTAGGAAGTTGAGGGACAAAGGCTTTGTAGCCCGGCACAACTTTACGGATATCAAGGCAGTATCATCTTCTATGGTCGAATGTATCGAGATGGCCAAAACCATTGCTAAATCCGATCTTACGGTATTGATAACCGGGGACAGCGGAACCGGGAAGGAACTCTTCGCCCAATCCATCCACAATTTCTCGTCCCGAAAGGAGCAACCTTTTGTCGCCGTCAACTGCGCGGCGCTACCGGAAAGTCTGCTGGAAAGCGAACTCTTCGGTTACGAGGGGGGAGCCTTCACCGGCGCGTTGAAAGAAGGCAAAAAGGGGTTGTTCGAGCAGGCGCACAACGGCACCATTTTCCTGGACGAGATAGGTGACATGCCTCTGGTCCTGCAGGCCAGGCTCCTCCGGGTGTTGCAGGAACGCCAGGTCATGCGCCTGGGTTCCGACCGCTTGATCACGGTGAACGTAAGAATTATCGCCGCGACCAATTCGGACCTGCTGGGCAAGGTCAATTCCCGTCAGTTCAGGAAGGACCTTTATTACCGTCTGAGCGTCCTCCCCATACACATACCCGCCCTCATAAACAGAAAAGATGATATACTGCCTCTTTTCATCCATTTCTTGTCCGAATACGGAAACTACCTGGTGGACGATGAGGTGGCGGAGGTCTTTTCCCGGCACGATTGGCCGGGCAACGCCCGGGAGGTTCAAAACGTAGCCGCCTATGCCGCCCTGGTGGCAGGCGAAAGAATTACGGCCAGCGATTTGCCAGCCTACCTGAAAGACGGTCTGTATGATTATGCCCCGGAATATGAGAGTCTGGCGGCAAAACAATGGCTCGAACCGGCCCGGGCCGTGCTGGAACACCTCAAACGTTTCCCCGGCGGCACGGGCCGGCAGACTTTGGCCGCCGGCCTCGGACTGTCCGAAAGTGAGGTCCGCCACGTCGTCGGGGAACTGGGGGGCATGGACCTTGTCCGCACCCACCGGGGAAGGAAAGGTACGATCCTCACCGGCAAAGGAGAACACTTCCTGGGCTGGCTTCAGAGCAAAAGCCATGACTCCGGCCCTACCGTGTAAGGCCGGAGTCACCCGCTTCACATCGAGGTACATCCTGAAACAGGCTGTACCTCTTCGATCCAGGTGAAGAACTTCCTGAAGAGAGTGTGGTCGTGACTGTGCAGTTCGGTTACGATGCCACGGTAACCCGCCCCCCGGAAGGAGAACATCTGGTTGGCCCGGTTCCGGGCGACGGCGTGGATGTCTCCGCCGGCGTGGATGGTGACCACGTTGGCGCTTCCGTCGGCGGTAAGATCGTCGACCGTCTTCAATATCGCCTGGTCCGGCGGCATGCCGCGAAGCCTTTCGGCGTAGAACCGGAAGCCGACCTCGCTGTCCGAATCGCCCTTCAGTTCTCCTGCAAGGCGGCGGCGTACGCTTTCGTAGCCGGCGAAAAAACCGTTGTGGGCGAACGCGAAACGGCCGGCTTCAACGAAGGGCTGGGTGTTTTCCAGCGAAATGGTGCCCAGGAAGGAAGGCCGGCGCAGGTGAAAAAGACAGGCGCTGGTTTTCTCCTTGCCGATACTTATATGGGCCAGGACATCCTCCTGGATTTTCCCTACCGACCGGAAACATTTCAATTCCCCGCCGGCCAGCCAGGCCACTCCCCAACCGAATCCCGCTATCCCGTACTTTTCCATCACCGCGGCGTAAGGTATGACTTCCGCGAGATAAAACGTGCTGTCAGACTTGAGTGCCAGTATCTCACACATCCAACTTAGCCTCGGCATCCAATAATTCGAGGGAGCCAGGTTCCGCCTTCATATAGCCCACGCCGGCGGCGACACCCCAGTAGTAAACGGCCAGGGCGACCGCCGCCACGACGACGGAGTCCCATGGGGCCGGAATCAGGTTGATCCCGCCGAAGCTGCCCAGCCGGGAGAGCAACAACACCGCCAGCAGGTACACCACTTTCCAGATGCCGCTCGTTATTTCCCGGAGCCTGTATTTGTTGAAGTAGTACGAGAACAGGTAGAGTACCAGGCCCAGGAGCAGCAGGGGAACGGTGGCCTTGAGGTTGCTCCACTTGGCCCAGTAGATCACCAGGGTGGCCACCACGAATCCCAGGGGTGCTATCACTTTCATCCCCTTGATCCCATCGTTGGCATTGGTGACGCCCATTTGGCGGAAGACAAGTACGGACACCGCTCCCGCCGCATAAGTGTAGATGCCCAGGACGCCGGTAATCTTAATGATGTCGTGCCAGCTCTTGAGGGGTATCAGGTAGAGGAGGCCCACGACAAAGTTCAATATCAGCGCCCGTGTGGGAACTCCGAACCTTTCGTTGATCCTGGCGAAATACCCCGGGAAAAACCGGTTTTTGGCGAGCGCCCAGACATTGCGGCTGTTGGTGGCGGTGTAAACCATGCTGCTGCCGGCCGGGGAAATCATGGCGTCGGCCATCAACATCCAATAGAGCCACATCAGGTTGAGGGACAGGGCGAGATCGGCGAAGGGGGAGCTGAAATTGACTCCCTTCCAACCGGAGGCGAGGATTTTCCCCGGCACGGCTCCGAGAAAAGCGATTTCCAGGCCGATGTAGAGGACAATGGCTACACCCAGCGCCGTCACCACCGCCCGTGGAACGTCCCGTTTAGGATTGACCGCCTCGCCGGCGAGATCGACGGCCGCCCGGAAACCGGTGTAGGCGAATATTATTCCCGAGGTGGCGATGGCGCTCAAGGCCGCCGACAGGCCGTACGGAGCGAAGCCGCCGTGCCCGGACAGGTTCTGGCCCTGGAAAAAGCCGCCCAGGAGAAGAGTCAGAAGGGTCGCCCCCGGAACGACAAACTTGATAACTGTGACCACAGTGTTCGTTTTGGCGAAAACATGCACGCCGAAATAGTTGACCAGCACAAAAAGTATCATCAATACTACGGCCACCGACAGCCCCGCCGTGGTGAGACGGCCGCCGGCGTACAGGCCGGGCCAGAATCTGCTCATGTACTGGGTTATGCCGCTTGCTTCCGTGGGTGGATTGGACACATAGCCGAGCCACAGGCCCCACCCGACCATGGTGGCCACCAGCGATCCGTTGGTGTACAGCGGGTAGCGGACGAGACCTCCGGACTCCGGCTTCACCCTGGCCAACTCGATGAATACCAGGGCCACCAGCCCCAGGGCCACCCCGCCCACAATCCAGGAAATAATCGAGGCCGGTCCGGCGGCACGCGCGGCAAACATGGCCCCGAACAGCCAGCCCGAGCCGATCACACCCCCCAGTGACGCCGCGGTGAGAGACCAGAAACCCATTCGTTTCCTCAGCAGCCGGTCATCGCTCACGCCCATTCCTCCTTCATGGATAAATGTCCAACCCGGAGGAAAGCAAATCCCGTGCCCGCCAAAGAACCGGCCGCACGCCACCGCCCGCGCTCCGGCCGGAGGGCCTTTTCCCCAGACAGGCCCCCTTTCAACTGGATGAACAGGACGACCATTCCGCCTATTTACTATCCATATTTCGAGACCTGCCCATCACCGCCGTGTTCCTCCGTTTGGCGCGGGCCCGCGGAGACCCTGTTCTCCGCAAAACCGAAGGCGGACCGCCCACGGCAGGTGGTCCGTCCGAAATAAGCACTCCCCGGCTGCGTCAGGCCTCCCGTCGGGCCCCGGATCGCCCGGTGGCACTCGCATCCCCCACGTATCCTTTTACGCAAAGATCATGTGCAAATCCACCTCCAACCCCTCGAACTGGCAGGAGACCGCGGTCTCCTGATTCTTATAGGTTGTACTTTGACTAATCTCCCTATTTTCAAAGAGATAGATACCCACCTCCCGGTTCAAGGGATTGACGATCCAATATTCCCTTACCCCAGTGGACATGTATAGATGGAGTTTCTTGATAAAATCCTTGCTCCGGGTGCTCTCGGAGATAATCTCCACTACCAGCGCCGGCACACCCATGTAATAATCCTTGTCATTCAAGTTCTCCTCGAGGTCACAGATGACCATAAGGTCAGGTTGAACCACATTGACATCATCCGCACTCCGCTTCAGGGTTATATCGTACGGACCAAGCATGGGCCGACACTTTTTTCCCCGGAACCAGTTGCCGAAAATGAGGTGAAGCTCACCCAATGTTTCCTGGTGAAGCGTTCTAGGGGAAGACATGAGGTATATTTCCCCGTCGATGTACTCATACCGTTCCTCACTGGTTTCGGTCAGCCGAAGAAACTCCTCGTATGAAGCTTTCCGCGGCGAAACCTCGTAAGCGCGAGCCTGCTCCTCCACATATCCGGCAGTGGCGTTAGTTCCCTCGTATTCTGTATAAGGGACAAGTCTGGCCACCCGCATGCCATTAACGGTGATGACTATTTCTTCGTCGGCAGATAAACATATGTATTTCTCCAGATCGCCCTTGAGATCCCATAGATCGACTATCATCCAGCAGCCCTCCCTATAACCTTATAATCATTGGTTCAATATAACCCGCTACCATCAGGACATCGTCATCACCTCCGCCATGCGGCCTCGGTCACCGCTCCCGGACCGGCGCCGCTCGCGCCCGGCCGCGTCCCGGCAGCGGCTCGCAGGCAACTTCTACAATCGGCTACTTTTCCTGTTACCTGAAAATCATGTCCAAGCTGACTGCCAATCCGTCGAACTGGCAGGAAACCGCAGTATCGTGTTCCTTATAAGTTGTGTATTTACTTATTTCGTTGTCCTCAAACAAATAGACGCAAACTTCCCGGTTTAACGGATTGACGACCCAATATTCCCTTACCCCGGTTGACATATAAAGTTCGAGTTTTTTGACAAGATCCCTGCCGCGGGTGCTCTCGGAGATTATTTCCACTACCAGCGCCGGCACGCCCATATAGTAATTGTTGTCATTCAACTTCTCTTTAAGGTCACAAATAACCATCAAATCAGGCTGAACCACGTTAATGTCATCCGTATCCCTTTTTAAGGTAATATCAAATGGAGCTAGCATGGGCCGGCATATCTTACCTTGAAACCAGTTGCCGAAAATAAGGTAAAGTTCCCCCAGGGTTTCTTGATGATATGCCTTGGGGGAGGCCATAAGATAGATTTCACCATCGATGTATTCGTACCGCTCGTCACTTGCTTCGGTCAACCGAAGATACTCCTCATATGTTGCCCTTTGCGGCATAACTTCGTAGGCCCGAGCCTGCTCCTCCATATACCCGGCTGTATTTATATCATCTTCGTATTCTGCATATGAGGTAAGTCTGGCTACCTTCATGCCATTTCTGGTGATGACTATCTCTTCTCTCGCAGATAAGCATAGATATTTTGCCAAATTCTTCTCCAGATCAGTTAGATCAACAATCATGAAAAACCCTCCTTATAGACACAGGTTTGGCGATTGAATCAAACCATACGTTTTCACCTCAATCCGGATCGATCCGACGCCGGACAGGGCCGTCCGTGACGATCCGAACCGACCCGGGATACCTCCGCGACTTGCCGCGTCAGACGGCGTCGCGGAGCCGCGCGGACCGCCCTGGGCATTTCTCCCGGCAGGGCAGGGCTTGCCTTTGTAGCTTTACGATATCACATGATTCATGGCTTGACAAGGAGATTTTTCCTGCGGTTTTCGGCACGTGAACAAGCAGCCGAAGGTGCCGGAGCCCGTCACCGCCGGACGGCCGAATATGCCGGCCGCAATAGGTCGGCGGGTGTTACTGGGCCGGTGTCCGGGATCGCGGGAGGGGACTTCCGCCTCCGGTCGCCGGCCAGCCGGATTAACAGGGCCGCCACGGCCGGGGCCACTTGGACGCCAAAACCGTGGCCAAACCTCCCCGCCACCGGCGAAAAAGATTCTCCGGGACCCGCTCAATCAAGCGTCAACCCACGTATAGAGTATTGTGGCACGGATTGGAGATCCCGCCACTGCCGCGTGTTTTCCACAACAAGAGGAGATCGGCGATTGCGAAACGTGATTATGGCTTCCCTGGTGGTATCTCTTGTTTGTCTCTGGTCCTTTCCGGCTCCGGCTTCCGCCCTCCATAGCGCCCGCTTCACGGTGGGACAAAGCAAGTACGTGGTCGACGGCCTGTCCAGGCCCATGGACGGTGCTCCGTTTCTGAAACTGAACCGGGTTTTCGTCCCGGTCCGCTACCTGGCATAGGGCCGCAACGGCTGCCGAAAACGAAACCACTTCCACCGCGTGCCCGTTTTCGCCCCGCCAAGGCCTGCGTTTGGGGCAGGGCCGGATAACCCCGCACGGTACCTTTCTGCCCTGACGTTCCCGGTAATGCAATGCATATCGGCCAGACCGTCATTCGAACCATCGACACGTTTGTAGATTGTGTCAACCGGCGGCCGGTTCCGAATCCGGCCACCCCGACCAGCCGGTGTTGAATCTGAAACAGACCGGCGGCCGGGCCGGTCTCAGACGGCCTTCCGGCTCCGGCCCGCCCGGCCCCGGTCGTTGGCCAGCCAGGTGAACAGGGCCGCCACGAACACGATGAAGGTGGAAACGCGCAGGGCCTGGTCCATGCCCAGGGAGAAGGCCGCCATCACCGGGGCGCCCAGGGTGCCGGCCGTACCGAGAAAAACCTCGGCCATCACGTCAAACGGCATGCTGTGGGCCGCCACGGCCAGGGCCAGGGCGAAGCTGACCACCATGCCGCACTGGCGCAAGGTGGCCAGGGTGGCCGAGGCCACACCCAGGCGCAGGCGCGGGGCCGAACCCATCACGGCGGAAGTGTTGGGCGACCAGAACAAACCCCCGCCCAGCCCCATCAGGACGATACCGGCCAGAAACAGGTCGTAGCCGGAACCCGGGGCCAAGTGGGACAGGACGAAAGTGGCCAGGCCCTGCAGCACCAGCCCGGCCGTGGCCGGCCATTTTGCTCCGACAAGGTCCGATACGTAGCCGCCCAGGGGCCCCAGCACCGACTGTACCACCGGCATGGGCAGGATGGCCAGGGCCGCCCGGATGGGGCTTTCCCCCTTGACGCCCTGCAGGAAGAAGACCATCAGGAACAACACGCTGAACATGGCCAGGCTCTGCAGAACCGCGGCGAAAGTGCTGAGGGAAAAGACCCGGTTCTGGAAAAGCGTCAAATCCAGCAGGGCTTGCGCCTTGCCCTTCTCCCAGAACCAGAAGACCGCCCCGGCGGCCAGGAACAGGGCGACCAGCCCCAGAATCGGCGGCGACAGCCAGCCCCAGCCGATGCTTTGGGTCAACACCAGCAACAACGCGGTGACGGCCACGGAGAACAGGGCCGCCCCGGGCACGTCCAGCTTCTCCTTTAACCGCCGCTTTTCCATTTCGTGCAGGGCCAGGTAGCCCCAAAGGGTGCCGGCCAGGCCGACGGGCAGGTTGATCAGGAATATGTAGCGCCAACTGGCCATACTTAGGATCAGACCGCCCAGCACCGGCCCGACGATGTTGCCCAGGGCCCAGGTGATGGCGTTGATTCCCATGGCCCGGCCTCGCTCCTGCGGCGGAAAGACCTCGGTGATGAGGGCCATGCCGTTGGCCATGAGCATGGCCCCGCCCACCCCCTGCAACAGGCGGAAAAGTACCAGTTCGGAGCCGGTACGGGCGAAGGCGCACAGCACCGAACCCCCGGTGAAAACCAGAAACCCCAGGTTGTACATGCGCACCCGCCCGAACAAGTCGGCCAGGCGCCCGAAGGTGATCAGAAAGACGGTGTTCATCAGGATGTACCCGATCAACACCCAGATGGCGGTCACCATATTCGCCCGCAGATCGGTCATGATGCTGGGCAGGGCCAGGATGACGATCGAAGAATCGATGGCCGCCAAAAGCGCTCCCAGGGTGGTTACGGAAAGGACCATCCACTTGTAGTCGATCCTACCCCGGCCCGCCGCACCGGCCAGTTTGACCCGCCCGTCGGGCGGGGCGGCCTGCGGACCCATCAGCGGAACCACTCCGGCCCGGCTTCACGGACCGGACGCTCCACCGCGTGATCAGGGCGCGACGGCGGTTGACAGATGATTTTCCCAACGGCTTCCCCCACGGACTCCAAATCCAAAACCAGGACGAATACCCCCCGCAACGGCTGCGACCGTCTCCACTGTCCTTGGCAGGCAGTTACAATCTTACCGCTGCGGCCGGCATCAGTCAAGAAACTCCGGGGGCGTCATCGCCGGCCCGGCGGTACCCCCCCGACAGTAAACAGCCCTGTTCCTTGGGGACCACGGCACCTCCTGGGCCATTGCCGGGCCTGCCCGACTCAGGCTTTTCCCTGTGAACCGAACATGCGGATCTTATCCCTCACGATCCTGACGGCCGCCTCCTTCCCGGCACCCAGGGGAACACGGGGATCGGTGACGGCGGACGGCGTCAAGGCTTCCCGCATCGCCCCGGTAAGGGCCTCCCTGATGTCGGTGTCTATGTTCACCTTGCAGATACCGAGACTGACGGCCTGCCTTATGTCAGGCTCCGGCACGCCCGAGCAGCCGTGCAAAACCAGCGGGCAGGAAACCTCCCGGCCGATCACGGCCAACCGCGCGAAATCGAGTCTGGGCACCCCCCGGTACCGCCCGTGCGCGGTCCCGATGGCCACCGCCAGGGCATCCACCCCCGTTTCCCCGACGAAGTAGTGCGCATCCCGCGGACTTGTGAAGCGGGCGTCCCATTCATCAACCGCGACATCGTCTTCCACGCCGCCTATCGTTCCCAACTCGGCTTCCACCGATATGCCGGCCGGTCTGCACAGTTCGACCACCTTCTTTGTCAGGGAGACATTGTCCTCCATTGGATACTTCGACGCGTCAATCATTACCGAGGTGAAACCGGCCCGAATACATTGCACAATTTGTCCGAAATCGGTGCCATGGTCCAGATGCAGAACTACAGGAACCGTGACCTCCTGCGAGGCGATCCTAACCAGACCGGCAATATAGCCGAGACCCGCATACTTGATTCCGCTCTGGCTGACCTGGATGATAACCGGAGCGCGCTCCGCCTCCGCCGCCTCGACAACAGCCTTTACGGTCTCCATGTTGTAGCAGTTAAACGCGCCTACCGCGTAACCGTTGTCGCGGGCGGAAGGTAAAACTTCTTTCAGAGTTACCATGGCCATTTCTTATTCACCTTACTTCATCCCGGATTAACTGTCGAATAGCCCCTCCATCAGTTCGACCAAGGCATTAACAGCTTGCACCTCGTCCTCGCCTTCCGCTTTGATAGTGACCGGCGTCCCCTTGGTCAGCTCCAGGAGCATCAAACTCAACACACTTTTGCCGTCCACCTCCTGGTCGCCCTTTTTCACCATGATCTGCGAGCGGAATTTGCTTGCGGTCTCGACAAACAAAGTGGCAGGTCTGGCATGCAAACCAGACTCATTGAGAAGATGCACCGTTCTGTCAAACATCGGCATCAAGCCTTTCCCTGTAGAACTCCCTCACCATTTCCACTACCTGCCCAGCGCCTGGCAAACCCAGGGCTTTCCGGGCCAGTGCGGTAACATCGTTCTTTTTCACGCCCCGTATCGTATTCTTTATTAAGGGAATCGCACCGGGACTCATACTCAGCCCATCCACATCCATTCCTGTGAGAAGCAGTACGGCCAGAGGATCCGCGGCCATCTCCCCACACACCGTCACGCGCTTCCCATACCGGTGCGCCGCCTGTACGACTCCGCTGATCATGCGCAGCACGGCGGGATGAAACGGCTGAAACAGGTACGCCACCCGCTCGTTGAGCCGGTCGGCGGCCATCACGTATTGAATCAAGTCGTTAGTGCCGATGCTGAAAAAATCCACCGCCGCGGCCCAACTGTCCGCCATTACGGCCGCGGCCGGAGTCTCCACCATGATCCCCAGGGGAACATCCTCCGCTATTTTTTCCCCGTCCGGACCCGGTTCTCTCAAAACCTCGCCCAGGATTTTCCGGCTCGCCTCGATTTCCGCGACATCCGAGACCATGGGCAGCATGACGGCCATTTTGCCGAAAACACTCGCCCGTACCAGCGCCCGCAACTGGTCCCGGAACATCCCCTGCTCCTGCCTCAGGCACAGGCGGATCCCGCGCAGGCCCAGAAAGGGGTTTTGTTCGGCCGCCAAACGCAAAGCCGGGATGCTTTTGTCCGCACCGGCATCCAGAGTGCGGAAAACCACCGGGTGGGGCGCCGCCCGGCTCACCACTTCCCTGTAGATACCGAATTGTTCGTCCTCCGACGGCAGGGTATCGCGGCTCAAAAAGAGAAACTCCGTCCGGAAAAGACCCACCCCTTCCGCGCCCGGAGACGGGATCGCTCCGATTTCCCGCGGTCCGCCGATGTTTACGGCTATGGCAACCCGAAAGCCGTCCAGGGTCACGGCGGGAAGGTCCACGGCACCGGCCAGCTTCTCCCGGGCGCTTCTTTCAGCCTCCGCCCGGCGGCGGTAACAATCCACGGTTGGGACATCCGGCCGGATGAACACCTCTCCGCTTCCCCCGTCAACGATCACGGTATCCCCGTCCCGGACCAGGGCCAGGACGCCCTTCGTGCCCACCACGGCGGGAATGTTCAGGGCCCTGGCCAGGATGGCGGTGTGGGACGTCGGCCCCCCCGCCTCGGTCACCAATCCCAGAACCGTCTGGGGATCCATGAGACTGGTTTCGGAGGGGGTCAAATCAGGGGCAAAAATGATGCCGGCCTCTTGCGGCCCAGTGTCGTGGGAAGGAAGCCTGTTCAAGTTCTGCAGCAGGCGTTTGCCCACGTCGACAATGTCTATGGCTCTTTGCCTCAGGTAATCGTCACTCAAGCCCTCAAACCGCCCGGAAAGGCTGGACACCGCGTCCTGGACGGCCGCCGCCGCCGATAGCCGGCCGCTTCGGATGTCATCCTTGACGCGGTTCAAAAACATGGCGTCGTCCAGCACCAGTAGTTGCATCTTGAAAATCCGGGCTTCCTTCTCTCCCACGCCGGTGGCGCAGCGGTCCATGATATCCGTAATCTGCCGCCTGGTTTCGCTCAAGGCGGACTCCAGCCTGGCTGTCTCTTCCTCAATACCGCTTTTGGCCGTCCCGGAAGCCGCCTGTTTTTCATCCGCCAGGACCACGGCCCTGCCAAAGGCGACGCCGGGGGATGCTCCAATTCCTTTAAACATCGTTGGCACCTGCCCCGATGCCGGACAGTGCAGCCGACACCTCCGCTTTGTCCCTGACTTCCATGAGTTGCCGGCGGAAATCGGCATGGACCAGCTTTCTGGAAAGCGCGGCCAGGATGCCCAGGTGGGCGTTTTCAGCGCCTTCTGCTGGTACGGCGATCAGGAAGGCCAGATGAACGGGTTGCCCATCCAGGCTGTCCCACTCGATTCCCGGCACGGAGCGGCCGAAAGCCACCGCGGGCCTGAGGACGGCCGTAGACTTGGCGTGCGGGATGGCCACCCCGAAACCGATGCCGGTGGTACTCAAGTTTTCCCGGGCCCAGACATCCCGCATAAAAGTCACGGTATCCGTCAGGCAATGGGCCTCTCCCAAAAGGCGGGAGAGTTCTTCAATGGCGCCCTTCCTATCGTCCGCACGCATATCCAGATGCACCAAGTCCGGGGTAACGAGGCGGAGACCCTCCATGTGGCATGCCCCCATTCGAAAGGTTTTGAGCCGCGGGTGCATCGGGACTCCGGGAGCGAACCGGAGTCCCGCCCCCACGGTGTCACCGGATCCCGGGTTTCAAAAAGCTTATCAGTGAAGCTGTGATCACGGTGCCGACGGCAATGGCCAGGGCGTACAAACCCAGGTGGCCCACCGCATTCGGGATGGCCATGACGAAAATCCCGCCGTGGGGAGCCCGCAGGGTCGCCCCGAACGCCATGGACAACGCGCCGGTGATGGCCGATCCGACCATGATGGACGGGATGACCCGGAACGGGTCGGCCGCGGCAAAGGGTATGGCCCCTTCCGTGATGAACGAGATGCCGAGCACGGCCGCGGCTTTACCGGCCTCTTTCTCCGCAACGTCGAACTTTTTCGGCGCCAGGGCGGTGGCCAGGGCCAGCCCCAGGGGAGGAGTCATACCGGCGGCCATCACGGCGGCCATCGGGCCGAAAACATTGCTTCCCAAAAGACCTACGGCAAAAGTGTAGGCCGTTTTGTTGACCGGTCCACCCATATCGAAAGCCATCATGGCCCCCAGGATCAATCCCAGGACGATGCTGCTTCCCTTGTTCATGCCGACGAGCCAGTTCTTCAGTCCGTCCATGATATCCTTGACCGGAACTCCGATAACGTAAACCATCAACAGACCAACGATCAAAGTGGACAGGAGCGGGATGATCAGCACCGGCTTCAAGCCCCGCAGGGTCGCCGGGAGTTGGATACGGTCATTGAGCGCCTTGGCCACGTATCCGGCCAGAAAGCCGGCGATGATGCCACCCAGAAAACCGGCGCCCGTTAGAGACGCCAGCATGCCGCCGATCAGGCCGGGGGCCAGCCCGGGCCGGTCCGCGATGGAAAAAGCGATGAACCCCGCCAGGACCGGGACCATCAGCCCGAAGGCGGCACTGCCGCCGATGGTCATCAGTTGGGCGGCCAGGGTGCCGGGTTGCTTGAAGGCGTAGATGCCGAAGACGAACGAAAGGGCGATGGTGATGCCCCCGGCCACCACGATCGGAATCATGTAGGACACACCGGTCATCAGGTGCTTGTAGAAGCCCGGAACTTCCGCGCGCCGTCTGCTCTTCTCCTCCTGTACCTGCTGCACGAAGTCCATTTTCGGAGCGGAGCCCTTTTCCTGCAAGGCCTGCTCTATCAGGCGGCCGGCGTCCTTGATGGCTTCCCCTACCGACGCCCTGACCACTGGTTTTCCGGCAAATCTTTCTGCCGGTACCTGGGTATCGGTGGCCAGGATAACCGCGTGGGCCTCGGCAATGTCGCCGGCCGTGAGTTCATTCTCCACACCGATGGATCCCCTGGTCTCCACCTTGATGGACACATCCGCTTTCCTGGCCGCCTCCACCAAGGCTTCCGCCGCCATGTAGGTATGGGCGATTCCGGTTGGGCAGGACGTCACAGCAATCAGCTTTTTCAAACTCATTACCTCCTTTTTGATCGAATAAAGTTTACCTGCACCGAAGCGCGTCTCACTTATCACCCCGTTCCTTTCCCATGCTACTGCTCACTTTATTTCACGCACCTTGACAAGGGGCACAAACTTTTCGATCAGCATCGGATATTCTCCTTTATTTTCGCATTCGGCCAAAGCGGCCATGCTGGCGGCGGTGGCCAGCCGCATCTTTTCGCCCAACGGCCGGCCGTCCGTCAGTCCACAGGCGAGTGCCGCCACCATGGAATCACCTGCCCCCACGGTGCTGCACGTATCGATGGGAGGCGCCGAGGCGCGGATTACCCCGTCCCCACCGGCGGCCAGAGCCCCGGCCGCGCCCATGGAAATAACCACCATCCGCGCTCCCCGCAGCAGCAACTCCCGGGCAGCGTCGACAAGAGCCTTTTCCTCGTCGACCTTGGTTTGAAAAAAGTCCTCCACCTCCGCCAGGTTGGGTTTGATCAAATCGGGCCGTTCGGTCAAGCCGTTTCGAAGAGCCTCACCGCTGGTATCCAGGACGGTTTTTACCCCGTTCTTTCGGGCGATGCGGAGCAAAGTCGCGTAAATGTCCTGCGGCACACCCGGGGGCAGGCTTCCGGAGAATACCATCACGGTGCATCGTTTGGCAAGTTCTTCCACCTTCTGGTGCAACAGCCGTAGGTGTTCCTCCCCTACCGCGAAACCAGGTTCGTTAATCTCCGTCAGCGTTCCGGATACCGGATCGATGATCTTGAGATTGACCCGCGTCTCACCGGGAACCTGAACGAATTCGGTACATATCTCTCTTGCCTTGAGATCCTGGGAAATGTACCGGCCGTTGTTTCCGGCCAGAAATCCGGAAGCGACCACCGGGCAATCGAGCTGTTTCAAGACGCGGGCCACGTTGATCCCCTTCCCGCCCGGCTCCATATGATCAAATCGAGCCCTGTTGGTCTTTCCAATGGTGAAATTGGCAATGGTCATCATTTTATCAAGTGCAGGATTTAGCGTTATAGTTGCAATCATATGTTCGAATCATCGCTCCTCTTGACCGTCACAGGCCTACTTCGGAACTGCCGGCAATAAGAACATCAATTCCAAGATCTTTGAGCGCATTCAATATACCGGCTGGAACTCCAGCGTCTGTGATCAAACGGCTCACCCTGTCCAAACCACAGATCTGGCTAAAAGCCACCCGGTTAAACTTACTGTGATCCGCAACAACAATCACTTCTTTAGCACTCTTTATCATGGCTTTTTTGGTTTGGGCCTCCGTCAGGTTGGGTGTGGTCAGGCCCCTTTCCAAATCAAGCCCGTTGGTGGCCAGGAACAATTTATCCACATGGAAACCGCTAAGAGTATTTTCCGTAATGGGCCCGACGAGAGACAACGTCCTTTGACGCAAATATCCCCCGAGAAGAACCACTTCAACAGTTCCCGTCCTCAACTCCCAGGCGATATTGATCGCATTGGTAAGGACGGTAAGGTCCTTTTTGTTCCTCAAGTGACGGGCGATCTGCAGGGTGGTGGAGCCGGCGTCCAGGATGACCGTGTCCCCCTCCCGGACGAGTTGGACGGCCACGTCGGCGATGGCGACCTTTTCTTCCTGATACTGGTCCTCCTTTTCCGCCTGAGTCGGCTCGAAGCCGGTAAGGTTGCTTACGGCGCCTCCGTGGGTACGCTTCAAGAACCCGGCATCCTCCAGTTCCTGAAGATCCCTCCTGACGGTTACCTCCGACACGTTGAACAGGGCACTCAGGTCCGGGACCTTGATCGACTGCTCCTGGGCCAGGAGTTCCAGGATTTGGCGCTTCCTCTCCTCGGCGAACAAGCCCATCCCACCTTTTGATTATGACCGACCTTACTTACGTTTATGTTCTTTTCGGCTTCCTTGTGATTATATATAGACTTTTCCGTCTTGTCAATGGCACTAACTGGTAGATCCGGATTCCCCCCCCCTCGGGCCCCCCAAGGCGAAGAAAAGGTTTTGCGACCGCAAAACCTTGCGGGCAGAGGTCAGGCTGCCCTGCCCCTGCGGAGGAACAGACGGTCACACGACCCGCCGGGCCGTATGGTCTTGCCCTGCCCGTGGGCCGTATGTCCATCCCGGACAATTACCGGACAATCAGGGGAAAAAACCGGCGGGAACCGCCATGGGCCGGAACGGCGTTGTTCCCGGCGCCGGAGGCATGAGGTTGACGACACCATGGATGTTTGGCGGGACTCCGGTTCACCGCGTCGCTATCGTGGAAAGCCCGGCGGGCTGGACCCTCCCGCAGGCGCTACCATAAGCCGAGGCGGGCCCGCCCGGCTGCGGCGGCCCGCCTCTTCGGTCTTCGGAACCACTTTTTCCGGCATCCGTCAGCCCTGCTCCCGCAGAGCCTCCCGCAACAGCCGGTTGATCGCGTCCGGGTTGGCCTGGCCCCTGGTCTTCTTCATCACCTGGCCCACCAGGAAGCCCAGAGCCCTGTCCTTGCCGGAGCGGAAGTCGGCCACCACCTTCCCGTTCGCGGCCAGCACCGGGCGGATGACGTCCAGAAGCACCTTTTCGTCGGAGATCTGGGACAAGCCCTTTTCCTTCACCACCCGGCCCTGGTCCACGCTTTGACCGGCGGCGTTCAAAAGATGGGAGAGGTCCCCCATGATCCAGTTGGCCACCGCCTTGGCCTCCGGGTAGAGGGCCAGGCAGGCTTCGAAATAGTCGGCCAGGGTCTTTGCCGCGGTCAGCACCCCGGCGTCGTACGCCGAAAGGCCCAGTTTTTCAACGTAACGTGCCACCCGCGTGCCGGGTAATTCCGGCAGGCGGGTGCGGATCTCCTCCACCCAGGCTGGGTCGATGACCAGGGGCACCAGGTCCGGTTCCGGGAAGTAGCGGTAGTCGTGCGCCTCCTCCCTGGTGCGCAGGAACAGGGTGACACCCTGCCCCTCGTCCCAGGCGCGGGTTTCCTGCACGATCCTGCCGCCGTCCTCCAGCACGCCGATCTGGCGTTCCACCTCGTAGGTCAGGGCCCGCTGCAGGGCCCGGAAGGAATTCTTGTTTTTGATCTCGGTCTTGGTGCCCAAGTGCGTTGATCCCCGCGGCCGGACCGAGACGTTGGCGTCGCAACTCAATCCTGGTGCCGAGACAGAGTATGACTACCCAGTTTGCCCCGTACCGTATGGCCTCGTTGCACCAGGTGCACCAGGGTTCACTACTTCTTGGATCAATGCTTCAACGTCAGCGAGCAGTAAGGGTACGTCTTCCGTAACGGTATTGCAGACAGTGTCCATGTAGATGAACCTATAACCGTGGACTATTAGGTTTCTGGAAATGGTCCATCGATCCCAATTGATTTCCCGGTGTTTTCTCTTGAACGACTTGCTCAGTTTGTGGACATCCTCACCGATGTTCGTTAAGCACATGCCGATACCACGTTGTATAATGGCACTTGCGGCGAAGCTATCAGCGGTGAGTTCCTTCACAGCGTCGAGTATTACCCGGCACTCGTCGCGTATGTTAAGCAGATGCATGTCCGGTTTCTTGTTTCTTCTGATCCGCTTGGCTGTTTCCCTGTCGATACCGACGTAACTGCCCTGGGCTGGACGGTCCAACGACTCTGAAACCGTGTCATCGTCCCCTGCATCCGGGTTCACACCCACAACCCCGGATAGCGGACTTGTCGGTGACTCCGGAGCCGTGTCTCTGGTATCGCCAGCCCCATCCGCCACTGAACCGGCCATCTCAGCGAGACTGCGTACCACCCTGGCACTGGGTTGTTGGGAGGAGGTTCCCTCTCCCCCCCGCTTCGGCATAAACCGTTCTTAGCGATGCAATCAAATATAAGCAGGTGGTAGTCATGCAGTAGAGACTAGCCATTTCGGAATAACGTAAGGGGTAACGCTGACACGCCGTCCGCGCCATCCACAAAGAT
>Ga0078972_1004015_pt1 | contig 42059 bp, 34 predicted proteins | sample YelNatPaOPGAMG01_FD_67568 | JGI IMG/M metagenome (GOLD analysis project Ga0078972, IMG submission 67568) | Hot spring thermophilic microbial communities from Obsidian Pool, Yellowstone National Park, USA - OP-RAMG-01 (SPADES assembly) (version 2) | ecosystem: Environmental > Aquatic > Thermal...
TACAATTGCAAGAGAAGACACCGTTCACTCGGGCTGAAAAGTCCAATGAATTATCTAATTGAAAATGGAGGAATGTCGCAAAAGTCATTGACTTATACAATCTTTTGACTTTTAATTTTAATAGAAATAGAATTAATTAACAACTCAAAATGAAAAACAATTTAGAAAACAAGTCTTTTTTACAGATTAACATTGGAATTGTGATAGGATATTCTCGTTATTAATTTATTGGTCAATTTAAAAGCCCCATCCGGCTAGGCTGGATTATAAAATCGCGCTCGCAAAAAATATCTAAGTTCCTGGCAGCGCGATTTAAGGCGAGGAGCGAGCAAAGCGAGCGACGAGCCGGAGAGGACCTAATAATTTTCTTGAAAATGAGTTCGAATTTTTTTGTAAACGATCACTTACTTATCCTTTTTCTATTTCTTCTCGAACATGGAAGAGGCGAAGTGTGTTTAGCAGAACAAGAACTGAGGAAATTTCGTGAATTATTGTTGTTTGAAGGAGACTTACTTCTCCAATCAAAACAAAAATTGCAGTTGCCAAGTGAATAACACTTGCCAAAACCACATCTTGTTTTATAATAGCAAAAGTTTTCTTTGAAATCTCGATTATTTGCGGAATTGAAGCAAGATTATTGTTTAGAAGGACAATATCGGCTGCATTGAGAGTTAGGTCAACCCCTTTTTCCGCGAAAGCAATTCCAACATGAGCTTTCGCTAACGCCGGCGCGTCATTGATGCCATCGCCGATCATTGCAACGAACTTACCTGCTTCAACTCTTTTTTCGACCTCCATTACTTTCTTTTCTGGAGTTATTTCGGCAACAAAAGTTACATTTTGTAAATTTCGGGCGATAGCTTCGGCAACTTCCTTCTTATCTCCGGTAACAATTATTTCTTCACCGCCATTTTGACTTAAAACGGAAAATGTAGTTTTTACTTCTGGCCGTAGTTTATCGACAAGAAAAATAACGCCAACTATCCTTGCACCTCTTCCCACAAAAACCGTGGATGCCCCTCTCTTCTCTCGATCATCAACGATAGCTAAAAGATCTTTGTTTACGTTAATCTGCAAATCCTCTAAAAGCGACATATTTCCCAAAAATACTTTTTCTTTTTTAAATACTGCAACCATACCTTTGCCAAGAAATGTTTTTGTTTCCTTTACTGGAAAAGTTTCTAATTTTTTCTCCTTTGCTTTTTCCAAAATAGGAAGAGAAAACGGATGGTTGGAAAACTTTTCCAAACTAGCCGCCAATTGGAGAACTTTGTTTTCTGTTTCTTGAACTCCTAAAATTTCCTCAACCTCAGGTTTTCCTTGAGTAATTGTTCCTGTTTTATCAAAAAGAAAGGTTTTTACTTTTGTCAAATTTTCCAGCGAAGCCCCATTTTTGACTAAAATACCCTTTTTCGCCAAAATAACGATACCGATAGTGGTCGCCACAGGGACAATTATGGCAAAAATGACCGGAACCAAGGCAATCCAAAAAGAAAGAGCCATAATGATATTTTGCTTAAGGAAATAGATCACCAGTACTCCCGCAAAAGCAATAAGAGAAGTAATCTTGGCATATTGATTGACAACGCGGGCAAAAGGTGATTTTTCGCTTTGTGCTTTGTTTATAAGTTGCTGGATTTGAAATAAGGTCGAATTTTCCGCTCCTGCTTTTGCTTTTGCCTCAAAATAATCGCCTACGTTAATTGAACCAGCTAAAAGTTTTTCTCCAAGTTTTTTAGGAACTGGTTTTGACTCTCCAGTTACCACTGATTCATCAAGCAGAGCCTCTCCGGACAAGAGAACTGCATCAGTTGGCAGTCGCTCTCCGTTTTTGACCACAAGAATATCCCCTGGTTTGATAATAGAAATTGGGACTTCTTTCACTTCTTCTCCTAATTTGATGAAGGCTGTTTTCGGTAATTTGTTGGTAACTGCCGTAATTGAAGTTTTGATTCTTTCGAGAATATATGTTTTAAAAAGATATCCTAAAAGAATAATGATTGTAAAAATTAAAGCTATTCTTGCTTGCCTTAAGACTAGTAAAAGAAAAATAGTGATAACTGGCGGAAACGAAAGATCAAGTCTTCGCTTGCCCAAACCCACCCAAATATCATAGTAATAAGGAAAAAGCGCCAAAAGAGATCCCAAAATAGCAATAATGACAAATTCTGGATACAAAACATTGATCAATAAGCAAGTCAGGGCAAAAAAGAAGAAAAAAAGAACGGGAAGCAAACGTTTGTTCATTTAGAGATTTAGAGATTCCAATTGTCTTGGGTGTTAAAGTAAACTAAATTGTTCTCTTTTACTGGATTTCTTAGGTAAATATAGAAAAAGTCCTTAATATAACCACTCAAAAATTCTTTGCCTCCATCGTACATTTTGGAGAATAACGGTTGATGTTTATATTTCCCGGAACCAAGTGGTTTAAAAAGAGAAAATCTGACCCAAAAGGGATTAATATCAAGTTGCATTGCCTTGGTGGCACCAGCGGCTAACAGTGCTTCACCTAAAGTTCTTGGAATTAAGGAACCCCCTGCTGCATAAACCAATTTATTGTCAGTTGTCAATCCTATTCCTGACCTCCAGGTATACATATTACTGGTAATTGATCTGCCCCAAATTTTGGCTAATTTATCATTTGAAGAAGGAATAACAACTGAGTTTTTTATCAGCATTATTCCATTTTGTCTTAATACCCGATAATTCTGCGGATCAATATTCCCTTGATATTCTTCAATGTCAACTTGTCCGTCTTTTCCAACCATAAGAGTTGCCAAACCGCTTTTTAGCGGCAAATAAGTAATGTTGTCAACGACCATTCCGTATTGGCCATCACGATATTGGAAGCCTCCATTGAAAGCAGCTAATAAAGAATTACTTTCCTTAACTTCGATTGGGATTACTCCAGGACCAGGTTTTCCTACTTGAGCAGCAGGTTCTTTTTTGCCAGCAACTGCTCCCACCAAAGTCTCATCTAGATTGAACCTGACCAGATGCACCAAAGCATAAGGTCTCTCAGGATCCGGAGCATATACAGCAGATTCCAATATTGGTACCAATGTCGTTCCTTTACGAATTGTTATCATTGGTTTCCAAACAATTGAATCCAGCTGGGGTATGAGCTTTTTAAAAGCAGAATCTTTTGAAAGAGGAGAATGATAACTAACTCTGGTAATCTTGTCTTGAGTATTAAAGAAAATTGTTTCTAGTTTTATAGTTAAGTTATCGCCAATTAAGGGTCTGAGAATATTATCGGCAAAGGTTGCCGAAAACGCGGCTCCTTGTGACTTAAAATCATAAAAAAGAAAAACCGCTCCGGCAAGAAAGAAAAATACTACCAAAAAAACTTTTTTCTTCTTATTACTCTTTTTCATTTTTAACCAATTTTTTTTATACTTCGTATAATATTTTCGCATTATGATAACAGAAAAACAAACCGCAAGAGTGGATAAAAAAAGACTTCCTAAGATATCAATTGGTTGATGGACAAAAGCTAAAACTCTTGCCAAACCAATCAAAACAGAAAAAATTATCAAAACTAAACCAAGCTTTTTCTGATAAAGAAAAACAAGCAAAGCCAGCCACATCGCCAAAAGAGTATGATCAGAAGGAAAGCCGTTATCAGGAGCGTGGGGAAAAAGCGGCTGAATTTTCGGATTTATCACAAAAGGTCGGGGGTTAAAAAAAACTCTTAAAGAAATTTCCCGCAAGGCAAAAAGGATTATTCCAGAAACAAAAGCAAGACAAATCATTTTTTTCTTCTTTGGCCCTGACAAACTAAAAAAAGACAATCCTGCAAAAAGAGGAAAGGTGAAAATTAAATATTTGGCAAAAAAAATTATTAAGTCTTTCGTCATTAAAAGGCGAGTAAAGGAATTTATCCAGAAATATTTTTAATATGATTTATTCTCTCAAGATTCAAGTTGCTTTTCAAGACAAGACCGACAAAGTCGATCCGCAAAAGCTTTGGTAGCTCCGGATGTAAAGTTTGGTAAAATAAGGCAGTTCTTTTCAGGGTTTTAATTTTCCAAGGAGTAATTGACTCTTCTGGACTGATTCTGTCTAAGGCCATTCTTGTTTTAACCTCAAAAAAAACAAGGGTTTTCTCGCCAGATTTTCCTTTCTCAATTGCCACAATATCAATTTCTCCCCACCTTTTATTGAAATTCATTTCAATGATTTCGTAGCCCTTAGAGGCAAGAAAATCCGCAGCTAGTTTTTCTCCCATCCTTCCGAGAGAAAGAGTTTTCACTGTTTTGAACGAAGATAATACAATTTAGCTTTTTTCGCCGGCATTGATTTTTTTAAGACAATCTTGGAAATTGTTGGTGAATAAAGAGGAAAAATTCTTTCTACGCCAATATTGTTCACCCCAATTTTCCTAACAGTAAAGGTAGTATTTGGCGCTCTACCTTTAACCGCAATTATTTTCCCTTCAAAGACTTGGGTTTTCTCTTTGTCGCGCTCTTTGGTAATTTGCATAACCTTAACAAGATCGCCGACACGAAAATTTTCTTTGGAAAAAGTAAATCCTCCAGCCATAAAATTTATTTTACGCCAAAATAGCTAAGAGTTCAAGAGAGAATCGATTTCGGCTGCCAACTGGGAGTTATAATCAACCCCAAAATTCAGTTCGAGCTTCTTTTGGCCACCGCTCCCGTTTTCAAAAATCAGAATCCCTTTTTTGTCACCGGGGTTTTGCTTCAAAATTTGGTTTAAGGCCATCAGAATACTAGAACTGGTTCCTTGAGGAATACGGATAATAAAATCATACTTTTTTTCAGTTGAAGATTCCAAAGCATCAACTTTATCTACCACTAAAGAAAGCCCTTCCTCTTTAGCCTCAAATTTTCCTTCAACAATTAACACCTTGTCTTTTACCCAGTATTGCTTGTAGGTAGAATATGTCTTGGGAAAAATGACTAAATCTATTTTGCCTGTCTCATCCTCAAGAGTGGCAAAAGCCATTTCTGAGGCATTTTTTTTGGTAACAACTATCCTAAGCGAGCTAAGAACTCCGCCAACTCTAATTCTTTGCCCAGGATTAAAACTTTCAAGGTCAATCCTGCCGATTTTAGCATCAACCTCCATTTCTAAAGTCCCAAAAGCCGCTGATAAAGGATGTTCTGTCAGAAAGAAACCCAAAAGCTCCTTTTCCAAGGACATTAAATCTTCTTTTTTGAACTCTTCAATTGCCGGAAAGTCATCCTGGGGAACAGAGAGAGAGTCTTTTTCTTCGCCAGAGAATAAGCTCGCCTGACCGTCGGATTTTCTTTTGAGGAGCTGGTCACATTTATTCCTTAATTGATCAAGTCCAGCTAACATAGCTGACCTTTTGCCAAAACTATCCATTGCCCCCGCTTTAATTAAACTTTCCAAAACCTTTTTGTTCACTTTTTGTCCGCCAACTCGCAAATAAAAGTCACTAAAATTTTTAAATGGCCCACCTTTTTCCCGACTGCCAAGTATTTCTTCTAAGGCTGCTTCGCCAACATTTTTAATCGCATTCAAACCAAATCTAATTGCTTTTCCGTTCAAAGACTTCTCGTTTTTTTCAATTATAAAACCGCTTCCTGATTTATTGATGTCTGGAGGAAGAACCAAAATTCCCATTCTTTTGCATTCAGCAATTCCTTCTATAATTTTTTCTGTGTCATCAGACTCCGCCGTTAACAAAGCTGTCATATATTCAACTGGCCAGTGAGCTTTTAAATACGCTGTCTCATAAGAAACTATGCCGTAAGAGGCAGCATGAGCCTTGTTGAAACCATATCCTTGAAAAGGAACAAATAAATCCCAAATTTTCTCAGCTTCCTCTTTGGTCATTTGCGAATATTTTTGACAACCTTCGACAAAAATATCGTGCTGTTTGGCCATTTCTGCCGGAATCTTCTTACCAATCGCTGTTCGCAGCTTATCAACAGTTTCCCAGTTGTAACCCGCCAACTCCAACGCGGTAAACAAAACATCTTCCTGATAAACCAAAAGTCCATAGGATTTTTCTAAAAACTTTTCCATTTTTGGGTGAAGATAAACAACTTTGCTTTTCTTGTTCTTTCGGGCAATAAATTCAGGAATATTAGCCATCGGACCGGGTCGGAAAAGAGCAATCATTACCATCAAATCTTCGATTCTGTTCGGTTTTAATTCTTTTAACCATTTTGTCATCCCGCTGCCGCCAAGTTGAAAAACTCCCATTGTTTCCCCTCTGGCAAGCATTGCAAAAGTCTTTTGATCATTTTCTGGTAAATGCTCCAAATCAATCGACTCTCCTGTCTCTCTTTCAATAATCTCCACCGCAGCGTTAAGAATAGAAAGATTGCGGATACCAAGAATGTCAAATTTGACTAGACCAATATCCTCGCAAGCGTGCATTTCGTACTGAGTAATAATTTTTGTCCCATTTGGTTCAAGTTGCAGCGGACAGTAATCAGTCATTTTTGAAGGGGAAACAACCACTCCGGCAGCATGCACTGAGGCGTGGCGGGCATTCCCTTCAATTTCTTTGGCTAGGTCGAGAATTTGTCTTGCCTGGGGATCGTTATCATAAAGCTCTTTTAACTCCGGAGTAATAGACAAAGCGTGGTCAATTGTCATTGGAAATCCTTGCGAACCTAAAGGAATTAACTTGGCAATTCTGTCAGGAAAGGAATAAGGATGACCTAAAACTCTGCCAACGTCGCGAACCGCTGCTCTTGCCAGCATTCTACCAAAAGTGCATATTTGCGCTACCTTATCTGAACCATATTTCTCTACTACATATTCAATTAGCTCATCGCGGTGATTATCGGCAATATCTAAATCAATATCCGGCGGCTTTGGTCGAAAAGGATTTAAAAATCTTTCAAAAGGCAAGCCATACTTTAGTGGATCAACATTGGTAATTCCCAAAACGAAGGAAACCATTGAGCCAGCAGCCGAGCCTCGAGTATTAGTAATGATTTTCTTTTGACGGCACCAATTAACCAAATCTGCCATCATCAAAAAATAAGGAGCATAACCCTTTTTAATAATTACTTCAAGTTCATACTGGAGACGGTCTTTTGTTTGCTGATCAGCCTCTGGATACTTTTCCGGCAGTTTTTGCCAGCAAGTTTCTTGTAAAAATTCTGGAGCGGTTTTTCCTTGAGGCAATTCAATATTTGGAAAGTACCATTTCCCCAATTCAATTTCTAAATCAACTTTATTGGCAACCTTGAGAGTATTTTCCAAGGCATCAGGCAAATCTTGGAAAAGAGCGGCCATTTCTTCAGGAGAGCGAAGATGCAAGGTTGGCGAATCTACATAACGTAAACGGTTGATATCTGAAACATTCCTGACAGTGGAAATACAAACTAGAACATCTTGGGCAACTGCGTCAGTTTGCTTCAAATAATGAACATCATTAGTTGCCACTAAGGGAATTCCCAAATCTCGGCTCAATTTCACTACTCCAGAAACCCACAAATCTTCAGCTTTCTGCGATTGGCGCAGGGAATCCTTAAGCGAGGGTTCTGTCACTTTATCAAGAAAATCAAGATATTGATGGCGCTGAATTTCCAAATAATAATCATCGCCAAAAATTTCCTGATACCAAGAAGCAACTTTTTTCGCCTTCTCAATATCGCCGGCAATCAGACTTTCGCCAATTTCCCCTTTTTGACAAGCAGAAAGACAAATTAGGCCTTCTTTATATTTCTGCAAAGTTACTTTGTCAAATCGTGGTCGATAATAGAAACCTTCAAGGTGGGCAATCGTTGAAAGTTCCATCAGGTTTTTATACCCTTGATTGTTCTTGGCAATCAAAACCAAATGATTATTTTCTTTATTCTCTCTACCTTCTTTAAGACGATGGTCCTTGTTAACAACATAACCTTCCATGCCTACCAAAGGTTTTATACCAGATGCTTTGCACTCTTTGTAAAATTCAATTGCTCCATACATTACGCCATGATCAGTCAGGGCCACGGCTCCCATTCCTAATTTTTTAACATATGCCACCAGATCAGCAATTTTGGGCAAGCCATCCAAAAGAGAATATTCTGAATGGACATGAAGATGAACAAAATTAGTCATAATTTTATCTGTTCAATTATTTTTTCAAAAGCGACTACCACACCTGTCTCCTTTTTTACTAACCCAACAATCATTCCCAAAGCTTGAATCTTTCCCTTTTTATAACTTTCCACCACCTCTGGATGTTCTGAAAGCAACCGAATAATTATTTTACTCAATTCTTCATCTGAAATTTGATTTTTTTGTTTTGAACAAAATATATACTCAATTAATTTCTCTGGACTCAAATTTTCAGGGGCCTTTTTGTTTATAATTACATTGGCTATTTCCGCCTCCTTAACTCCACCAATCTTAACGCATTTTTCAAAATAATCTGCCATTTCTTTATTGTTTGTTAAAATTTTAGCTTGATATTCCGAAAGCCCAAATTGTTGTATAAATCTTTTCTTTTTATCCCCCGGCAATTCATATTCCTTAATTCTTAATTTAAAATTCTTAAGACTTTCTTCGTCCCATTCAATTGGAGGAATATCTGGTTCAGGAAAATACCGATAGTCATTGGCTTCTTCTTTTTCTCGCTGAAGTACTGTTATTTGTTTGTTTTCGTCCCAACCGCGAGTTTGTTTATTACCTTTTGTTTTCTGAATCCCTGTTTTGACAAACTCTTCAAATTGTCTTTTAATTTCAAAATCAATCGCCTTTTTAACAAAGCGGAAAGAATTAATATTTTTCAATTCAACAATCGGTGTATAGTAAAGATGGTCTTGATCTTTGATTTCCAAATTAACATTAGGTTCACATCTCATACTTCCTTTTTCCATATCTGCATCTGAAATCTCAAGATAGCGCACAAGTTGTTGCATTTTTTCCAAATATTCTTTAGCTTCATCAGCTGAATTTAAATCAGGCTCAGAAACAACTTCTACCAAAGGAACTCCACTGCGATTAAAATCAACCAAAGTTACTTCCTCGTTATTGATTTTTTCGTGCAGGAGCTTGGCAGTATCTTCTTCCAGATGAGCTCTTCTTATCCGAACTATTTTTCCACTGTCCAAGATTAAGCGTCCTCCTAAACAAAAGGGTTTCTCGTACTGGCTAATCTGATAACCCTTCGGCAAATCGGGATAAAAATAATTTTTTCTGTCAAAACAGGAAAATTTGGGTATTTCACTCCCTAAAGCCAAACCTAAAAGAATTGTCCATTCAATCGCCTTTTTGTTGGGCACTGGCAAAGCTCCGGGTAATCCCAAACAAACTGGACAAGTCTGAGTATTTGGTTCTTTGCCAAAATGGTCAGCGCGACAACCACAAAACATTTTGGATTTTGTTTTCAGTTCAAGATGAACTTCAAGACCAATAATTGCTTTACTTAATTCCATTTTCCTCCTGTACTACCAACAAATGAATTTTGTCCAAAAAAATCAAAGAAAGCAACATCAAAACAGCAGCAAATGACAAAAATAAATCAACTCCTAAAACATCAACCAAACTAGCAGAGAAAAGCAAAAAAGGCAAGGTAACAATATTGGCCATAAATCCCCAAGTTCCAAAAACTCTCCCCCGCAATAGTGAAGGAGTGTTTTCTTGAATCAGGGTCTGGCTGGGAATATAAATAAACAAACCAGCAATACCCAAAGCAAACATTAAAAAGCTAGCTAAGAAAAGTTTGTATAATCCCAGATAGGGCAGAACCAATGCAAACAAAGTAAAAACCAAAAAGGCAATTAAAAAGCCCTTTTTCATTAAATTCTTTTTTCCTTCTTGAGAAAAACGTTTAGTAACTATATAGGTAGACAGTAGCGCTCCCAAACCTAAAGGAAGAATCAAAGTCGGTCCAGCGTCCTGAACATTAATTTTTAAGATCTGAGTTGCAAATCCCGGCAAAAGTACTGCCATTACCATCAGAAATACCTGAAAGAAAGTCAAAAGCAAAATCGGAAAAAGAACACGGCGGTGGCCAAAAATAAAACTAAAACCAACTTTAATTTCTGCAATAAATTTGGCCAGATCATTTAATTTTTTCTTTACTCTAGTTGGTTCGGTCCGGGGAAGCAAATAAGTGGCAGCCGCTGCCAGAAAACTCCCAAAAGAAGCAAGATAAATCGGCACATTGCCTCCAAACAACCTCATAACCAATCCGCTTAACCCAAAACCAACAATTAACGCCGCTTGAGAAGAAAGCAAAAAAAGGCTATTGGCAAAAGCCAGATCTTCCTTTTTAACTAACCAGACAAGCGAAGCTGCTTCTGCCGGAAAATACAAAAGATTGCTGAAAGAGTACAGAAAAACTATCGGGTAAATCAGGTAAACATGCGTCCCAGTAAAAAGGAAAAAAAGCATAATTACTCCCTGAATAGCGTTGACATAAGTGAGCATTGTTCTGAGTTTTACTCTATCCACAAAATAGCCAGTAAAAGGACCGAAAATAATAGAGGGTACGTAATAAAAAATCCAGAGAAAGGAAACAGCTAAAGTAGATCCTGTTTTTTCGTAAATCCTTATTGCCATTACAAAATTAATCATGTTAATAATTACCTGAGAAAGAACCTGAGAAATCCAAAGGAAAAAGAAATTTTTATTTCTAGCCAAAAATATTTTTATTTCTGTTTTTTTCATAAATTTGGTTTTCTTTTATGCCAGTTAGTAATTTCTTGATATTTCTTACCGACTAAAAAAAGTAGTTTTTCAGAAAAAAATGGGCCTAAAAGTTGCATACCAATTGGGAGTAAGTCCTTAGTAAAACCACAAGGCAAAGCCAAAGCAGGAATTCCCGCCAAGTTCGCACTCGCAGTCAAAACATCAGCCAAATACATTTTTAAAGGATCGACAGATCTCTCTCCAAACTTAAAAGGTGGAGTCGGTGAAACTGGCCCTAAAATCAGATCAACTTTTTGGAATGCTTCTAAATAGTCTTGCTGAATAAGGTTTCTTACTTTCAGGGCCTTAAGATAGTATTGGTCAAAATATCCGGCCGAAAGAGTATATGTTCCCAACATTATTCTTCTTTTCACCTCATCTTCGAACGCTTCTCTTTTATCTCCAAACCTGTTTCCATCATATCTGGCCATATTTGAGGAAATTTCTGAAGGCACAAGAATGTAATACACGGCTATGGCAAACTGAGTATGAGGAAGACTAATTTCTTCTAGAAAAAAACCGTTTTCTTCAAGAACTGTTGCTGCTTTCTTAACAGCCTGTCTCACTTCTTCATCAACTCCTTCGGAAAAAAACTCCTTTGGTAAACCAATCACTAATTTTTCTTTTTTGCCCTTTACTTTGTCCTTTTCAATTTGAAAAATTCCAGAAGTGGCATCATTATTGTCTTCGCCTTTCATCAAATCAAAAATAATTTCACAATCTTCAACTGTCTTTCCCATTGGTCCTGGACAATCAAAGGATGAAGCCATCGCCAAAAGTCCATATCTTGAACAGGCGCCATAGGTTGGTTTTAAGCCAGAAATATTACAAAACGAGGCGGGTTGTCTAATTGATCCTCCAGTATCTGTTCCCAAAGCAAAAATGCATTCATCTGCCGCTACTGCCGCTGCCGATCCGCCGCTTGAGCCACCGGGAACTCTTTCTAAATTCCACGGATTTTTGGTCGGACCAAAGCCTGAGTTTTCTGTTGAAGCGCCGAAGGCAAAAGCATCGCAATTGGTTTTTCCAACAATGATTCCTCCTGAACTTTTGACTTTTTCTACTACGGTTGCCTCAAATGGTGGCAAATAATTAGCCAAAATCTTTGAGGAGGCAGTCGTTTTCATCTCTTTGGTTGAAAGAACTTCTTTGACAGCAAATGGTATACCCAAAAGCATTTGCTCTTGCTTCTCTTCCAATTCAGCGACTGCTTTTTCATTGACAGAAATGAAAGCAAACAATTTACTATCAACTTCTTTTATTCTTAACAGCGTATCCTTTAGGAGTTCCTGTGAACTGAACTTTTTCTGTTTTAAACCAAAAAGAGCCTCTTTTAAAGAAAGTTTGTTTAGATCATTCATCTTGAAAAAATAGCCTTAACTTTAAAATAGCCATGATAAACTGAAGTGGCATTAGCTAAAGCATCTTTTTGAGAGAGACTGGGTTTAATCTCGTCTTCTCGAAAAACGTTTTTCCGACCGGTAACATTATTAAGCGGACTAATATTTTCAGTTTTAAGACTGTTAAGCTGATCGACAAAGTCTAAAATTTCTGTCAATTCACGGCTGAATTTATCCACTTCCAGGTCGGTTAAGTTCAGCTTTGCTAACTTACTAATGTGTTCAACTTCTTCTCGGGTTAATTGGGACATAATTCTTATCCTTCCATTGCCTCAAGCGCCTTAATTCTTTCTTCAATTGGCGGATGAGTATTAAAAAGATTCGCCAACCATCCTTGAAAATTTTTGTCCTCTTTTAAAGGATTCGCAATAAAGAGATGGGCAGTTGCCTTATTGGCTGTCTTGAGAGGCTCGGGGTCGTTGGCAATCTTTCTCAAAGCAGAAATTAAACCGCTGGGTTGTCTTGTTATCATCGCTGCTCCGGCATCGGCTAAAAACTCCCTTCTTCGAGAAATTGCCAGCTGAATCAGCTGAGCAATTAGAGGAGAAAGTAAAGCCAAAATTAATCCTAAGAGAAAAAGCAAAGCTCCTGCTTGATTTCTATTTTCTTCATCGCTTCTTCCCCAAGAAAACCTCAACAACCAATCAGCCAAAAGGGTTATTGTTCCCACCAAAACTGCCACCACTGACATCAGCAACATATCATAGTTACGGATATGAGAAACTTCATGAGCAATCACTCCTTCTAGTTCTGTGCGGTCTAGTTTCTCTAAAAGCCCGGTAGTTACGCAGACAACAGCATGATTAATATCACGACCGGTTGAAAAGGCGTTTGGCGCACTATCTTCAATTACATAAAGTTTAGGCAAGGGAATTTGTGCTCCAAGAGAAACATTTTCTGCTACTTGTCGAAAAATTCTATCCTCCTCTTGATTTGCTGGTCTGGCGCCGGAAATCCCCAAAATAATTTTATCCGAATACCAATAGCCGGCAAAAGAAGATAAACCAGAAAAAATTAAGGCAAATCCCACAAATGAAGGGCCATAACCAAAAGCCCTCCCGAGGACATAAACAGTAATCGAGACAAAGATCGCAAAAAGGCCAACTATTAATGCTGACCGACTTTTATTGCGATCAATTTGTTCATAAACATTTAACATTGCTATAACTCCACTTTTGGCGTCTTCAATTCTTCTTTACTAACATTAAGGAATCCTTCCTCTTCAGGGACGGTTAATCCTTTTTCTTGAGTAAAGTGAAAAAGTCCGGCGATCAAGTTGCTAGGAAAAGTAACTACCATTATGTTGTAATCGGCGGTCAGGTCAATGAGCACTCTGCGGCTGTACATAATTTTGTCTGCCGTGTCCCGCAGTTCTGCCATCAGCTGAGAGACTACTTCCACTGCTTTGATCTCCGGTGTACTCTCTAGTAGAGCCTGAAACCTTCCCAATGTTTTCTGTGCTGTTGCGCTAGCATCCATCATCATTTGAGGATCATTAGCCGCGGTCGCTTCCAAAATAGCTTTTCGAGCATCAGTTAGAGACCGAAAAATTTCCTCCTCATGCTTCATGTATCCCTTCGCAGAATCAACCAAACTAGGAATTAAGTCAGCTTGACGTTTCAGCTGATTGCCAATCTCTTGAATCGACGCCTTAATTCTTGTCTTAGTGGTTACAAACTTGTTATAGGTGGTAAAAATGTAAATTACTAAAATTAAAAGTATGCCTATTAAAAGGTAAAGCATTTTTTATTATCACCCCCTTTTAAGGAAAGAAACCGAAGGTTTCTCCCCAACTTTCTAAAACTTTCTAATATTTTGTATTTTACTAAATATTTTTCCTGCTTGATTTCTAATTTCTAATATCTAATATCTAATTTCTAATATCCAATTCCCTTGTTATTTCAAAAGTATATCATGTAGTTCTTTATAAGGTAAGGTATTAATAATATCTTTTCTTTCTGCCCAACCTCTTCTTGCCACTGCCACGCCGTATTTTAAAAACTTCATTTGTTCCACATCATGGGAATCAGAATCTATAACCATTTTCACTCCTTTTTTCACTGCTTCCTTTACTAAATTGTCAGGCAAGTCTAACCTGTTTGGCCAGGCATTGATTTCTAAAATCTTTTTGTTTTGCAAACAGAAATCAAAAATTTGTTCCCAGTCAAGCTCGTAACCCTCTCTTTCTTCCAAAAGTCTTCCCGTAGGATGACCCAAGATCTTTATTTTCGGATGGCCAAGAGCTTTTAAAACTCTTTTTGTCATCTTTTCTCTGCTCATTTCAAAATTAGTATGAATCGAGGCAATGGCAAAATCTAAAAACTCAAAACCTTCTTCTGGAATCGCTAAACTGCCATCAGGTTTTATATCTATTTCAAGTCCATTTAATATTTTTATGGGTAAATTTTGTGTTCTTATTTCATTTTTGTTTTCACTCGAATAATTTAATTGTTCAAATAATTCTTTTTTTCTCTTTAAAATATCAATAATTTGCTTTTCTGTATGTTTTGAAACTGAAGGATTATGTTCGCTAAACCCTAAATATTCATAACCTAACCTGGCTGCTTCCTGAACCATCACCTCCGGGCTGGAAGCACCTAAATCGTGGCTTGGTTCAATTGGAAAATCAGAATGAAGATGAAGATCTCCTTTTATATCAGTGAGTTCAACCAAGTTTGGCAATTTTCTTTTTAAACTTGCTTCTATTTCTCCTCTTCCTTCCCTTATTTCCGGCGGTATCCACTCCAATCCCAGTTCATGGTAAAATCCCTCTTCGTTTGCAAAACTTTTAACTTTTAAGTTATCACTTTGAACTTTGAACTTGCCCCTTCCGGGGAATTTCTTCGAAATGGAACTTTGCACTTTCTTTATTCCGTATTCTGAAAGAGACATTCCTTTTCTAAGGGCAAATTCACGAAGTTGAATATTATGTTGTTTGCTGCCTGTGAAGTATTGCAACATTGCTCCATAACTTTCGGGCGGGGAAAAACGAATATCAACCTGCTGTCCGCTGGTCAAAACTACTCTTAACAAAGCACTTTCTCCCTTTTCTAAGACTTTCTTAATCTTTTTGTATTTGGTAAAAAAATCCATTACTTTTTCCGGAGATTTGGTACAAACAGAAATATCAATATCCCCAATTGTCGCTACCATTCGACGCAAACTCCCCAATGGATGAGCTTCAATGACATCTGGACAACTCTTAAGGAAGCTAATAATTTCTGAAGCAAGAGAGTCTGCATAGGGCAAGAGCATCCGTTTGGTTTTCATTTCTCCTTTTTCTAAAGCTTCAATCCCGGCTAAGATTTCTTGTTCTGATTTCTCGCCAAAATTTTCCAAAACCCTAATTTTGCCTGCCTGACCTGCTTTTTTCAATTTTTCAAGGGCGTCTTTCTCTTTGGTAATTCTTAATTTTTGGGCCAAAGCGTAAGCAGTTTTTGGCCCAACACCAGGAATATCCAAAAAAACAAACATTGCTGGCGGTAATCCCTTTTTTACCCAATCAAAATGCCTCACCTTTCCTGTTCGAAAAAGTTCTTCCAGATAAGAAGAAATATTTTTGCCTATACCCGGTACCTGATCTAGTTTGCCGTCATCCCATAAGTCTTTTATTTCCGAAGTTGCATGTTCAACTGCGACGGCAGCTTTTTGGTAAGCCATCACTTTAAACTTGCTTTCGTTTTTTACTTCATAAGCAGCAGCAATCTCAGACAACATTTTGGAGATTTCCTGATTTGAAAAGGAGTGGCCTGATCGGGAATTCATATCTTTATCATACATCTGATTGACGGCTCTGGCAAGGCTGTGATAAACTAACCTGGATTTAATTCTTGATTAGGACAATTTTTTTCAATCAGCAAGAAACGTGAGAAGATAGAAAAGATTCTAAATCCATCTTGCGAGGCGATCTGATGAAGATCTCGCAAGATACTTTGAAGGAAGAAAGTTGGAAAGAAACCCTCGGTTTCTTTCATGAAGGACTCGTGGTGTAGCAGTTAACACATCCGCCTGTCACGCGGAAGATCGCCGGTGCGAATCCGGTCGGGTCCGCTAAATGGATTACTAGCCTTTATCCAAAAGATCGTTTTTCCTAATCACGGAAAAGTAAGTTCTTTTGAATTCCCGGGCTTGTTAATTCAAAAATAGTTTACCTGCCGCCCATTAAACATTTTTAACTCCTGCCCATATTTAATTTAAGTTTTTTTTGCTGAAAAATTACCTGAGTATTTTTTTGATGAAAAAAATAAAGAAAGGGGGTGAAAACATATTTATGGCGCAGAAAAAAAATACCAAAATTATTAGTCAAGTTCGTTCTTCTGAATCAACCATCAGTCTTGCTTTGGGAATTTTAGTAGTTCTAGTAGCTGGTTTTTTTCTGTTTAAATATTTTAAAAATTTAGCCACAAAACCTAATGAATCTCAAGTAAATGAAGGAGCGACGGAAACTCAAGAAGAAAAACAAGCTGGAGAAACAGGAGAGGAACAAAAGACATTGCCAACAAAATACATAGTACAAAAAGGCGATAATCTTTGGAAAATTAGTCTTAAATTTTACGGCAGTGGTTATAACTGGGTTGATATTAGTCGTCAAAATAATTTAAAAAATCCAGGATTAATAGAAGAAGGAGAAGAACTCCAAATTCCCAACGTGCCAGCGAAAAAACCAGTATTGGCAAAAACCAATCAAGAAGTCAATCAACCAATTACCGGAAATTCTTACACTGTGGTAAAAGGTGATAACCTTTGGAATATAAGTGTTAGGGCTTATCAAGATGGTTACAAGTGGACGGAAATCGCCAAAGCCAACCGATTAGTGAATCCTGGTTTAATTCATCCGGGAAACCAGCTAGTAATTCCTCGCTAGAAAATATTAGTCCTTAAACTTTTCCGGTTTCTCCGGAGGGATTTTTGTTGTAAAATACATTTGAGTAGTGGGGTGTGGAAAAATTTTACCAGTCATTTGACAAAAAGCTTCGCCAGCTAGCGAAGATAAAGATTTTGTCAAAGACGAATTGAAAGCTCCTCCCCACCGGCAGAGCCTGTGCGGGTGTAGTTGAGCGGTTCAACGCTACCTTCCCAAGGTAGAAAGGGCGGTTCGACTCCGCTCACCCGCTCAGCATTAACCAGTGGGCAAGGAGAAAATACTGGTTCAAATCCCGTTTATTACTCATATCGCTTTTGCAAAACAAGGAAGAAAACGAATTTCCTCGCTTGCCGAAGTTGCCAGGATAGCTCAGTTGGTAGAGCAGGGCTTTCGTAAAGCCAAGGTCGAGGGTTCAACCCCCTCTCCTGGCTCAAAAGGCAACAGCGGGTAGGTCGTAAGTTCGATTATCATTATTGTTGACTTAAGCTTTAATAGTCCGACATATGATAAACTTAATTACAGAGGCGATTCGCTAAAAACCCAAAAATGGCAAAAAATAATCAAAGATATCTTTTCCTGACCTTTTTTTATCTTGCTTTAACTTTCGGTTTTCTCTTTTTAATTTATAAGTTTGGGATAAAAACTGCAGTCCAAATCTCTTCTTTCTTGCAATCAAGAAATTCTCAAAATCAGAGTGTTGTCTCGACTGACCTTGCGGAAAATATTCTTCCCGAACCCCAACTTTTACCTCTTCCCGAAGCAACAAATTCTTCTACTTTAACTATTTCTGGTTATTCTCTCCCCAACCAAAAAGTTAATCTTTATCTTAATGATTTACCCATAAAGGTTTTAGATGTTAACTCTGAAGGCAAGTTTACAGGTGAAATTTCTCTGGCTCTTGGTTTAAGTAAAATCTACGCCGTGACTATAAATTCAGATAATATTCAAGGTCCTCCCTCAAAAGTTTGGACAGTTTTCTATAGCAATTCTCCCCCTTATCTGGAAATTACTGAGCCCGCCAACAACTCAACAATAACCGGCAAAAATGATTTCCTCTTAATCAAAGGTAAAACGAATCAAACCTCGAAAGTTTTTGTTAATAGCCAAAGAGTAGTAATTGAAAACGATGGTTCTTTTAGCTATCCAGTCAATCTGCAAAAAGGAGAAAACAAATTTACAATAGAGTGCTTCGACCCAGCTTCCAATAAAACTCAAGTTGACTGGGTTATAAATTATCAACCGTAAATTTGGCCATAACAATCATCAGCCAACATAATACCCACGCATAAAACAAGCTGTTCATTGAAAAAGCGCTTAAACTCAAAACTACCAAACTGAGAAAGAAAACAAGCGCACTTTGACTTTTCCTCCAGTAAGTAAAACTTAAAAAAATAGCTTTAACCCAAAAATTTAGGAAAAACATCAAACCAAAAATACCGGTAGTGGCGAAGACCAAAAGAAAACTATTGTCGGTGCCAGCGCCAGCATTGGTTGACTGCCAATTTTCTTCTGACAGAAAACCATAATTTCTCTGAGCATAACGAAAAGCATCATAACCAACGCCTAGTAAAGGATGATCTTTAATAATAATAAAAGTCTGTTTATAACTATCAAGGCGAGCCAGCAGAGAACTTGTCCGCCACAAATTCACTCCTTCACCACCAGGCTTAGGCAGCAAAAAGACAAGCAAAAGAAACATCACCCCTAGGTAAAGAAAAAACCGCCATTTTTTGCCCATCAACAGCATCAATCCTAAAATAAAAAATAAAGATAAATAAGAAATTCGGGAAAAGGTCAAGCCTATAGCCAAAATTAAAATAAAACCAGCAGTAAAGAAGAAAAAGTTTTTTTTCACACTCTTTTCACTCCAGTAAACCAACCAAATAATAAATGTCAAAACTAGAAGCAGACCAGTAAATCCCGGATCTAGAAATGTGCCAATTGCCCGAAAGTAATGCTTGTCCCAGCCAAAATTAAATAAAAATCGAGTATCTGGCAAAACGAGGTATTGCAAAAGAGCAAAAAAAGCAATGACAATTCCGTCAGCTAAAAGATAATCAAAAATCGGCAACTCTTCTTTCTTAAGAAGATCCACTGTTGCCCAAAAGAAAAGAACAAAATTGAAAAGCCGCAACCAATAAAAAAGGGCAGTCAAAAATTCCCAAGGCGTTAAACTTCGAATCTGCCATAAAAGAGACAAAAAAGCTATAAGAATAAAGGCAAGCAGTTGTTTAAAAAAAGGAGGTAGTCTTACTTTTGCTTTTTCAAACAAATTCCTTCCTAGCCAGAAAAGCACATAACAAAAGACCAAAATATCAATTGCCTGAACTTTTAGCCCGGCAGAAAAACTAGTCAAATCAAGACGCAAAAGTTGCCCCAAAGGAAAAACCAATAAAATCAAGAAAAACAAATATTTTGTAATTTTATCTTTTTTCATTCAATTTAATTTTCTCCTACCTTTCCTTTGGGCAAAAAAGGACTGTTTGCCGGAGCTAAATAGAGTTTGGCTCCAGTTCTATTATTGCGGTAAATCAAGCTTCCAAGAGCGATATTTTCCGGACATTGCCCGTCTTTAATCAAAATGTAGCTAACCGGCAAATTATTCCAAGCATAGGTTGCTTCAACGAAGGAAAAATCCGTATAGAAAAGATTATGAAAACCGCAAATTAAAACAAGATCTTCTTTTTTAATTATTTTTTGCAAATCTCCATTAATATCCAAAAAATCCCCATCTTTAAAATTTAAATTTTTACTTAAAAATTCATTACTGGATTCTTTACCAACAATCACTGGCAAATATTTTTTGTTTGCTATCGCCCGGTAACCAACATTAATAGTAGCACTAAAAATTACTATGACTAACAAAGATTTCTGAAAAAAATTTCCTCCGGCAGAAACCACAGCTGAGATTAATAAACTTAGCGCTGGCAAATAAGGAAGAATAAAGCGAGAACCGCCTGTTCGCGGCGTAAAATACCAAAAAAACAATGCCAAAAAAACATATCCCAAAAGCACTCGTAATTTGTCATCTAAGTTTCCTTTAATAACCCTTAAAGCCACTATTGGCAGAAAAATCAAAAAAACCGGTGAAATAAAGTCTTGAGGGTGATAAAACAATTCCCAAAAATCTTTGAAAAATCTCAGCAAACTAAAATTTATTATTTTATGAGTTTGATCCAAGATGCCACTGAAAACTGGATAAAATGGATTACCGGTGTGTATAAAAGAAAAGACAAGCCAAGGAAGAGGGATAAGAATTGTATAAAGTGTGTAGGAGAGAGCATTTAGGGGTTTTTTACTTTTGCAAAAAATCAAAATTAGATAAATAGGCAAAGAAACAAAAGCAATTAACTTTGTAGAAACCGCTAAGCCTAACATTATTGCCGACTCGATTAAGAGCAATTTACTTTCCTTTTTCCCCTGATCCGCCTCCCACCATTGTAAAAACAAATCCAAGGCTAAAATCTCAAAAAAAGTTCTGGCTAAATCTACGTAAGCGACAATTGACTGCCAACCAACAATAAGGGAAGTATAAAAAATTAAAACTGCTACTAAAGATTCTCTTGTTTTTAAATATCTTTTAGACAAATTAAAGAGGGCAATTGCTGACAAGATACCAAAGGAAAAATGGATCAGCTTTGCCAGTGTTCCTCCAGGAGAAAAAACTAAAGATAAAAGATAAAACATCTCTGTCAGTTTGGGCATGGAGCTATAGTAAAAAAGGCTGCCGGGAATAAAGAATATTTTCTTCCACTGAAGATAAATCTTGGGAATAGTCAAGTGATACCACAAGGCGTCAAAACTAAGCTCTGGCCCTAAAGCGCCAATTAAATTTATTAGCGCCTGGAAAATAAGCAACCCCAAAAAAATCAAACAAAGCTTGTCCTTTTTTGCTTCTTGCCAAAAATCTTTAGCTTTTTTCCAAAATTTCTGCTTTACTAGCAAAAAAACAAGAATAAACCCAAATAGTATCCCTAAATAATTCAAATAGTTTAAACGGCCTATTAATCCTAGGCCAAAAATAATATAGGAGAAAATTCCCATTAAAAAGGCAATTTCTACCATTTGTTTTTCCCTCTTTGAAAAAGAAAATAAATGTATGAGCAAAAGACAAAAGCCGACCAAAGCAGAAAAATACCCTTTTCTAAATTACTGACTTGATGATCACAATTTTTAAAGCTTTTTTTTGACAAACTTGGGTTAATTTGTCTTTCTTTTTTTACCAACAAGTAAAGTTTTCCTCTCACCAAAAAAGAATGGAAGCTCATTAACAAAGCAAAAATAAAACCTTGAATTCCGTCAAGGAAACCCCTCCTTAAAAAATAATTTTGAATAAATTTGGCAAGCGGTTTGATCCAATCCCAAAGCCTCACTGCCTTTTTTTCTTGATAAAATTCTTCTGCGTTGAGGCTAGATCTTTTATTAATACTTTCCAAAAATTCGGTCAAATTTGTGTGAGAAAAGTGTAAGAGGGGGTTCTTCATGGTTTTTGTTTTTCCTGTTATTTCCCATTTTTCGTCTACTCTTCTTTTCCAGTAGCCGGAATTTCTTTTTGCTAATCTCAAAATCCTGATGGATCCAATTTCCCCATGCTTTAACCACCTTCCAAGAAAAAAATCAATCCTTGGAAAAAAGTAACCAGCAATTCCTTTTTCTTTAACTTTTTTTTGAATTTCATCTCTTAATTCTTTGCTAACCCTTTCGTCTGCATCAACAAAGAAAATCCAATCTCCCCTGCTTTGGGAGATGGCAAAATTTCTTTGCTGACTAAAATCATTATCTAATGAATGTTTGATTACTTTTGCTCCCAGCTTGCGCGCTATTTGAACTGTTTTGTCTGAAGAGTAATCATCGATAACTAGAATCTCGTCGCACCACTGTAAACCTTCCAAACATTCCTTAATATTTTTTTCTTCGTTTTTTGTTAATACAATTGCGCTAATCATTGGCGTATTTTTCTGGCAATATAAAAATTGGGAAACTCTTTGACTAAATCAGCTTTAGTTACTTTTAAATTCTCGCTCTTATTATAAAATACACACGGACTCACGTCCGTGGTATTTTGATCCGCCTTGTGCACGCCTTCGGCGTGTTCACTGCATCGCTTCATCTCTTCGACTTTGCTCAGGGTTTTCGCTATCTTGGAATAAACAAAATATTGTAATTTCTCTCTTTCTTGGGAAGGTTCGTTGCCTTTGTACCAACACAAGTAATTTAAGGTCATTATTGAGGAAGAAAAATGGGCAAAACTTCCCAAGGGAATAAGATTAAATTTCTTCCCGCCTGAGTCTTTAACAATAAACTCAGCTATTTCTTGATTAAGATAAAATGATTGTCCGAGATTGTATTTTTGGGACGCAAGGGTGTCTTTGCCAGTAAGAACAAAGAAATTATTTTTTAAAAGAAAATAGAAATTAAAAATGCTTAAAATAATTAATGAAAAAAGAGCAAGTTTTCCAAAACGCCAACTTAAAAAACTTTCAGTTACCACTCCCAATAAAAGTGCGATTGCTCCAAACAAAACTGGAACATAAGATTCAGAGGGCGCTCCGTGAACAAGAAATCCTAAAAAAGGAATAAAAATCCAAAGAAGAAGCAAACTGATACTTTTTTCTTTTAGACTTCCCTTTTTTTCTCTAAACTCTCCAAGATATCCTTTTAACAAAAAGAAACATCCTAAAACAAAAATACCAATTGAAACCTCAACGCTTGGCCAAAAAATAATTCTCGACAAAGCAGAAAAAATAATTTTTAGCTTTTCATAAAAGGAAATACCAGGACCTTTTTCTCCAATTAGATTGCTGACAGGTGGTAGTTTATGTATTACCCAGACAATAAAACCAACTGTCTGCGTCCAACCGTTTTGAAAATCATAGATAATTTTTGGCAGCCAAGTAAACAAAAAAGCAATAAATGAAAAAAACAACAATTTGAAGTTAATTTGCTTTCGATATTGGTAAAGCCAAATTAGCAGAATTGGTAATAAAACCAAATTTGACAATTCCAGTTGCATTAAAATTCCAAAAAGAAAAAAAGACAAAACAACTAGTTTAACGTTTTTCATCATTTTCCAGAGCGAAAACATAAAAATAATCGTAAAAAGAGAAATCAAGCTTTGGTGATAAGGATAACGGTCAAAAAGAACAATAAGTGGCGAAGTAGCATAAAAAAAGGCCGCCCAAAGTCCGGCTTTCTCAGAAAAAAACTTCTTTCCCAAAAGATAAACCCCCAATACTCCCAATACCCCAAATATCCCTACAAAATACCCTCCAGCCAGCGGATTATATCTTCCTAACCACAAGACAAACCCCAAAAGATAGATAAAAAAAGCTCCTTGATGAAGCCAAGGAACACTGGAAGGACAGCCCACCAGAGGTATTTGTCCTTTAAGAGTAATATCACGCGCTGTAAGGAAATCTCTGGCAACATCACCACCAAAAACCATCAATTCCGACAGACGGTAAAACCGCAAAAAAGTTGCCAAAAGTAAAATTAAAAACAAAGCAAAATTTTTTTTGAAAAATTTTAGTGGCATAGTTTTGCCCTGATAACAATTTGATAGGCAGAAAGACCTGGAAAAAATTTTGATAAAAATCGGCTAAATTTCGGCAAACCACCAGAGGTAGGATCAATTCCAAGATGCTCAACCCAAAAACCACAATCTTCTATTAATTTTTTAAAAGTTTCAATGGTAAAAAAATGTAAATGGTTTTTGTCAAAAATCCCGTATTCTTCGCAAGGAAATTTTCCTAAAAAAATTTTTAAGCGGGAGGACCAATGAGCAACATTGGGGGTGGTTATTATTAAATAACCGTCATCCTTTAAAAAATTCCGCCACTGCCATAAAGCTTTTTGGGGGTCTTTTAAATGTTCGATAACCGACGAGGCCAAAATAACATCAAATTTATTTTTTGTTTTAATTTTACTTATAACAGAATTCTCTTCAATATCGCCGGTAACCACTTGCAGTCCCCTTTGCCGCGCTTTTTGCCCCGCTTCCTTATCAATTTCCACACCCAATACCTGACACTGCTTTTTTTTAAGCAAATATTCGCCCATAAAACCATCGGCACAACCTATCTCTAAAACTCTAGAACCTTCTGGAACCAGAGAAACTGTCTGCCTGTCTATATTTTGCATAGGAAGTTTTTCCGGATTGAATTGACCCTGATAAAAATATTTCATAATTTTTTCTGACTAAATGTTTGAGTCAAATAAAAAATAAGAATTGGCAATTGTAAAACTGAAGCAAGTAAAACTGCAAAACCGGTTCCCAAAATACCCAGCTTAAAAGTCAGGGGAAAAATTGTTACTGCTAAAAAAACAAGACTGACAAGAGTAATAATTGTCACAAATTTTTGCTTGCCCATTGACAAAAAAAGGGTAAGAGTCGGACTAGAAATTGCCTTTATCACTCCAAAAATAGATAAAATTCGCAAAACTGGAACTGCGTCAAGCCAAGTTTTACCCAGAAGAATTTCCACTATCGTCCGGGAATAAAAAAACAATACCAAACCAACAGGAACAGTTAAAAGAGAAATACCTAAAGTTGTTTTCCAAAATGCCTTTTTAATCCTGGCTTTATCTTCCACAATTTTTGTGTAAACAGGAAAAGTGACCCTGGCAACAACATCCGCAACTTCGGTAATTGGAAGAATCGCTATTTTGTATGCCATCTGGTACAAACCTAAGGCTTGAGAGTTCAAAAATTTGCCGACAACCAAGTTATCTCCTTGAGTAAAGAAATAATTAAGAACACCCAAAGCAGTAATCCATTTTCCTTGAGCAATTATCTTGCGAAAATATCGAGGATTTAAGGTAAGTTGAGGAATCGGTTTTACCATCACAAAAGAAAGTATCAATTCTAAAATTGCCCCCGCAATCAGACCACAAACCAATCCCTGAGCCGAACGACTAAGAACTACTAAAATTACAGATATCAGAGAGTCAAAAACAAAAACTGAAAATTTGAGCTGAAATTCTTTTTCAAACAAGAGATCTTTTTGAAACTTGCTTTCTGCTGGATTAATAAAACCGCGGATCAAAGGCACAAAACCGGATAAAAACAAAAGAGGCGTTACTTGCGGTGTATGAAAAAAGAAACCAAGAAACCTAGCTGTACCAAAGATAACCAAAGCGCCGAAAAAACCCCTAATAATAGAAATACTCCAGGCAGTATTGATAAAATCTTGATCCCAATCTTTCTCTCTGACTAAAACAAAGGTTACTCCTACTTCTGTCAAAATATCCAAAAAAGCCAAAACCAGAGAAACAATGCCAAAAAGACCAAAATCGAAAGGAAGGAGAAGGCGGGCTAAAATAATTGTTCTTAAAAAAGAAACCAGTCTGCTTGCCAGACGAAAAGCGCCAACCCAAGAGAATCCTTTAATTGTGTTTTTCAGATATCCCATTCTTTTCCTTTCGTAATCTTTGCAAGGAGGCAAGTCTTTCTAAAAAGCTTATTGCCTTATTGACAACAAAGGCTGTTCCTTTTCCATAAAATTTTTGGAAAAAATAAAAACGGCTAGCGCGAAAATGTTTGTCAGCGTTCTCTAAATCAACGGTGCTCTTCCCGCCAAAATGAATAATTTCTGCTTCGGGAAAATACACAATTTTGCCCTTTTGTTTCCTTATTCTTTTGCATAAATCATTCTCCTCAAAATAAAGAAAAAAATTTTCGTCAAAACCGCTAACTTTGTCAAAAAAATCCTTTCTTACCAAAATTGCTGCACCGGCAACTGCTTCCACCGCGAGCAAACCATTTTCTTTCTTGTTTTCATTATAAACATAATGGCTAAATACCGGGTTATCTGGCCAGAGAGATTTTAGAGGGCTGAAAACAAAAAGACTGGTAAATGGACCAGGAAAACGACAAAATGAAAGTTGTCTTTCCTTTTCAGTGTTTTTGTAAATCTTGGGTCCTAAAACAGCCACTTCTTGATTTTTTTCCAAAAAATCAATCATCTTTTCCAAGGAGCCCTTAAGAATAATTGTATCTGGATTTAAGAAAAAAAGGTATTTACCTTTGGATAACTTAGCGCCTTTATTGCAACCTGCTCCATAACCAATATTTTCTTTTTCATTGTCAACAATAATCACCTCCCAGTAAGAGTTCTGACCAATGGAAGAAAGACATTGTTCTAAATAATCGTCACAATGATACTTAACTATGATAATCGAAAGTAGAGGTTTATCCATACCTAAGCCTTCTTTTTGGCGCATAATCCGGCAATTGTTCCCGCCATCACTGCCAAATCAGCAGTAACCTGCAACACTGGCAGCCAGAAAAAAGCCTTAAGATCATTGACATAACGATAGTTTTTCCAAATTGCCCAAACAAAATATAAAAAAGGTAAAAAAACAATTAAAATTCCGTTTAGATTATAAAATCTATGATATTTATAAAAAAATATTAAAATGACAAAAATCAAATATCTTAAAAAAATCGTTGCTACTTTAAATTTTCTAAGGCCTGCCTTTGCGTCTCCCTTGGCAAAACGGTAAATCATCGTCCAAAAACTTTTTAAATTTGAGCGGGGAATCCAGTTAACAATTGCCTCTTTAGCAAAATAAGATTTTATTTGATTTTTTGCCAATTTATTTGCAAAAACAAAATCTTCGTTCTCGGAAAAACGCTCATCAAAACCGCCAACCCGCCAAAAAGTGTCTTTGCGGATAGCCATTGAGCGGGAAGCAGGATAAAAGTTATTGGGATTAACTTCGTTGGGCATTACCAAGACATAAGGGATAACACACTTTTCAAAAATAGTTTTCGCCAGCCCACGATAATAACCAGCCACGACTTCAACCTTCGGATCAACAAAGGGCTTGGTAATTTGCGCCAGCCAGTCCTTGTCAAGAATACACCCTGCATCAGTAATGGCAATTATGTCACCGGTGGCTTTTTTAACTCCTGCATTTCTACCTTGCGATCGATTAGCACCAGGCTCTATTATCACCTTTAAATTGATGTCCTTAACTCCTCTTCTTTGAAGTTTATCAACTGTCCAATCAACCGAACCGCCGTCAACAACAATCACTTCATCGGGCTTCATTTTTTGGGCAGCCACTGAATCCAGAAAGGCATCAATGGTCTTTTCTTCGTTTAAAACAGTGGTGACAATTGTCGTTTTCATTTAGTTTCAGACCCTTGGGATAAGGTAAATTTGCACCTTTAGCCTCTCAGTCTTTTTCCCATAACTCCAAATATTTTTCAGTTAATTTTTTCCAACTCTGCTGCCTTACCCAATTATAAGCTTCTTCTATCAATTTTTTCTCCTCCAGGGGGTTCTCAAGGTAAAATTTAATTTTTTTTGCTAATTGTTCAGGATCATTCTCAATTACAATCCATTGGCTAAAAGGCGCCATTTTTAGATAGTCTTCTTTTATAGGATTATCGTAAACCGAAAAAACAAGCTTTTTATTTATCATCGCTTCTAAAATCGAGAGATAGCCGGAAGTAAAAACAAAATCAGACTCTTGCATCTGCTCATTTACATCCTCCACAAATCCCAAAACCGTTCCGTATTTTTCTGCCTCTTTTCTCAAACTCCCATCTCCCACAAACTTTGCTTCCACCCTATCTCTCAAAATCGCCAAAGTTTTTAAATAAATCGGCAACCCGGTATCTTTCTCCAACCTGCCAACAAACAAAATTTTGGACTTTGAACTATTACTCTGAGCTTTGAACCTGCCTGCCGACAGGCATGGCTTTGAATTTTTAATTATATCCACCCCTCCATATGTTACAAAATCTGCCTTTGTTCCATACCATTTTTCTATATAATTCCCTACACAAACATTTCCAAAAGAAAGTTTCTCGGAAATCTTTCTTATGATTTTTGCTTGCCATCGGGGAGGATAAATTCCTTCCCAACCATGAAAAGTGGTAAAAACTTTTTTCTTAGGATATAAAAATCGGAAAGGAAGGTACCAGAAAAAAACATCATGACAATGAACAACATCCGCTTCTTTAATTAACTTTCGATGATTTAATAACCACCGCCAAATCTGAAATTTCTTTAATTTCTCCCCGGTTGTTATCGGAATTCTATAAATATTTATTCCCTCATAAGTTTCTTTTGATTTGAAATTTTGTATTTGAATTTTGGAATTTTGGTTTGGAATCTCAGTGACTACAGCCAAAACATGCCCCTGAGCTACCAAACACTTACCAATTTCTAAACAATGTTTCTCCACTCCCCCAATCAATGGATAAAACCTTCTTATAAAAAAAAGAATTTTCATTTCTTTTGGGCAACAATTATTATATTGGATTCTCCGAATAAAGGAATGCTTAAATTATCTAAAAAAGTTACTACATTTGACAAAAAACTTATTCTGTTCAAAACTTTTACTATTAATCCAACAGGCCTATTCAGAAACAAAATATTTCTAAATAAACCTTCTGTCTTAATTACCTCCTTAAGAGCAAATCCCTCTTTTATAATTAAACTTGTTATATCCTCAACCGAGTATCTCCTCAGGTGACCAACTTTTCTATCAAATTTGGCCGCTAATCCTATTTTATAAAGTAGTGCATTCTTAGAAGGAACAGATAATATTAAAATACCATCTTTAACTAGTAACTCGTAAATTTTTTTAATTACCGTTGAATCTTCTTTAATGTGTTCAAGTACCTCTAAGCAAATAACCATATCAAATTTCTTGTGAATTTCGATAATTGAAAAATCTCCTTTCAAAAAGTTGGTATAATCCAATAAATTTAGGAACTTTGCGCTTTTAATGGATTGAGAAATTGCCCTGTTCGAAATATCTATTCCTGTAACTTTTTTCTTTTTATTGGCTATAAAAAAATCAATTGTTCCAACACCGCAACCAACATCCAAAATATTTTCACTTTTATATAAATATTTATCAATTAAGGAAAGTAGGTTCCTGTAGGTAAAATTTCTTTTGTTAATAAGCCTTTTTTGTAAATGACTTTCTCTATGAAAATCTTCGTATATTTTCTTCATTAATTTTAAAAAATCTTGACAACAACAAAATTAGAAAATATTATTGACTTATAGCTAGATGAGAAAATTCATAAAATTTCTACTCTGTTTATTTTTTCTTATTTCTTTTTTCCTCCATCCTCATCTAGTTTATTCTACCATTCTTTTCCAAGATAATTTTGATAACGCGACTGAGAGCGCCACTAAATGGGAAGTGGTAGGACCGCAAATGTATAATGGCGACAATTCACCCGCCAACTGGACATTTAAGAACGGCATGTATGGAATGACTATAGACGGTAGAGGTTCACAGTTTAATGAATCTGTTCCAACTGATAAAAATTGGAATGATTCTTGGAAAAACTATATTTTTGAAGTTGACTTTATCCTTGGAGAAGGACCAAATCCTAATTACAAGCCAGCTGACACAAACTTAGCCTTTAGGTTTATTGACCATTCACATTGGTATGGAATACACGGCATTAACACCGAAAATAGATTTGTCCTCCAAAAAGCGGGTCAAAGTTGGTCTAGTGGAGCTCCACCAGAAAGGGAGTTTGCTTTTGAATACAACGTGCCCTACAGAATAAGGATTAGAGTTGAAAATGACCATATAACAATTTCAACAAAAAATAAGATTAAAGGTGACGAGATAGTTCATTGGGATATATATGATCCTGGTACAACTTTAGACTATGGGAAACCTGCTTTACAAGCTAGTACAGGCGGTAATCCTTATTGTGATGTTTGGTTCGATAACGTGTTGGTTACGACTTTGGATGAGCCGGAAGAAACACCAACGCCTTCTCCAACAGCTATTCCAACACCCACTCCAACGCCCACTGAAACACCTACTCCGACTCAAACTCCCACCCCCACTCCGACTCCAACTCCCACTCCTACTCCCCCAACTCCCATTGTTTTCCTTCCAGGACTCGGAGGGAGTATTAACTTTAAAGAAATGTTTCTAGGGCGTCCCAATCCCGGTGGTTGGCAGATGACACCTGGGGCAAGAGTTTATGACAATCTCCGCAAGGCTTTTGAGGGAAATCCTGATTTCCACATTTTTTATTATGATTGGCGCAGGCCAGTATTGGAAAGTGCTCAGAAATTAAATGATTATATTCAAAATACAGTGAAACCATGGAACAATAAAGTGGATCTTATTGGCCATTCACTTGGCGGATTGGTAGCCAGAACCTGCGTTCAAAAAACTGCTAATAATTGCTATGTTGACAAATTAATTACAGTTGGTTCGCCTCATTATGGCGCTGTTGATGCTTATCCGGCTTTGGAAGGTGGAGAAATTTGGAGATCAGGGCCAATTAAACTTGGTTATGAACTTTTGGTCCATTATTTTCAACAACCGGGTGAAACGCGAAGGGAAACGATTGAAAGAATTGCTCCCGTTTTAAAAGATTTACTGCCAACGTTTGCTTATTTGGAAAAAAATGGCGTAAGTCTTTCTCCAGAAGATTTATCATTTAAAAATACTCTTCTTCCTGATATTTCTAATTTATCATTGTTAGAAAATATTACTCATACTATTTCTGGTGTTGGATTTAATTCGGTTGAAAAAATTGTTCTAACAGAGCCAAACTGGGTAGATAAATTACTCGGAAACTGGCCAGACGGCAAACCTGAACAAAAAATTTACTCACAAGAAGGTGACAGCTCAGTTTTATTGAAAAGTGCCTCTTTTAACAATGCGAATATTCCAAACTCTGTTTACAATTTTGACCACGGAGGCATTATTTCCAAACAAGAACCTCTAACAAAAATTATGGAAATATTAGGATTGTCATTAAAACCGGGGGACTATAATTCTTTAAATGACGAAGAAAATTTTTTAGTTTTTCTTGCTCATTCGCCTGTTAAACTATCATCTCCGGATATCACCACTGAGAACTATATTGATGATAACCTTCTAATAATTCCCGCGCCAGAAAACAAAGTTTACAAATTAAATGTTGAGGGAACAGGAAATGGTTTTTATACTCTTTCTGTTGGAAAAATCAGCAGCCAAAGCGCCAACTGGCAAGATTACTACGGAGAAACCCAAACAGGAAAAATACAAAACTTTCAATTTAACATTAACCTTGATAACCTTTCTGAAGATCCTCTTGAAAACAGACAAAATTTTTGTGAAGTTGAATCAAATGTTCTACTCGATCAAATCAGAGACTTGGCAAACTCACAAATTTCTAACTCACGATCCAAAACTATTATCTTTTCTCTTTTAAACCTAATTGCCAAAGAAAAAAACAATCCAGAAATGGCTCTCGATTACATAAATCTCTTAAGAAATACAATTGCCACTTTGGAAAAACAGGGAAATCTAAGTTCTTCATTTGCAAATCAAGCAAGAAAATATCTTTCTGAAATAACTGCCTGTCTTGAGGAAAAAGCTTTTGCTAATCCCAAAATCACCGCAAAAATTCAAGCAACCAGTTACTTAAATTCGGCAAAAACAATGCTGAATCAAATGGAGTCATTACATAACTTCAACAAAGCCGCTACTCTAATTTTTCTTGAAGCTAAAGAAAAACTCAACCGAGCACAAAACTCTTTCATTTTAAGTCAATATTATCAAACCAAAATCCTTGCTAAAAATATTATCGGCCTGCTTCTTGAAGTTAAAATCCTCTCAAGATAAACTGCTGACCAAAAAAGTTACCTTGAAAAGTTATTGTTAATACCGATTAAGTTACACAAAAGACAAGTATAAACTCAAACTCTTGCCTGTGGGTGCACGCATCTGGACTCGAACCAGAGACCTCTTCGATGTGAACGAAGCGCTCTACCAACTGAGCTATGCGTGCGTAGACAAATCGATCACTTCTCCTTGACACTCATTATAGCAAAAAGTAAACTTAGTATGTATGATAAGCATTTTTAAGAAAATAGGACAATTCATCCTTGACACTATCCAGATGATTGTCCTGTCTCTTTCGGTTTTCATAATTGTTTACCTTTTCTTTTTTCAGCCTCACCAAGTAAAAGGAAACTCGATGTATCCTAATTTCCACGATGGTGAATTTATTTTGACAAATAAAATCTCCTACCGCTTTAATCAACCTCAGCGAGGCGACGTGATTGTCTTTAAAGCTCCTAAGACTGAAGTTTGTTCAGAAGTTGATTGTGAATATATTAAAAGAATAATTGGCCTGCCAAAAGATCGGGTAATGATTAAGAATGGTCATGTCTATATCAACGATCAGCTTTTAGATGAATCAGCTTATTTAGCCAAGGATGTAATTACTAATGAGGGAAGTTTTTTGCCTGATGGAGTAGAGAAAGTTGTTCCTGAAGGTTATTATCTCCCCTTGGGAGACAACCGACCATTTTCCCGCGATGGCAGAGAGTTTGGTTTTATAGAGAGAGATTCTATTGTTGGGAAAGCTTGGCTGAGGTACTGGCCGCTAAACAAGGTTGGTTTTATCAAGGGAATTAATTATCAATAATTAACCCTCTTTACAAATTCCCTTATAAATTCTTTGCAACTCTTCTTCAGTCTCCTCAATTGAACCATATAAGGCAATAAACAACTTTGTCTCTCGATGGGAGCGGGTCAGTTTTACTCTAACTTTGGAGGGTCTTCCTGAGATTGTGGCAATTGTATCCTCAATGTCTTTACGAATTTTATCAGTTTCTTCACTTAAAATATGCGCTTCTGCCTGTTTTGATGTTGTCCCTAAATGTTGCCTCATTCTTCTGGCTAAATCTTCCGCTCTTCTGACAGAAGCTGATTCTTTTAAAACTATTTTATATGCTTCAATCATTAACCGGTTGTCAGAAATTGCTGCCAAAGCTCGAGCGTGGCCTTCGGTGATGAGACCAGATAAAATTCCATCTTTAATAGCGTCGGGTAAGGTTAACAGTCTTAAAGAATTAGCAACATATGGCTGACTTTTACCTATTCTTTGGGCAATTGCTCCTGTATCAAGACCAAATTCATCAATCAATCTTTGAAACGCTCTTGCCCTCTCCAAAGGATTTAAATCAGTTCGCTGAACATTCTCCACAATTGCCATTTCCAGCATTCCTTGGGGAGTTGTCTCTTTGATAATCGCGGGAACAGTTTTTAGGCCAACAATTTTTGCTGATCGCCAGCGCCTCTCTCCGGCAATAATTTGGTATCCGGCTGGAGTTTTCGCTACCACTAAAGGTTCCAAAATACCATGTTCTCTGATAGAATCAACTAAATCAACCAAGCTTTCCGGGTTAATAACTCCCCGAGGCTGCAAAGGATTTGCTTGAAGTTCATCAATCGGAATCTGGACGATATTCTCCATCATTTTCAAATTACCTCAACAACCTTCTTTCCTTCAATTGTTCTAAAACTTACTTTTCCATCTTTGGTTGCGTAAATGGTAAAGTCTCTTCCTCGTTTGGTTCCGATACCATGATGAAAGCTTGACCCAATCTGTCTTAAAATTATTTGGCCAGTCTTAACTGTTTGCCCACCGGCAATTTTTAAGCCTAACCTTCTTCCTTTTCGAGGAGTTCCTTGCCTGGCTCGACCAGAAGCTTTTACATGTGCCATATTCAGATAAATATAAATTAATTTTTCACGAATGTCAAGCTCAAGCTTGCGTGAAAATTAAAATCTTGCAAAAAAAGAAACCGAGAAATCACCTTCCCCTAGAGCTAGACTTCGGGAAAAAAAGTTCAATGAACGATCTTCTCAATCTTTAATAAAGACTTTTGCGGTCTAAAGCCCATTTTTCGACGATATCCTGTTTTAGCTTTAAATTTATAAACATGAAGTTTTTCGCCTAAAAAATTTTTCATCAGTTTTGCCTCAATTTTTACCCCCTTCAAAAAAGGGTTCCCTATTTTCACCTCGTCACCATTAACTAGAAGTAAAACCTCTGAAATCTCAAAAGTTTCCCCTTCTTTTTTGTCAACTCTCTCAACTTCTATTTCCTCATTTTCCTGAACTAAAAATTGAGCTCCGTTTACTTTAACAACTGCGTATTTCATAAAGCCTTTCCTTTTCCCGCCTCACCAATATCAGACGTGACTTCACCCTAGATAGATTATTTTTCAAGTCTGTCCAATCGAGGCGTTATTCCTCAATTCATCCCCATCTTTTAGAAGGAATATTGAGGATTTATAAAAAGTATTTTACTGCATCTGGCAGTCTTTTTCAATCATTTAATCTCAATTGACTTTTCTCGGTTAAATCTATTGGCAATACTTTCCAAAAATCCGAGGCTAATCATTGTTGACAAAAGAGAACTGCCTCCATAAGAAACAATAGGCAAAGGAATTCCTGTAATCGGCAAAAGACCAATATTCATTCCAATATTCACTAAAACCTGAAAGGACAAATAAAAGATAATTGCCACTGATAAAAGAAAAAAAGATTTGTCATTTGTATAAGTAGTTAGTGAGCGGGAAGCAATTTTAAGCATCCGAGAGAACAACCAAAAATACAAGAGAAGTATCACTGTTCCGCCCAAAAAACCCATTTCCTCTGTCAAGGAGGCAAAAACAAAGTCAGTATATCTCTCTGGTAAAAAAGCTAAGTGACTTTGCGTTCCTCGACCAAAACCCCGACCAAATAGTTTTCCCGATCCAACAGAGATTTTTGCCTGAATAAGATTATAACCTTTGCCTAAAGGGTCGCTGTAAGGATTTAAAAAATGGACAACGCGATATTTCTGATAGTCTTTTAGGGAAAACCACAGCAAAGGCACTGTTATCAAAAAAATTGCCAAAAAAACCAAAACATGTTTTACTTGCAAAGGCGAAGCAAATAAACAACCAATAAAAATACTGGTTATTGCCAAAGAACTTCCAAGATCAGGTTGAAGAAAAATAAGAATTATAATTGGCAGAAATATTAAACCGGCAAAAAAAATGTTGCCTAAGGAGATTTTCCTTCTCGCCCAATACCAAGCAAAAATTAGAGCAACTAATGGCTTAACTATCTCAGAAGGTTGGATAGTAAACTGACCAACAGGAATCCAGCGAACCGAACCCCGAACCGCTAAGCCGAAAAAAAATGGCAAGACAAGCAAAAATAAAGAGAAGAGATAAACAACTGGACTAAAAGGAAAAATAATTTCTAAATCTATAAAAGAAAAGAGAAAGAAAAAACACAAAGAAATAAAAACATAAAGAAGATGAGTTCCTAAGTTTGCCGGCGCCACGCTCGCTAAAATAAATATCCCTATTCCCAACAAAAGTGCCACCGGTAAAAAAAGAAAAAAGTCAAACCTCCTTAGCGGAAGCATGATGATTTATCTCCATTTTTTCAGAAATATAGAGAGTTTTAGCAAGAGTTTTTCTTTTAATTTCTTCCTCAAAGGCCTTTGGCCAAGAGGGTAGTCCCGCCTCAATATAATCAGTCAAACCACAACCTGACTGCTTTCGCAACTCTTGTATTTGTCTAATAATCTCTCGCGCTTCACCTTCTTCTTTTAACTCAGCAGTAATTGTAGTATCAAGACTAACTGTAAGCTCGCCTTCTTTTTTTGTAATTACTACTTCCTTCACATTCAATTCTTCCTTTATCAAATTAAGAAACTCCTCTCCTATTTCTAATTTCCAATTTCTAATTTCCACCTTGCGAAGTGGTTGTCTTACTTTTATCCCTTCTTCTTTTCTTTTGGCATGTCCCCGCACGCAAACTTCTCTCACAAACTCCATTTTCTCTTCCAATTCATTGTCGATCAAATCTTCTTTGGTTACTGGCCAATCCTGCAAATGAACTGATTCTTCCTCAGAAAGATTTTTAAAAATTTCTTCGGCTAAGAATGGAGTAAACGGGGCCAATATTTTTGCCAAGGTCACTAAAACCTCATAGCCAGTGGCATAAAAATAATCTTTGTCCACAGCGTTTGTCGCTGCTGGTCCCACACGATCGCGGGAGCGACGAATATACCAAGTGGAAAGATCACTAACAAAATCTTCGATCGCACCTGATGCACTATATGCATCATACCTCTCCAATGAATCAGTCACCCTCTTAATAAGATTGTTTAATTTTGAAATTATCCATTGATCCAAAATATTTTTTACTTCCCCAATTTTGAATTTTGAATTTTGAATTTTGAATTTGTCAATATTTGCATAAGTCACAAAGAAGTTATAAACATTCCAAAGCATTAAATGAAATCTCCGGCGAGTCTCATCAGCAATACTGTATCCGAAATTCAAATTTAGTTCAGGATTTTGTCTGACATACATCCAGCGCATCACATCAACTCCCATTTTTTCCGCCGCCTCATCAAACCAGATCGCATTTCCCTTACTTTTGTGCATTTCTTCTCCGTTTTCATCCCGCACCAAAGCATGACCGAGCAAAACTTTAAAAGGGCTTACTCCTTCCAAAACCGTTGACATTGCCAAAATAGAATAAAACCAATTTTTAAATTGACCGGGGAAACATTCGGTAATAAAATCAGCGGGAAACCATTCTTTCCAATACTGTTTGTCTGTCAAATAACTGACTTTTTTAGTTTTTGGATCAATCAGGGTTGAATAAGGCACAATCCCAGCATCCAACCAAGGATTACCAACGTCCGGAATTCGGGAAATTATTTTGCCACATTGAGAACATTTTATTTTGACTTTGTCTATCCACGGTCGATGAGGCGTATGGCCTTCAAATTCTGCAAAACCCTCAACTGCTCTTTTTTCCAATTCCTCCTTTGAACCAATAACTTCAAAATTTCCACATTCTGGACATTCCCAAATTGGTAAAGCCAAGCCCCAATAACGTTTTTTGGAAATCAGCCAATCAGACATATGCTCTAGCCAGTCAATCTCCCGATCAAGCCCCCAGCTCGGAATCCACCTGGACTGCCGCGCTGATTTTTTCAACGGTTCGCGCAAAGGATCCATTTTTATATACCACTCATCTACCACCCGCCAAACCAGCTCTGTGTGACAACGCCAGCAAACAGGATAACGGTGCGTGTAAGGCTCAATCTTAAAAACAAAATCGGCAAGCAAGGGGTGGTTTAACACCAATAAAGGATTATCTTTGGCATTTTTACCCGAAAGATCTTCAAAACCCTCAAGGTAATTAGCACTCTCATCAATGGCGGCAATTACCGGCAGATTCGCCTGCTTGCCCAAGGCAAAATCTTCGCTTCCGCAACCAGTGGCAATATGAACAATCCCTGTCCCTTCAGTCGCCACCACTAATTCGGAGGATGCAACTACCGTATGAAAAGTCTCTGGCTTTTCCACGCGGGCTTTTTCCACAGCCGGCCAACTGTCAAACGGCCCAGTATATTTTAAACCCACCAAGTCCTTACCTACTGCTTTCTTTATTGGCTGCGCCTTATCCCCAAAGAGACTTTTGGCCAAATTTTCTACCACCCAATAACTATAAGTTTCTTTCCTAATCAACCAGTATTCCAACTCAGGATTCACTGCTAAAGCAACATTGGCAGGAAGTGTCCAAGGAGTAGTTGTCCAAACCAGAAAAAACTCTCCCTGCCGACCAACAATAGGCAAGCGAAAGTAAATTGAATCATGAGTCACCTCTTGATATTCTTCTTGCAAAATCTCATGCTGGGAAATCGCAGTCCCGCATCGTGGACACCAAGGCACAGAATCTCTTCCTTTATAAATTAGTCCCTGTTCAAAACATTTTTTAAGGAAAAACCAAATCGTATAATTATTTTCCTCGCTCATCGTATAGTAAGAATTTTCCCAATCCATAAAATAGCCCAGTCTTTTTGACTGTTCTGTTTGCACTTGTGCCCAATGAGAAGTTGATTTTTTACATTCGTTAACAAATTTTTCAATCCCATACTTTTCAATATCTTTTTTGCTTTTGAATCCAAGTTGTTTTTCCACTTCAACTTCTACCCAAAGCCCCTGATTATCGAACCCATTCCGAAACCTCTGCTGAAATCCCTGCATGTTCTTGAATCTCTGCCACAAATCTTTGTAAGTTCTTCCCCAGGCATGGTGAAGGCCCATCGGATTGTTCGCAGTAATGGGGCCATCTAGAAAGAAGAATTTCTTGCCGGCATCTTTGTTTCTTCTTAGGTATTTCTCCACAATACCATTTTCTTTCCACCACGAAAGCCATTTATTTTCCATCTCAACAAAATTTATTTTTGGATTAACAGTTGCAAACATAAACAAACAGGGCTCACACCCTTGATATTTCTAATCCAAAGTTGTTATTTACTGCTGTCTTCCTAGTCTTAAGAAAGCGGGAATCTCATATTCATCCTCGATCTCATCAGTAGGAATTTCTTCTTCGATCTTCTCTGATGTCTCTTCACTTCCAGCGACTGGCTTAGACACAGGAAAAGGAGTTGTCCGCTGAATCATCCGTTGTAATTTTATCTTTGATTCATCAAAACCAGTAGCAATTACGGTAATTTTTAGCTGATCTACCATATTTTCATTGATCGTTGCCCCAAAGATAATATTCGCATCTGCATCAGCATGCTCAGTGATAATTTTTGATGCCTCTTCAACTTCAGCCATTGTTAAATCAACTCCACCGGTTACGGTAAAAAGAATTCCTCTGGCCCCTTCAATTGAAACCTCTAACAATGGTGACGAGATTGCTCCTCTGGCAGCAGACTGAGCCCGACCTTCGCCTACACCTGTGCCAATCCCCATAAAAGCGCTACCTGCTTCTTTCATAATTGATTTTATATCGGCAAAATCACGGTTAATTAACCCCGGGAGAGTGATTATATCAGAAATCCCCTGAACTCCTTGACCTAAAATCGAGTCAACTGTTTTAAAAGCATCAATCAGCGAAATCTTTCTGTCAATGGAGTCAAGTAATTTTTGGTTAGGAATAACAATCAAGGCGTCTACTTTCTCCCTGAGATTATTAATTCCTTCCTCTGCCGCAATCATTCTTCTCGTTCCTTCAAATGCAAAGGGTTTGGTTACCACAGCAATTGTCAAAGCGCCTTGTTCTTTGGCAATTTCAGCAATTACTGGCGAGGCCCCTGTCCCTGTTCCTCCACCCATTCCTCCGGTAATAAAAACCATATCCGTATCAACCAGCAGGTTTTTTATTTTTTCTCTCGATTCTTCGGCTGATTGCCTGCCAATTTCCGGATCTCCACCCACACCCAGTCCCCGAGTTAAATTTTCGCCAATCTGAAGTTTAATTGGAGCCAAATTTGCCAAAAGTGCCTGAGCGTCAGTATTAACCGCAACAAAATCAACACCCACAATAGAATTAGAAGCAACCATGGTGTTGATCGCGTTGCCACCACCACCACCAACACCGAGAACTTTAATTTTGGCAAAACGGCCAACATCTGGTTTAACTAAAGCCATAAGCTTAATTTTTCAATTTTATATCTCCAAAATATCGCTTAGATCCCAAAACGCATTTCAGAAATACGTTATACCTTGATCTTGTTATAAAACCTTTTTTGCTAAGTAAAAAAACTATACTTCGTATAATACTTTCGCATTATACTTCGTATAATACTTTCGCATTATACTTCGTATAATACTTTCGCATTATACTTCGTATAATACTTTCGCATTATAACAAAATCAAGAATTTCTATTTCGACTTGCCGAAAAGTCCGATGTCCATCGGACAGACTGCAACAAACCTGGCTACCAGCAAACAGGGAAACAACCATCCGCCATTACGTTGGAATACGCGCTCCCACCGTGGCAGGACTTTACGGTTGTTAATTTTTCATATTATATCGCTAATTGCCCTTTGATGCAATTCGTAAAAGAAGATGTCTTTAAGGTAAAAATGACTTTATAAATGAAGAAATTTTTCCGAATAATCCTTTAATGGGAATTTTTTGTGAAAAATCTCCAAATTTAGGCAAAAATATTCTCTCCGATCTTTCTTCTCCTCCTTTAAAACCATATTGCAAAAGTCCAATCGAAGCAGCAAAAGCCGGATTTAAAATATCGTCAACCAGGCCACTTACTCCATTGGGAATACCAATTCTGACAGGCAATGATAAATTTCGGCGACAAGCTTCCACTGCTCCTTGAGTCAAAGCTCCACCCCCAGTCAAAACCACCCCTGAAGGGGTTAAACCGGCAAAACCACTTTTCTGAATTTCTGCCGCAACCAAAGAAAAAATTTCGTTTAAACGAGGTTTGATAATCCCTTCGACCAAAGTCTTGCGAGATACTTGTTTGGTTTCCTCAAAAATCCCCAACTGAGCTAAATCAATCTCGTCTGCTGCCCCTTTTTCGTCTTTTTTCATAATTTCTTCCTTTTTCTCAGAAAGAGCAATCTTCAATTTTTCTGCTCCATCAAGAGAAAGCCGCAAGCCAATTGCCAAATCATTGGTAACATTCTTCGCGCCCACTGGCAAAACAGCGCTATAACAAGGAGCATTCTCCAAAAAAATTACCAAGCTAGTCGTTCCACCGCCAATATCAAGCAAAACAACTCCTAATTCTTTTTCTGTTTCTGTCAACACAGCCGTAGCAGAAGCAATTCCTGAAAAAACTAAATCTCCTATATCAGCGCCAATTTCCGCCACACATTTAGAAAGATTTTTAAGTGCCGTGGTTGAACCAGTAATAATATGTGTTTCTACTTCCAGTCTGACACCGCTCATACCAATCGGATCAGCCACGCCCTGCTGAGAATCAACAGTAAAAGTCCGCGGGATAACATGAAGAATTTCTCTTGAAGAAGGCAAGGAAATTGCTCTTGCTGCCTCAATCGCCCGTCTCACATCATCGCTTACAATTTCTCCTTCAGGATTGGCAACTGCAACTACGCCGTGAGAATTTTGCGAAGAAATATGAGTACCGCCAACCGAAACCAAAATTTTTCCTACTGCCAACCCAGCCATTCTCTCTGCCGCCTCAACAGTTTTAATAATGCAATCCGAAGCTTCTTCAATATTGACTATTTGACTTTTTCTAATTCCCACCGAAGGCAAGGAAGATGCCCCCAAAATATTTATCTTCCCGCTGGCTTCGCTCTGCTGACCAATAAGAACCGCTACTTTTGAACTGCCAACATCAATTGAAGACAAAATTCTTGTTTTGTTCATTATTATTAATTTATTCTAATGTTTCACTATACAATTGTAAAGACATTTCTGACTAATTGTAAAGAGGGAGCAAAATTTGGTATATAATAAATCAGACTAGGTGTAAATTCTAATTTGTCATTTCGACCATGTGAAGCGAGTAGAACAATCCCTTAAAAAGAGATTCTTCGATCTTGCTTGATTTCACTCAAATGACAATTATGTCCTAGCCATAATTAATCTAAGGGCTAAAATGTTCAAAAAGGAATTTGCGAGAAGAAATCCGGCAGTGGCAGGAATTTTCTATCCGGAAAATTCCCAAGAACTCTCAGCAAGAATTGAAAATCTTTTGGCAAGAGCCCAGCCAATTTCTGCTTTAGGCAATTTGCAAATTCTCCTTGTTCCCCATGCCGGCATTGACTACTCGGGTGCAGTTGCCGCCGCTGGTTTCAAACAAATGAAAAAAGATGCCTTTTCCAAAATCATCTTACTGGGCATAAGCCATCATCACTGGTTTAATTACGCCGCTGTTTTCCCCACAGGCCTTTGGGAAACACCTCTTGGAGAAGTAAAAATCGCAGATAATCTTATCAATAAACTCATAAGTGAAAAAGAAGGCATAATCTTTGATCCTTTACCCCATCAGGAAGAACACTGCTTGGAAATGGAGTTAATTTTTTTACAAAAAGTTCTCAGCAATTTTCAGATTGCTCCCATTCTTCTCAGTCAAGCAGAGGAAAACTTGATTGGGTCGCTGGCAAAGAAAATCGTCAATCTCTTAGACAGCCAAACTCTTCTGGTAATTAGCTCGGACCTTTCTCATTATCCCAACTTTAGAGTTGCCAATATAGTGGACCAGCAAACAATTAGTGCTATTCTGACAGGAAAAAAAGAGATTTTTGAGCAAACACTAAAAAAAATCGAAAATCAGCACTATCCTGGCTTAGATACTTGCGCCTGTGGGGAAAACGCCATCAAAGTTGGTCTAAAAGTGGCAGAATTGTCCCAAAATATTGTTTTCAAAAAAATAAAGTACGCCAATTCCGGAGACATTACCGAAGAAAAAGAACGGGTTGTCGGTTATGCTGCTATCGGAGGCTGGAAAATATGAGGCACCTTGGACTAAAGTCCAAGGTTTCCGCCTCTTAACCGGAAAATAGTTTCTGCTTCGCAGAAACGGTGCTTCATCCCCGCCAGAGGCGGGGTATTCGCACTTTCCGCTTAATAA
>Ga0078972_1004016_pt1 | contig 42054 bp, 45 predicted proteins | sample YelNatPaOPGAMG01_FD_67568 | JGI IMG/M metagenome (GOLD analysis project Ga0078972, IMG submission 67568) | Hot spring thermophilic microbial communities from Obsidian Pool, Yellowstone National Park, USA - OP-RAMG-01 (SPADES assembly) (version 2) | ecosystem: Environmental > Aquatic > Thermal...
CCGAGAAGCTGTGCATCCACACCGGCTGGATTTGTGAGGGGCCCAAGTATGTTGAAAACCGTTCTGAAAGCGAGCTCCCTCCTCACGGCCGCAACGTTGCGCATGGCAGGGTGAAATCTTGGCGCAAACATGAATCCCACTCCGGTTTCCCTGATGCACCTCTCCACTTCCTCCCGGGGCAGATCTATCCTCGCGCCCAGGGCCTCAAGTATGTCCGCGCTGCCAACCCTTCCGGTGACCGCGCGATTTCCGTGCTTGGCAATTTTCACGCCGGCTCCTGCCGCAACGAACATCGCGGCGGTGCTGATATTCGCTGTTTTTATCGAGTCTCCCCCTGTCCCGCATGTGTCCACGAGTACCCCCTCAACTCCCGGGGATACCCTTACCGAGAACCTCCCCATGACCCTGGCAAATGCGGCTATCTCGTTTACCGTCTCTCCCTTCATCCTCAGGGCGGTGAGAAATGCCGCGATACGGGAATCTGATGCCCTCCCTGAGATTATCTCCTCCATTGCTCCCTCCGCATCCTCCGGCAGGAGATCCCTTCCGTCCAAAAGCTGGCTGAGGGCACGTTGGAGCGCGGAACTCATGGCTCAACCTCCAGAAAGTTCTTCATGATCCTCATGCCGTGTTTTGTGAGTATCGACTCGGGGTGGAACTGGACTCCAAAGAGCGGCAGCTCCCTGTGCTCCATCGCCATCAGCTCAGCCTCGTCGTCATCCGTGCGGGCTGTAACCCTGAAGCAACCTGGCAGGGAGCTCTCCTCAAGGATCAGGGAGTGGTACCTCGTGGCCTCAAAGGGATTGGGCACACCGCGAAAGAGCCTGCTGCCATCATGCCTGATCGCAGAGACCTTTCCATGCATCAGACGCCTCGCCTGAACCACCCTCCCGCCAAATGCCTGTCCCATCGCCTGATGTCCGAGACAAACGCCGAGGATCGGGACCCTGCCGGCAAATCTTCGGATTATCTCGAGCGTGTATCCTGCGCTCTCAGGCCTGCCTGGGCCAGGGGATATTATCAACCTCTCGGGCCTCACTAGCTCTATCCGCTCGGGAGGGGTTCTGTTCGTGAACACCAGCGGCTCTGCCCCCAGCTCCCCCACGTACTGAACCAGGTTGTAAACGAAGCTGTCTATATTGTCTATCACCACTACCCGCATGCTGCTGCCTCCAGCAGTGCCCTCGCCTTGTTCTCGGTCTCATAGTACTCCTTCCAGGGGACAGAATCGGCAACGATCCCTGCCCCGACCTGAATCGATCCAACCCCATTCTCCACGACCATCGTGCGGATGGCTATCGCCATGTCCAGGTCACCGGTGTAGCTCATGCACCCCACCGCACCAGCGTATACCCCCCTCCTTGACGGCTCCAGCTCATCTATTATCTCCATGGCCCTCACCTTCGGCGCACCTGTCACGGTTCCGGCCGGAAAAGCTGCAGCCAGGGCATCCCTGCTCGTGACCCCGCTGTTCAGCTCCCCGGCCACGGTTGAAACTAGATGCACCACATGACTGTATCTCTCTATCTTCATGAACTCCTCAACCCTGACTGAGCCGAACCTGCACACCCTGCCCAGATCGTTTCTGCCCAGATCCACGAGCATGACGTGCTCGGCGCGCTCCTTCTCATCATTCAAAAGCTCGCGCGCCACCCTGTCCTGAATCCTGCCCTTCTCAAGCCTCCTAGTTCCGGCGATTGGGCGGGTGATAACCCTTCTCCCCTCAACTTTCAGGAGAGCCTCAGGGCTGGAGCCCACTATTGTTCTATCCGGAAACTCGAAGAGAAACATGTATGGGGAAGGATTTACCTTTCTGAGCCTGAGGTAGAAATCCACGGCTGAGGGGGCTGGAACCACGTCAATTCTGCGGGAGAGAACAACCTGAACCACCTCACCGTTTCTTATGTACTCCTTTGCCGCAGAGACCATCTCCTCAAATTTTTTCCTTGAAACACTGGAGGACGTTTTTGTTCCAGTGGTCGGGGGACTGCTTGGCTGCGGATGAGCTTTCCCGGGTTCGCCCGGGACTACTGATCTCCTCCCATCAATCACGGGCACCACTGAAATGCGAGTTTCCTCATTTGTCAGGTGATCGAACACGACCAGGGTGCTCGGTACCATGAACTCCATCTCCGGAAGGGGTCGCCTTTTCACCCTCGCCCCAAGATGGGAAAGCGCATAATCGTAACCCACATACCCGAACGCGCCCAACGCATATCTCACCGGGGGGGACGGGACCTTTATCTCATCAAGCATCAGGGCCCTTCCCACCATTTCCATCGGGTCTCCTCTGGAGCGGAGCCTTTCCATCGCGAGGGAAACCAGCTCTCTATTTTTTCCTCCTATCATCACCTCTTCTCCCTTCACCCTCACGTGAAGCAGCGGATCCGTTCCCACCACCGAATACCTGGCAGATTCCCCCGCCCTCTCCGCTGACTCAAGCAGGAAGGAAGGAACCCCCTCCCTTCTCAGGGAAAGGTACGCCAGCGCAGGATCGGACGGTCCCCTCCATCTCGAAGGCTCGGAGAGGAGGGATATTTCCCCCTCCGCCATTTCGAGGTTTCGCATCTCCATGCCATCCCAAACCCACCTTCAAGTAAATGTACTATTTAAGGCTTTAGTGATACTTTTTGTACATTATTGAAGTATATAAATACCCTCCTCCCAAGCGCAGGTGGTGAGCGCATGAGAAGTGAGAGGTACGCAGCGCAGGATGAGGTCGGGAACAAACCCTCCGTGCTGAGGGTGGTGACCATGAGGGGGGACGCACAGCAGTATTCCGTGAGCATACCTGTGAGAAACGGTACGGTATCGCTGGTCCTGCCCGGAGGATACGTCAGCTGGCCGTCCGGAAAGCCGTATCCGGACCCGATAAGGCTGAACCTGGGGGACGTCAAAACGCTATGGATCAACTTCGGATTCTCCAGGGAATTTGGGTTCTACGTGTCGCTGAAAACGGGCTACCGACGGGAGAACGGGACGTGTCTCACGAACGGCGGGCAAAATAGCGGTTTATGCCGTTGACCATCGCGTCGACGCTTGCTATAACCACGTCCTCCCTCACTCCCTTGGCTATGTAGAGGTTCCCCTTCTCATCCTCAAGCTTTACCGTGACCTCTGCCAGCGCATCGCTTCCCCCGGTTATCGCATCGAGGTGGTATTCCTTGAGCCTCAGCCCAGATATCTCCCTCATGACGTTCCTTATCGCCCCGATGGCGGCATCCACCGGCCCCACACCCGTAGCGGACCCGATCCTCTCCTCCCCCCTGAATGACAGCCTGACTGATGCGGTCGGCGTGATGGTGCTCCCGGTTGTCACCGTTATCTCCTTCAGCGTCACGGCCTTCTCCTCCTCAGGCAGCGTCCCTATCACGCTCTCGGCAATTGCCCTGAGATCAGCCTCCGTGATGTGCTTTCCCTTGTCTCCGAGCTCCTTGATGCGCCTTGTGATCTCCACCACTCTGTCCTTTGTCGTCCTTATCCCAAGGTCCTCCAGCTGCTTCTTCACCGATCTGGTGCCGGCGTGCTTGCCGAGCACAAGCCTCCTGTGATGCCCCACCAGCTCCGGGGAAAGCGGCTCGTATGTGCCTGGAAAGCTCAGCACGCCGTGCACATGGACCCCGGCCTCGTGGGCGAATGCGTTGTCGCCCACTATGGCCTTGTTCGGGGGCACCTGCACCCCGGTGAGCCTTTCCACGAGCTCAGATGTCTCCACCAGAAGCTCCGTTCTCACCCTGGGCCTCAGATTGTAAAACGCCCTCAGCCCGACCACTACCTCCTCCAGCGAGGCATTTCCGGCCCTCTCCCCGAGCCCATTCACCGCAACATGCACCTGTTCTGCACCTGCTTCCACAGCTGCAAGGGAATTCGCAACCGCCAGGCCCAGATCGTCATGGCAGTGGACGCTTATCGGCACCTCTATCTCCTTCTTCAGCTCGGAGATGAGATAGCCCATTGCCCTAGGGGTTATCACGCCAACCGTGTCTGGCACGTTAATCCTGTCAGCCCCGGCATCCACGGCCCTCTGAAACGCCTGCTTCAGGAAACCAAGCTCGCTCCTGGTCGCGTCCTCGGCTGAGAACTCAACCGTTACCCCCTTCCTTCTGGTGTACCGCACCCACCTGGATATCTCATCGAGCACCTGCCTCCTCGTCATGTGCAGCTTGTATTTCAGGTGTATGTCTGAGGTTGCGATGAACACGTGAACGCATGAAACCCCGCACCTGACCGCCGTGTCTATGTCCTCCTTTCTGCACCTCGCGAGCGCGCAGATTTCCGCCTTCAGCCCGGAGTTTGCTATCGCCTCAACCGCCTTCCTCTCTCCATCCGAGACCACCGGAAATCCAGCCTCGATCGTGTCCACCCTGAGCTTGTCGAGCTGCTGCGCTATGAGGACCTTCTGCTCCGGGGTCAGCGAAACTCCTGGGGTCTGCTCTCCATCGCGGAGGGTCGTGTCAAATATCCTCACCTGCTTGGGAATTCTCAGACCCTTTCCCGCAGCCTGAATGAACTCGCTCACGTAAACGCCCTTTTTCATTCGCGTCCCCAAAGCCACTATGTGGTATTAATTAATAATATTCCCCGCCAATCTGTAAGGGGAACCATGCTAAGGAGAATAACCGTCCTTGACACAACGCTGCGGGATGGCGAGCAGACGCCGGGGGTGGCCCTCACCCTGGATAAGAAGCTGGAGATAGCGAAGGCCCTTGACGAGCTCGGAGTCGACATAATAGAGGCCGGAGGCGCCGCAACCTCCCCGGGAGAAAAGAAAGCCATAAGGATGATAACAGGTGAGGACCTTCGGGCGGAGATATGCACCTTCGTCCGGGCGCTCAGGGAGGACGTGGACGCCGCCCTTGAGTGCGATGTCGACAGCGTGCACCTCGTTGTTCCAGTTTCTGAAACTCACATGAGGTACAAGCTCAGAAAAAGCGGTCCTCAGGTGAAGAGGATGGCGATGGATGCCCTGCGATACGCGCTGGATCACGGGCTGAAGGTCGAGCTCTCGGCTGAGGACGCAAGCCGTGCGGACCTGTCCTTCCTCAGGGAGTTCGTGGTTGACGGAGCAAACGAGGGGGCTCACCGCATATGCCTGTGCGACACGGTCGGGGTTCTGACCCCGGAGCGTGCCAGGTCCCTTTTCTCGGAGATCTCAAAACTTGTTAAGGTTCCTGTCGCAGTGCACTGCCACGACGACTTCGGCATGGCAACCGCAAACACCCTGGAGGCGGTGCTCGGCGGAGCAAGGGAGGTTCACGTGACGGTGAACGGGCTGGGGGAGAGGGGTGGAAATGCCGCACTGGAGGAGGTTGCCCTCGCCCTCTCATACTTCCACGACTTCAAGACCGGGATAAAGCTGAGGAAGCTATACGAAACATCGAGGCTGGTCGAGCGCCTGACCGGGATACCGGTTCCCCCGAACAAGGCGGTTACGGGGGAGAACGCGTTCACCCACGGTGCGGGGATTCACGCCCACGGAGTCCTGGCGCACCCATCCACCTATGAGCCTATATCCCCGGAGCTGGTCGGGCACCACAGAAGGCTGGTCTTCGGAAAATACGCGGGCAGCCATGCCATAGAGAGCGAGCTCAGGAGGATGGGCCTCAAACCGACAAGAGCACAGCTCAGGGAAATAGTGGCACAGGTCAAGAGGCTGGGAGATCAGGGAAAGCTGGTCACGGACTCCGAGCTGGGAGCAATAGCAGACGGCGTCATGGGAAGGCGTGGTGAGGATGCGGTCAAGCTGGAGGAGCTGACCGTAGTAAGCGGAAACAGGGTCACCCCGACCTCGTCCGTCAGGGTGAGGTTCGGGGACAGGGAGGTGACAGAATCCGGAGTTGGCGTGGGGCCGGTTGACGCTGCGATGAACGCCATCAGAAAGATCGTAGAGGAAACCGCACACATAAGGCTGGTGGAGTACCACGTTGATGCGATCTCCGGGGGCACGGATGCGGTGGTGAGCGTTGTGGTCAAGCTTACGGACGGAAAGAGCATCGTCACGGCAAGGGGGACCAGCGGCGACATAATAATGGCAAGCGTTCAGGCGCTTCTCAACGGAGTGAACCACCTGCTGGTCCGGAGAAGGTGATGGGCTGCCGAAGACATCGCCAAACGAGGAGGAAACGCGCCTAAGGCTTCCCCAGAAGGGGGAGGTGCTGGGCCTTGTGGAGCAGATGTTCGGGTTTGACCGCCTGAGGGTCAGATGCAGGGACGGGCGGGTGAGGAACTGCAGGATTCCCGGAAAGATGAGAAAGAGGCTTTGGGTTAGGGAGGGGGATGTGGTCATAGTCAAGCCCTGGCCGGTTCAGGGAGATGAGAGGGGAGACATAGTTCACAGGTATACATCCACCCAGGTGGAGTGGCTCAGAAGAGAAAAGCTCTGGGAGTAGCTGGATGCCCTCCGACCTCGAATCGCTCTTCAAAAGGCTTGAGCGCAGGAAGTTTGAGCGCCTGGAGAAGGACTCTGAGGTATTCAAGATAATGGAGAGGGTTTTCGACAGCTCAACCCTCCTGACCCTCTACCACATGATAAACCGTGGAGTGATAGACGTTTTCTACGGAGCGGTTTCAACCGGAAAGGAATCCAACGTCTTCTGTGCTCTGGACAGGTCCGGAAACTATGTTGCCGTGAAGATATACCGCGTGGCGACATCAAACTTTAAGAGCATGCGCAAGTACCTGGCAGGCGACCCAAGATTCAGGGAAATCCCAAACGACAGGAGAGGGGTCGTGTACGCCTGGGCCTCACGGGAGTTCAAAAACCTCCAGAGGGCAAGCGAGGCCGGGGTGCCGGTCCCAAGGCCCATTGACTGTGAGAACAACGTGCTCGCCATGGAGTTCATGGGCGAGGAGGGGGTGCCATACCCGCGGATGAAGGACACACCTCCCCATGACCCGGAAAGGACCTTTCAGCTTCTCCTAAAGGCGGTTGAGGACATGTACTCAAAGGGGGGCATAGTGCACTCCGACCTGAGCGAGTACAACGTCCTGCTCACGCCCGATCCTGTGATAATTGATCTCTCGATGGGCACGGACCGGAGAAGCCAAATGGCCGGGGAATACCTCAGGAGAGACCTCGATAATCTTGCGAGGTATTTCTCAAGGATGGGCGTGGCGGTTCCTGACATGCATGAGATCTGGAAGAAAATCGTGATGGGATGAAAAGCTGAAGCATGAGATGGCCCCAGCGGGATACCGTTATAAAGTCGCGGGAAAATCGTCTTCTGAGAAAAATGTCGCTGACGCCCACCAAGTACATCTGGATGGACGGAAAACTGGTTCCCTGGAAAAAAGCTAAAGTTCACGTTCTCACACACACCCTTCACTACGGGCTCGGGGTGTTTGAGGGGATAAGGTGCTACAGAACCCCAAAGGGCCCGGCCGTCTTCAGGCTGAAGGACCACATGAAGCGCCTGGAGAACTCCGCGAAAACCGTTGGAATCCGGATGCCCTACACCGTGAAGGAGCTGATGGAGGCCACGAAGCTCACGATAAGGGCAAACAGGATTGAGGAGTGCTACATCCGTCCGATCGTCTTTTACGGGTACGGTGTGATGGGGCTGAACCCGGCCGGAGCGCCTGTCAATGTTGCGATAGCGGTCTGGCCCTGGGGAACATACCTCGGCGAGGAGGGGCTGGAGAGGGGGGTGAGGGTGAAGATGTCGCCTTGGGTCCGCATCCATCCGAGGATACTCCCGCCCCATGCCAAGCTCGTGGCAAACTATGCAAACTCAATTCTCGCCAAGGTTGACGCGCTTGAATCCGGCTACGACGAGGCGATTCTTCTCAACGCCGAGGGATACGTGGCCGAGGGGCCCGGAGAGAACGTTTTCATCGTGAAAAGGGGAATCCTCATCACCCCGCCGCCGTCAGCGGGCGCTCTCCCGGGGATAACAAGGGATTCCATAATCAGGATAGGTAAAGACCTGGGAATCAAAACGGTCGAACGGGACTTCAGGCCAGAGGAGATCTACAGGGCGGACGAGGCATTCTTCACAGGCACTGCGGCTGAGGTCACGCCCATAAGGGAAGTCAACGGCAGGAGGGTGGGAAGCGGGAAGCGGGGGCCGGTTACGGAGAAGCTCCAGCGAATATTCTTCAACGTCGTGCGGGGAATGGAGCCAAAATACGGGTTCTGGCTGGATCACGTGCGCTGAAACAGCGTAAGCCAGTCGACCAGAGGGGTTTGGAAAATGTTCTTTCACGTTATACTCACAACCCGGTGCAACCTTGAATGCAGATACTGTTCCGGGGAGGCCTCACGCGATTTCTCCCCCCCATCCCCCGAGATAGACTACTCCCTCCCGGATCGGCCGAGCTACACGACCGCGGACCTCAAGGGATTCCTGGAAAAAGATGCGGATGCCCACGTCATATTTTACGGCGGAGAGCCCCTTCTCGCCGCCGATCTCATCGGGGAGATAATCGACACGGTGAACGCCAGGGCTTTCATAATTCAGACAAACGGTACCCTTCTGAGGGCACTCGATCCGAGGCACCTCCGCCGCCTCCACACGATCGCGGTCTCCGTGGACGGAGACGAGGCGCAGACAGACCTCAACAGGGGCGGCGGCACCTTCAGGAGGGTGCTGGAGAACCTGAGGTGGGCCATCGAAAACGGATTCAGCGGGGAGCTCATCGCGAGAATGACCGTGATGGAGCCGCTGGATATATACAAACAGGTGAGGTGGCTCCTCAGCAACGATGAGTTCAGCTTTTCATCTGTGCACTGGCAGCTCAATGCAGGATTCTGGGACGATTACTCAGAAAGGGACTTTGAGAGGTGGGTCAGGGGGAGCTACAACCCAGGCGTGCGGAGGCTCGTGAGCTACTGGGTGGATCATATGAAAACCGCCGGGAGGGTGCTGAGGATATATCCCCTCATCGGAATCGCTGACTCGCTCCTCAGGGGGGAGGAATCCAGGCTCAGGTGCGGGGCGGGTTGGGCAAACTACGCGATACAGACCGACGGGCACATAATTCCATGCCCCGCAATGTGGGGGCTCAGGAGGTATTACCTCGGACACATCAAAACATCCAGACCGGGAGAGCTGAAAAAGGTGGACCTCGGGGAGCCGTGTGCCTCATGCGACATCCTGGGGAAGTGCGGGGGGAGATGCCTGTATGCAAATGTCATGAAGAGGTGGGACCCAGATGCCAGCGAGGTGATATGCGAAACCGTGCGAAACCTCATAGGCTCAATAGAGGAGAAGATCCCCACCATAAGGGGTCTGATTGAGAGGGGCGTGATAGCCCCAGAGGATTTCTCCTACATGAAGTACAACGGATGCGAGATAATTCCCTGAAAGACAGGGGCAGCTAACTGCCTAAAGCCGGGGATTTATATCTCTCCTGTGTGGAAACTAGTTGTATGTCGGAGAGGTACTCAATAAGGATGGAAAGGCTGACGAAGTACTACAACGGATTTCTGGCCCTCAGTGATTTCTCCCTGGATGTGGAGAAAAACAGGACCATTGCGCTTCTTGGCCCGAATGGGGCGGGCAAAACAACTCTGATGAAGATCCTGTGCGGACTGATAATGCCAACGAGCGGAAGGGCCACCATATGCGGATTCGATGTCGTCTCGGAGCGGGAAAGCGCCGTATCCAGTGTGGGCGCAATAATAAATAACCCTGAGTTCTACCCCTACCTAACCCCTGATGAGATGCTCAGGTACCTCGGAAGGCTCAGGGGAATGGATGAGAAAAGGACCGGGGGGAGAATAGATCAAGTTCTCTCCATGGTGGGGCTGGAGGGATGGAAGAACGTGAGAACTGAGAAGTTCTCGATGGGCATGAAGCAGAGGCTCGCGCTTGCCCAGGCCCTCCTTCACGATCCTAAAGTCCTTATCCTTGACGAGCCTTCGCTTGGGCTCGATCCGAGGGGAATGATGGAGTTCAGGCAGATAATAAAGAAACTCAAGGGAAAAAAGACCGTGTTTCTTGCCACTCACCTGATCAGCGAGGTCGTTCAGGTCTGCGAGCTTGTTGCCATCATCGACCGCGGAAAGCTGAAGGCCTTTGACTCCATAGGTGGGCTCAAGAGGAGATACAGGACCTTGGAGAGGGCGTATCTGAAGCTGACTGAGGCGATCCTATGAGCGAAACAAAAAACCTGAAAACCGTGGTGAGATATGAGCTCCTGAAGCAGGTCAGGAGAAGGAGGTTCTACGGGGCGCTTGGCATCACCCTCTTTGCAATCCTCCTGACGATGGGACTCTACCAGGGGCTCAACCTTCCTGAAAGGATGGGGCTTCCGGCGCAGCTGCTTGAGAGATACGATGCGGAGATCTTCGCCATGTTTGTGACATCCCTGAGCTCCCTAGCGGTGCTAGGCGCGGTCTTCTTTGCCGGGGACTCAATCGCATCTGAATTCGAGCAGAGAACTGGTTACATCCTCTTCCCAAATCCCGTGAGGAGATCCACAATCGTGATGGGAAAATATCTGGCGTGCCTGATTGCAACCGCGGCCATAATCGCTGCCGCATACCTCACCTCGGCGATCGGACTTGCGCTGTTCTATGGAAGGATACCGAGCGGGATAGTCGGATCCATGGCAATAGCGCTTATTCTCGGGGCGATGGTCATCAGCCTCGCGTTCCTCTTCAGCTCTCTGCTGAAGGGATCCGTCGGCTCGACCATCGGCACTCTTCTCACATATATGGTGGTTTTCGCAACCATCTCAACTTTTCTCTCCTATGCGGGTTACGATCCATGGTTCATGCCAGACAGGGCGGCTGATGCAATGAGCGCCACTTACGGAATTTCGCTCGAGGAGATGATGTCTGGAACCTACGGAGGGGGGAGATGGGTATCTGGACTTTTGCGGGCGAGTCAGGACCCGGTTCTCAGCTTCTTTGTGCTTGCAGCATACGCCTGCGTATTTCTCGTGCTCAGCGTTGTGATCACCAACCGCAGGGAGATGGTGTGAGCCAACCGATTTTAACCATCTGGGGATAGTATTCCCTGAGCAGCATGCCCGAAAACCTGAGAGAGGTGCTGAGGGGGATTGTCCCCGAAGAAAAACTCGCCGTGCTCCGAGCGTTTGACGTTATCGGTGATATAGCCGTGGTGAAGATACCTGAGGAGCTCTCCCCCTGGAAGGAAGAAATAGGACGGGCACTGATGAGGGTTCAAAAAAATGTGAGGACCGTCCTAAACCAGACCAGCCCGGTCGGGGGAGAATTCAGAACGCGTGGGCTCGAGTTCTTGGCAGGAGAGGAGAAAACGGAGACGATTCACAGGGAAAGCGGATGCGTCTTCAAAGTGGATCTGGCTAAGACCTACTTCTCACCCCGCCTCGGTACCGAGAGACTGCGCATCGCCAGACTCGTAAGGCCTGGGGAAACCGTGACAAACATGTTCGCGGGGGTCGGATGCTACTCCATCGTGATAGCCAAGCACAGCGGGGCATCTGTTGTGTACTCCATAGACAAGAACCCGGATGCCTTCAGATACATGGTCGAGAACATCCGCCTGAACAGGGTTGGGGACAGGGTGTTTCCCATACTGGGAGACGCGAGGAATGTGATCGCTGAAAGGCTGGCAGGGAAAGCCGACCGGGTCCTCATGCCCCTCCCGGAGCTCTCCCGTAATTTTTTGGAAACCGCACTGAACGCAATAAAACCGGAGGGGGGCATTATCCACTTCTATGACTATGGGGAGGAACCGGACATTTATGGTCCCTCCTTCAGATTCGTATCTTCTGAAGCATCGAAACGCGGTTTTAAATCAACCCTCGCTGGGAGCAGGAGGGTCAGGTCCTACGCTCCCAGGTGTTACCACATCGTTCTGGATGTAATGCTGAGCAGGTAACCATCATCCTGCACTGCGCCTTTTGATCGCCTTCGCCAGTTTTTCTCCCTCCACGATCAGGGGGCCGCGGTAACCACAATCCCCGCACTCGTATACCGACCAAAGCTGTGGCAATCCAGATGCCCAGCTCACATTTTCTGAGCCACATCTGGGACAGCGCAGGGCAGGGCTTTTCCTTTCCCGGCTTTTTGAGGTCATAGCTGGAGGAGATTTGCAACAACCTTTCCGTTCTCGGGTATTATGATTTCGGCCGCGTATCCCTGCGTGGCAGGGCCCGGGTTCACTATCAGGGTCCCGCCTATTTCGTCTATCCCTCTCCCCTCATGCACGTGGGCACAGAGCGCCAGGATGGGCTGTCTCGTTTCTATGTAGCTGCGAATGCTCTTGCTGCCGACGTGCGTCCCTGCCTTTATCTCGTCAACTTTGGTTCCATAGGGCGGCGCGTGAGTCACCAGAACGAGCTTTCCCGAGACGCCGCAGGTCAGTGATGCAAGCTCCTCAGCTATTTCCCCCTCGGTGAGCTCAAACGGAGTGTTGAAAGGAGTCATGTTTGAGCCACCAAGCCCCACAAACGTCACATTACCAATTTTTTCGCATCTCCTGTGCAGGTTAACCCCAAATTTCTCCAGCACCTCAACTATCTGCTTCGGATCGCAGTTCCCAGGCACCGCTAGCGTTGGCACGCCAGCGGATTTAGTCTGCTGCAGCATGCTCTCGACCACCTCAGGTGGGCCGAACTGCGTGAGATCTCCGATTATGACCGCGCAGTCATATCCCTTGCCTATCTCGCTCAGGAATTTTTTCTCGGCATCCGGGTGCCCATGAAAGTCTGCCACCGCTAAGATCCTCAACAAACCACCGTTCTTATACATAACACGTCTGATTAAAATGATTTTGGTGTCCGGGTTCTTCTCCCAGTTTTTGATCTATCAATTTTTCCGGGCCCGATAATGCGCAGGTTTCCAGTGCCGGTGCATCTGGCGCTCTAACCACCGCCGTCGCACCTACTTTTTCCGGAGGAATTTGAAAAATTAAAAATGCAAAAAGCTCTGTTTGTCCGGTGACCTCTCCCCAAAATTCGTTTTAATGCCTCCTCGTATACTATTTCCAGATGAACATGAAGGCAGCAAAGGCGGTGAAGGAAGGATGAACTCTTGGTGCTTCAGGGAGATCCAGAGGCAGGTCGAGTATAATGCAGCGTGGGAGGGGATAAGGGTTGTGTACATCATGAGGGCTAACACGTCGAGGACCTGCTCGAGCTGCCGGAGCATCTGCAAGAACCTGATGTGCGGGAGGGCCTGGACATGCCCGACCTGTGGCGCCAGGTACGACCGGGACCTGAACGCAGCCCTGAACATAATGTCCCGGCACCCTGAGGCGGCTGCGGTTCGGTCGTGGGATGAGGGGCCGCCGCGTGAAGCGATGGTGCTGCGACATGCAGTCGGCCGATGGCGGCAACCTCCGGGTCAGAAGTTCGGAGGAGGACCTGGTGCCCTATGATTGACGAAATGCTCAAGGGATACAGGAACAGGAAAACCGTTCTGAGGCTGGCGGATGAGATAAGGTCCAGGATGCCGAAAAGAAGAATAAAAATTGTCCACGTCTGCGGCTCCCACGAACGAACAATTGCGATGTTCGGGCTGAGGAGCCTTCTCCCTGAGAGCCTAGAGGTTTTCAGCGGGCCGGGGTGCCCTGTTTGCTGCACCCCGGTATTCGAGATAGACGAGGCAATTGAGGTTGCACGAGGGGGAGCAACAATCACAACATTCGGTGATATGCTCAGGGTGCCAGGGTCGAACGGATCCCTGCTGGACTGCAGGGGTGAGGGCTGTGATGTCAGAGTGGTTTACAGCATATCCGACGCGGTCGAGATGGCGAGACAGGAGCCAGAGAGGGAGATCGTTCACATGGCAATAGGATTTGAAACAACAGCGCCGACCACGGCTGTCGCCCTTCTTTCAAGCCCACCAAAAAACTTCAGCGTGCTCGTCTCCCACCTCCTCATTCCTCCAGCGATGGAGTTCCTGCTGGAGTCCGGAGAGACCCAAATAGACGGATTCATCTGCCCCGGACACGTCTCGACCATAATAGGCTCAAGGCCCTACGAGCCCATCTCCGAGCGTTATGGGGTCCCACAGGTCATAGCCGGGTTCGAACCTGTGGATGTCATGCTCGGGATACTGATGCTCATCAAACAGATAAACCAGGGCAGACATGAGGTTGAGGTGGAGTACACCAGATCCGTCAGGAGGGAGGGAAATCAGGCTGCGCTTGAGCTCATGAAAAGGGCGTTTATAAAGGTCGGGAAGGCCTGGAGGGGTTTTCCGGAGATCCAGGATTCCGCCCTGGAGCTGAGGGATGAGCTCAGGGAATTCGACGGGCGGAAAAAATTTGGAGTCAGAAAAAGAAGGATATACGAACCGCCAAAGGGCTGCAGGTGCAACGAGGTCCTCCGCGGGGTAATTTATCCATGGGAGTGCCCCCTCTTTAAAAAGGCATGCACCCCGGAGCATCCCGTGGGCCCCTGCGCGGTTTCCTCGGAAGGCGCATGCAACGTTGCGATGAGATACGGCGGCATGCCTCGGTAGCGTATCGGAAGTTATTTTAACTCATTTTTACCAGTTTTCAGGGAATTTTTTGGGTGACCGGATGGCAAAAAGCGAAGTTCTTGAAATCGTCACCTCCGCTGCAAAAAAAGGCTCAAAAATTCTCCTGGAGCACGATGCGAAGCGCCTGCTGCATCTCCAGGGGGTAGCGGTCAACAGGACTGAGTTCGCCCCGGATGTTGAAACAGCGGTTGAACTGGCCAAGGAAATAAAGTACCCCGTCGTGCTGAAAATCGTTTCCCCTGACATCCCCTCCAAAAAGGATGTTGGAGGGGTGAAAACCGGGATAGGCTCGGAGATAGAGCTGAGACACGCCTTCGAAAGCGTTATCAGGTCTGCTCGCTCCGCTGCGCCCCATGCAAAAATCCTCGGGGTTTCAGTCCAGGAGCACGTCTTTTACGACCACGAGGCCACGGTGAGGTCATGGAGGCATGAGAAATACGGTCCTGTTGTGATGTTTGGGCTTAGGGGGATATGGACGGACTTTCTGGGGGATACCTCGTTCAGGCTGGCACCGCTGGACGAAAACGATGCGATGGGGATGATCTCCGAGACAAGGGCATATGCGGTTCTCAGAGGACTAGGGGAGAGGCACCCATGTGACGTTCGGGCGCTTGCGGGCGCCATAGTGAAGGTCGGGGAGCTCGTGCATGAGGTCGATGAGATACAGGAGATCCTGATAGATCCAATGCTGCTGGTGCGGGAGGGGAGGGGAGCGGTCGCAGCGGACGCAAAGATATGGCTCCGGGGGAGCTAGATGGCGAAGTGGGTGGACTCCATTTTTAAACCTGCCAGGGTGCTGCTGGTCGGCTCGTCCAAGCTCTGGGATTCGGAGGGATTTTACGGGAGGTATCTCTCCAACCTGAGCCGGAACCTTGGAGACAAGGCGACGGTGCTGGACATCGAAAAAGTGAAGGAGGCAAGGGTCCCAAAAAGGATCGATCTACTCATACTCTCCATTCCAGAAAGGCTGCTGGAGAGGACGCTCAAGGTGCTGAGCTCCAAGGCGCTCAGGTGTATCCTCATCCCGGGAGAGTTCTCACCGAAGGCTGAGGAGGAGATCATGGCATTTGCGAGGCGCAGGGACGTCACGGTGATAGGGCCACGCGCTGCCCCGGGGCTTTTCTGCGCCAGATCGAAAACTTCCGCCCTGACCATCTCAACCCCACCCCATGGGGAGGGACCCATGTCCGTGGTATGCCAGGACTCATCGTGGGGGCACGAGATGCTGAGGATCTCGCTGAGGCGAAGAATGAGTATCGGCAAATTCATCTGCGCAGGAAGATCCTCGCCGAATGTCCTAATGGATATCCTCGAGCACCTGGCAGGTGACCAAGAAACTGGCGCCATATGCCTCCAGCTTTCTGAAATTGAGGGAGGCAGGGAACTTCTGGAGCTACTGAGACGTGCGGCGGCTGCAAAGCCGGTAATTATGCTCTACACCGGAGCAGAGGACCCGATAGTTAGCTCAGCCATAAAACAGATTGGGGCTGTGGCGGTGAAAAGCGCTGAATCGCTGCTGGTCGCCGGCGCGTTCCTTCCCTTCATGCCCAGAATGTCCGGGAACAGGGTTGCCGTACTCACCAACGCCCCCGAGATCACTGAAGCAATCGACACCTGCCTGAAAAGAGCCGGGCTGGCAATGGTCCCCCCCTCTCCGGACACATGCAACAAAATCCTAAAGCGACTTGCAATCGGAAAAAGTGGGGCCTTGGAAATCCCGCAAGTGTCGGACGGGGAGGCGCTCAAACGGGCTGTAAAGGATGTGGTGCATGACCGCGGTGTTGATGCTGTGATGATCGTTCTGGATCCGGAAATGCCCCCGGTTATCCCCGAAAATGTATTCGGCTCAATTGAAAAAAATGAAAAGCCGGTGATCTGTGCAATGATCGGCCGGATGGAAACCGTGGTCCCGAAAGAGCGCGGGGGCATCGTGTTCCTCGGATCGGTTGAGGAAGCATCCGAGATTGCAGGGGCTGCGTTCTTCCTGTCCAGAAAGCCGAAGGTCGTGGGGGCCTAGGACTCACCCCTCTTTAAAAATTTGCCCCTCCCGCCGCTGGACTCCACAATCCCCTCCCGCATTATCACCTCACCTCTCGAAAGCGTCATGAACGGAATTCCCCTGACCCTCATTCCCTCGTACGGGGTCCATTCAACCGGATAGTGAAGGTTCTCAGCCCTTATCCTCATCTCATTCCTAACATCGAGCAAAACTAGGTCAGCGTCAGACCCCTCCCTTATCACCCCCTTGCGGGGGTATATGCCAAAAAGCTGAGCCGGCCTGGATGAAAGAAGCGCCACCAGCCTCTCCACGGTTATCCTTCCCTTCACCACTCCCTCCGTGAACATTACGGGCAGCATGGTCTCCAGGCTGGGAACACCGGAGGGGGTTCCCCACACATTGATCTTCCCCATCTCCTTCTCGGCCCTTGTTGTGGGCGCATGCCCGCTGGTGATTATGTCTATGAGCCCGCTCTCAACCGCCTCCCACAGTGCGGACCTGTCATCGGCCTCCCTCACGGGCGGGGCCACCTTCAGCCTTGCCCCCAGCCTCTCCAGATCTTTTAGGGTAAAGGTGAGGTAGTGCGGACACGTCTCCGAGGTTATCCTGCTCCTCATTTCCTTGAACTTGGACACCGCTCTGCAGCCAGAGGCCGTGGTGACCGGTGCGATATGAACGGGACAGCCGACCCTTGACGCCAGCTCTGAAATCCTGGTGATGCCCCTCTCCTCTGCCTCCGGCGGATGCCCCTGGACATATGCAAGGATGTCCCGCTTTCCCTCCCTCATCATCTTTTTTCTCAGTTCCTTCAGAAGGGCTGCATCCTCCGGATATGCGATCACAATGCATTCCAGCCTAGCCGCTAGGTCCATCACCTTCTCCATTCCCTCGTAGGTGCATGGGCTTGGAAAACAGTTGGAGACCTTGAAGGACCTTATTCCCATCGAGGCCAGCTTCACCAAGTTCCTCGCGAATCCTGGGGTGATGTTTCCGGCGTGGAGAATGAAGTCGACCATAGAGCTGCTTTCCCCCGTCCTTATTATTTCCTGGGCCCTCGCCACAGTGTTTATCGGATAGTCCAGAGGCGAGACCCCAACCGTCGTAACGCCTCCGGCCGCAGCCGCTATGCTCCCGGTCCTGAAGCTCTCCCTGTAAACGTATTTCCTGCTGTAAAAATGCGCATGCCCGTCCACCACGCCGGGCATGACCAGCCTTCCCCTTGCCCTGATCTCCTGGTCCCCCTTGGGTATCCCGGTGAGGGCTATCCTCTTTATCATTCCGTTCTCTATCGAAAGCTCACCCTGAATTATCCCCTCCGGGAGGACTATCCTCCCGTCCCTTACCACCAGATCCGTGCCCATGCTTCCAAAATTCCATACTGCGGGGCAGCTTATGAATATCCTCCAGGGCCTCCGATGGGGTTAAATGGGACCGAAACCAAGCACAAAAAGGTGGAGGGATGTCAGAGGTCGGGAAGCGGATAAGGCTTGAGAGGATCATCAACAGAAAAACGCGCCACACCGTGATAGTGCCCATGGACCACGGCCTCTCAATGGGTCCCATCCAGGGGATTGAGGATATGACCGGAGTGATAAACAAGGTTGCCGAGGGCGGGGCGAACGCCGTGGTCCTGCACAAGGGGATAGTGAGGGCGGGTCACAGGGGATACGGGAAGGACATCGGCCTGCTGATCCACATCTCCGGCAGCACATCGCTTGGCCCGGATCCGGACAGCAAAATACTCGTGGGCAGCGTTGAGGAGGCGATCTCGCTCGGCGCAGATGGAATATCGGTCCATGTGAACATTGGAGCGCAGAACGAGAGCGAGCAGCTCGAGCAGCTGGGGAGAACCGCCGAGGCCTGCGCCAGATGGGGGATGCCCCTCTTTGCCATGATGTACCCACGTGGGCCCAAGATCAAAAATCCGCACGATCCAGACGTCATCGCCCATGTCGCAAGGGTTGGGGCAGAGCTCGGCGCCGATATAGTCAAGACGCTCTACACCGGAAGCGTTTCCTCTTTCAGAAAGGTTGTGCGGGGATGTCCCGTTCCGGTGGTTATAGCGGGTGGCCCCAAGATGTCAACGGAAAGGGATGTGCTGGAGATGGCGCACGATGCCATGGAGGCTGGAGCAATAGGGATATCGATAGGCAGAAACATATTCCAGCACAAAAATCCCACGGCGATGACAAGGGCGCTGGCGATGATAGTCCACGAGGGCGCAACAGTGGAAAGGGCGATGCGAGAGCTCAAAAGGTGAGGAATTGCACAAGCTCCTCTGGGTCCTTGCGGACTGGGACGGTGAGTGGGAAGAAAAAAAGCCGTTCGTTTCTGCCGCCGCGGAGGCCGGGGCAGATGCACTCGTGGTCAAACCGGATGAGGTCCAGCTCGCGGTAAGGGAGGGGGGGGTGCCCCTCGCGTGCCGCGGGCTGGATCACGCTGCCGGCATCTCCGTAATCCCCATGGAGATGGAAAAATCCAGAGTCATATCGGAGCTGGAGAGAGCAAAAAAAACGGGAAAGAAGGCAGCCCTTCTCGCAACGATAGCTGACAAAAATTCCGAAAGAATGGCTGTCGAGCTCGCCGGACTGGCTGACTATCTTCTTGTCCTGACGCCCGGCTGGAAGGTGATCCCCCTGGAAAACCTCATCGCAGAGCTCAAGGGGAGAGTGACCGTGCTCGCAGGGGTGAGGGATGCTGAGGAGGCGAAGATCGCGGTCGAAACCCTTGAGGCGGGGGCGGACGGCGTGCTGCTGGATCCCAGAAACCGTGGACCGGGCGAGATAAAGGAGGTCAGGGGCAGCCTTGATGCCCTCGGCGCAGAGAAGGTCGAGCTTGTTCCCGCCAGGGTTACCATGATCAGGCAGGTCGGGCTGGGGGACCGCGCATGCATAGACACGACATCGCTGATGGAGATCGGGGAGGGGATGCTGGTCGGAAATCAGTCGGATGGGCTCTTTCTCGTGCACTCCGAAACCCTTCCATCCGAGTTCGTTGAGCCTCGCCCTTTCAGAGTAAATGCCGGAGGAATACACGCATATGTGCTTGTTCCCGGGGGCAGGACGAAGTACCTCTCCGAACTCAGATCAGGAGATGAGGTGCTCATAGTGAGCAGTGAAGGAAGGGGGAGGGCGGCTGTGGTGGGCAGGATAAAGATAGAGAGGAGGCCGATGGTTCTGGTGGAGGCGGAGAGGGATGGAAAAAGGTACAGGATACTCCTGCAGAATGCCGAAACGATCAACCTGGTCGGTGCAGACGGCAGACCCATATCCGTCACCGCGCTCAGGACTGGAGATGAGGTTCTGATCCACGCTGAGAAAAGCGGCAGGCATTTCGGCGTCAAGGTTGAAGAGACGATAGTGGAGAGGTGAGCCCATGGGGACCATCCTGCTGGGAGACCGCAAGATCACCACTCCCGCCGTCTGCGCCTCAATCGCGGGAAGCGATGAGGGGGAGATCCTGAGCGGGCTCAGGTCTGCTAAAAAGCTCGGCGCGGACCTTGCGGAGATAAGGCTCGACCTGGCAAGGAGAAAACCGAGTCTTGAGAGAATCCTTACTGCAGAGATCCCTGTTATAGTCACAAACCGTTCGAGAAGGGAGGGCGGGTGCCACGCGGGAAGCGAGGAGGAGAGGGTGGGTCTTCTCGCCGATTCACTGGATCTGGACCCCCTCTGCATTGACATAGAGCTTTCCACAGCACCGATCCTCAGGAGGAATCTCATGCTCAAGGCGAGGCGGAAAGGCGTCCCCGTCATGATCTCCCACCACAGGTTTTCAGACACCCCGGAACCGGAACTCCTGCGGGGAGTCCTGGATGAAATTGCGGGGGAGGGATGCGATCTGGCAAAAATCGTGACCATGGCAAGATCAAAGGAGGATGCCTTCCGCATGCTTGAGTTCATGGTGAGGATTCAGGGAAATTCAAAGTTGCCCGTGATCTCCTTCGCAATGGGGAGGAGGGGGAGCGTGACGAGGTACATCGCCCTCGCGCTTGGCTCACCATGGATGTATGCGGGGGTGTTCAGGAGAACTGCGCAGGGACAGCCGGACCTGAAAACCGCTGTGAGCTGGGCAAGGGAGCTGAGGAGGCTTGAGGTGAAATGAAGCTCTACATGCTGATAGGCCACCCTGTGGAGAAAAGCCCCTCCCCGGCCATGCACAACGCTGCGTTTTCCCACCTGGGCCTCGAATGCGTCTACGTCGCGGCGGATGTTCCCCCGCAGGCGCTTGAGGACGCGGTGGGGGGAATAAGGGCGCTGGGCGTGGCTGGGGTGAACGTGACAATTCCCCACAAGGTTTCCGTGATCCCCCATATCGATGAGCTCGATGAATCCGCAGAGCTGGCTGGGGCTGTGAACACGCTGAAGAACGTTGGGGGGAAGCTCAAGGGCTTCAACACCGACGGGGCCGGTGCGCTGAGGGCCCTGAAGTCTCGGACGCAGATCCGGGGGAAAAGGGTCCTGCTGCTCGGGGCCGGGGGCGCGGCAAGGGCAATAGCGTTTTCCCTTGCAATTGCCGGCGCCGAGCTCACCATCGCCAACAGGACCATCGCCCGCGCAAGGGCGCTTGCGGAGGACATAAGGGAAAAGGTGGGGAGGGCTGTTGAGTGCGTAGGACTCGATGAAAGGGAGCTTACCTCCAGAGCAATGGATGCTGACATAATCATCAACGCCACATCCGTAGGCATGTACCCGGATAGCGGGCGCACGCTCCTCACATCGGGGATGATACCCAGGGATGCCGTGGTCTTCGACATAGTTTACAAGCCCGCGGAAACCAGATTGCTGCGGGAGGCGAAAAAGGCCGGAGCCAGCGTGATAGCCGGGATCGAGATGCTGGTCCAGCAGGGGGCCCTGTCCTTTGAGATATGGACCGGCAAAAGGGCTCCGATAAAGGTTATGAGAAAGGCCGCTGAAATGGAGCTGAGGAGAAATTGAGGATAGCTGTCATTGGTGCGGGAGCGATGGGCGCGTGGTTTGCAAACCTCCTAAAGAAAAATGCGCAGGTGACGGTCTCCGACATAGACAGTAAAACAGCTGAAGAAACGGCATCCAAGCTTGGGGTGGCCTTCGCGCCACAGGAAAAGGCCGTGGGCACATCCGACATGATATTGATCGCGGTCCCGATATCAGAGGCACCCAAGGTTGTAAAATCGGTGCTGGGCTTTGCTAAAAGAGGAGCCCTCGTGGTGGACATAACATCCGTTAAAAGCGATGTTGTGGAGGTCATGAAGGAGTTCGAGGGAAAGGTTGAGCTCGCGTCCATTCATCCCCTCTTCGGTCCCGGAGCCACAACCCTGAGGGGAAAGGACGTGATCTCAATACCGGTCAGAACAGGCAAAAAATACCGCTGGCTGAAAAGCCTCATGGTGAAGGGCGGCGCGAACTTCATTGAGATGGAAGCTGACGAGCACGATCGCCTGATGTCGATAATCCAGTCGCTCACTCACTTCACCCTCATGACGTACCTAACGTGCATCGGATCCCTGAAGGAGTACGCAAGGGTGGAAAAGGTGAGGACCCCTTTCTTCAGCGAGCTCAGGGAGCTGGCCAGGTCATTTCTCCACTGCAACCCCGAGATGTATGGGGAGATTCAGGTCCACAACAAGTACAGCAGGATAGTCAGGAGCCACTTCATTGAGGCCTGCCGCTCTCTTGACCTGGCGTTCTCAAGCGGTGACTTCAGGTCGACCCCGGAATTCATGAAGGAGGCAAAAAAGATGCTTGGGCCAGAGAAACTCGAAAAGAGCTACAGGAAGATGTACGAGAGATTTGAGGGGGAGGAAGGATGAGGGTTGGCGTTCTTGGGCCAAGGGGGACCTACGCGGAACTCGCAGCAAGGCAGGAGTACGGGTCCGCGGAGCTCATATATTTTCCAACGATTACGGATGTTGCGCTCGCTGTCGTGGACGGAAAGGTGGACGTTGGAGTTGTGCCGGTGGAGAGCCTCAGAAACGGTTCGGTGGGGGAGACCCTCGACGCCCTCGCCTGGATGGACGTGAAGGTCAGGGGGGAAATCGTTTACAGGGTGAAGCACTATCTCCTGGGTAACAGGGGATGCACGACGAAAAGCATAAGGAGGGTGCTTTCCCACCCGCAGGCCCTTGCGCAGTGCAGGGAGTACCTGAGGAAGAGGCTGCCTGAGGCCGAGCTTGTGGAAACCGCAAGCACGGCTAAGGCGGCCGAGGACGTGAGGAGAATCGGGACGGTGGAAGTTGCGGCGGTCGGGCCCAGGGAGCTCGCGAAGATATACGGCCTCAGGGTTCTGGAGGAGGTTAGGGGTGCGGAGCCCAACCTGACGAGGTTCCTCTGCCTTTCCAGAGGAGATTCCAAAAAAACCGGTAGGGACAAAACTTCCATAGTCTTCTACACCGCCACGGACAGGCCTGGGATCCTGCATGAGATTCTGGGGGAATTTGCATCCAGAAAAATCAATCTGACAAAAATAGAGTCCAGGCCTTCAAAGAAGGCCCTCGGTGACTACCTCTTCTTCGTGGATCTGGAGGGGCACCGAACGGATCCTGTCGTCAGGGAGGCCCTGGAGGGCGTGAGAGAAAAAACCGCGATGCTGAAGATACTTGGATCCTACCCGAAGAGGTTTTAGGCGATGGGATGACCGCGAGGACTGCCTCCGCAAGGATCGCTGAGTACCTGAGGATAAATCCGGAGCAGGTGAGGCACAGCGTGGAGGGATTCATCAGGAGATTCGTGAGCAACGCTGGGGCCAGCCTTGCGATCATCGGCATGAGCGGAGGCGTCGACTCGAGCGTCGTTGCATTCCTTTCCGCCGAGGCCCTGGGCGGAAAAAACGTGATCGGGATCTCAATGCCGGAAAGCGGTGTCACGGACCCCCACGACGTTGCCGACGCAAGGGAGGTGGCCAGCTCCCTTGGAATGAGGTTCAGGACTGTAGATATCCTCCCGGTTCTGCAGAGCCTCACACAGGCCCTGCCTGACCGGGCAGGAGAGAACGTGCTTCCGCTGGCCAACCTAAAGCCCAGAATTCGCATGACGATCCTCTACTACTACGCGAACCTTTTGAATGGGGTGGTCATCGGCTGCAGCAACCGGAGCGAGATAAGGTCAGGCTACTTCACAAAGTTCGGGGACAGCGGGGCGGACCTCATGCCCATCGGCCACCTATACAAGACCCAGGTGATACAGCTCGCAGAGCACCTGGGGCTCCCCACGCACATCATCAGGAAAATCCCGTCCGCTGGGCTGTGGAGGGGACAGACCGATGAGGGGGAGCTCGGCATCTCTTACGAAAAGCTTGACACGATATACGCCGGGCTCGACCTGAAGATGAGGCCCCCCACGATCGCCAGGTGCGCCGGGGTCGACGTGGAGACCGTGAGGAGGATCTTGGAGCGTGAGAGGAGGAGCGCACACAAGCTCGCCCCTCCACCCGTGCCAAGGCTCTAGCTCTTCAGCGGCACAAGATCCGTGCATATCCCGGCCGCTATCGTCTGCCCTCCGTGCCTGACCGCAAAGCGGCTGAGCTCAGGTATGTCTGAGGAGCGCTCGATCACCATCGGCTTATCCAGCGCTATCCTGACAACCCCGGCATCGCCTTTTCTGAGCGACCTCGAATTCTCCTCAACCACTCCCCCGGTTCTGGGATCTATCCTCTGGAGTATCTCAACGAACCTTCCGGGCGAATGGGCTGCGTGGCAGTGAAACAGCGGGGCAAAGCCCGGGGAGATCTCGGTTGGAATGCTGAGAACTATCATCTTAGCGACAAACTCCCGGGTGACCATGGGAGGTTTATCCGGATGTCCGGCCACGTCTCCCCTCCGCACGTCCCCCTTTGCAATGCCCCTCACGCTGAAGCCTATGTTGTCCCCCGGCTCGGCCTTCTCGAGGGGCTCGTGATGCATCTCTATTGTTCTGACCTCTCCAGATTTTCCCGCAGGCTCGAACACCACCCTGTCCCCAACCCTGAGAACCCCGGTCTCCACGCGCCCTATCGGGACAACGCCCACTCCGGTTATAGAATAGACCTCCTGGATCGGTATGCGGAGCGGCTTGTCCAGGGGCTTTGGGGGCTCGACCAGAGATTCCACAGCCTCTATAAGGGTTGGCCCCTTGTACCATGGCATTTTTTTGCTCGGCTCCCTCACACCCTCCCCGTGAAATGCCGAGATGGGAACGTATGGAAAATCCCCGGCCCTCCTGTATCCAACTCCCGTGAGAAGGGCCTCCATCTTCTCCTTAAGCTCCGCATAAACCCTTTCGTCGTAGCCCACCAGGTCCATCTTGTTTATCGCCACGACCAGCTGGTTGACCCCCAGGGTGAAAGCGAGGGCGACGTGCTCCCTCGTCTGCGGCATTATCCCGTCATCGGCGGCAACAACCAGCACCGCGGCGTCAGCCTGGCTTGCCCCGGTTATCATGTTCTTCACAAAGTCCCTGTGACCGGGTGCGTCTATGATGGTTATGACGTTCTTTGAGGTCTCTATCTTCTGGTACGCGATGTCTATGGTAAGCCCCCTCTCCCTCTCCTCCTTTTCCCGATCCATCAGCCAAGCAAACTTGAAGCTTCCGGCCTCAGGCGACAGATCCTTCTCCGAGACTATGCCCAGTTCCACAAGTATCCTGCCTATGAGCGTGGACTTCCCGTGATCGACATGTCCGATGAACACCAGATTGACATGCGGCTTTGGCAAGCGCCTCTCCTCACTGAGAGGGCTTTCCGGACACGAAGGCGTTTATGTTGCCAAACGCCACCCGGAGGTCCCTGGACAGCTTCTCTGACGCCCTTCTGAGGGGATCAACATATATCCTGACAACCTCGGACTTTCCCTTCTCGAACTCAAAGAGCTTGTTCGCGACCCTGTCTGCAGTTGATGCGTATTCCTCCAGAGGCGTCACCAGCTCCTGTGAGAATCCGTTGCTGGACCTCATTTTTTCCACTATCTCGTTTATTCCACGGGCTACTCTCTCAATCTCCCTCTGAAGAGCCCCAGGAAGATCCGCAAAACCCTCCTTTCCGACCAGCATGCCGATCCTGGCGGAGAGGAGCTCCGCATTTGCCGCGAGGGAGCCGAGATCAGCTGAGGCTATCTTGGCTGCGGCCTGAACGTTCTCATATCCCATTCGTCTGAGCTCCGCTGCAGGCTCCCCAACATCTGCCCAGAGGGAAAAGTTCTCCACGGGTACCTGCTTTGCCTCGGTCGATGACCTGGCGTACTGAAAAAGCGTGGCGATGGCAACGAGGGCGGTGGCCACGGAAAGCCCTATTGTTATCACCACGAGATACTGGGGCAGGCCGACCGCAAATGCGGAAATCGCAAGGGCGACCATCGCAAGCGCCAGGGGTATTACCGCAAGTGGGTTTATCCTCATGATCTCCTATTAAGGGTAAAACCCCACTTCAAAAAGCTTTTGCCATTTGGACGGAAACCTGAATGGATAGCATGTCGCTCATCTCCCCACATCACCCCCGTGCTGAATCGCTGAGAATAAGGGAGAAGATAGCGGCGGGATTCAGGCGCGGAATCGTGGTACCCGAGGGACTTGCAGCGCACGGGAGGGGGGAGGCCTTTGACTATCTCCTGGGCGAGAAGACGACCGGGCCGGCGAAAAGCGCCATAAGGGCCGCCGCCGCCCTCCTGCTCCTCGCAAGGCATCCCGTGATCTCGGTCAACGGAAACACAGCCGCCCTTGTTCCAGGGGAGGTGGCCGAGCTTGCAGAGGTGACAGGATCGAAAGTAGAAATAAACCTGTTTCATAGATCAGCCGCAAGGGTGAGGAAAATCGCGAGATGGCTGAAAGCGCACGGAGCCTCTGATGTCCTCGGGACCGATAGAGAATTTTACGGACGCATACCTGAGATCCAGAGCCGGCGGAGAATCGTGGACAGGAGGGGCATTGCAGCTGCGGACGTTGTTCTGGTTCCGCTGGAGGACGGAGACCGGACTGAGGCCCTGAGGAGGCTGGGGAAAAGGGTTATCGCGATCGACCTCAATCCGCTCTCCAGAACCGCAAAAAAGGCGGACATCACAATAGTGGACAACTTGGTCAGGGCCATGCCCCTGCTGATAAAGGAATGCAGGCGCCTGAAGAACACCGCCCCTCACCTGCTCAAAAAAATCGTGGACGAATTCGACAACGAGCGCGCCCTCCACGAATCGCTGGAGATCATGCTGGGGCGGCTTACGCGCGAGGGGAATCCTCCAGCGCCAACATGAGAGAGTCAAGTCAGCTGTCCATCAAAAACAGACGTTGGAACGTTTATTAGACTCCGGGCTAAATTAAAAACGACGCCGGGGTGCCGGGGTACTGTAGGAAAAACAGCCCGACAGCTCAGTAGGTAGAGCGCACGGCTGTTAAACGCGCGGATGAAGAGCGAACCTCCATAAAAAAATGGACGACGCGCGCCGTGCTGAAACCGTGAGGTCGGAGGTTCGAGTCCTCCCCCCGGCGCCACTACCTCCTTGCCCCCGGAACCCTTCCTATCACCGGAGCTATCTCCTTTTTCAGCGTCTCTATGAATACTGGCAGGAGATCGGCAGGTATTGTTGCACCCGCCGCGCCCTCGTGCCCCCCTCCCGACCCACCCAGCCTGGCGGTTATGTGCCTGAGGAGAAGATTGAGGTCTATCTTTGCACCAGCCCTCCTCCTTAGGCTGACGTCAACCTCGTTCTCATCCCTCCTGGTGCAGAGGCCAACGTCGGTTCCGGCCACGCCCAGGGCATGCATTGCCGCCTTCCCCAGGCTTCCCGAGGGTAAATCATAGACTATTGCGAGGTTGCCTTCCCTCACGACGTGGGCCTTCACGTATTCATACGTTTCCCATTCCTTTTTCGTTGCCTTTATTGCCCTGTCCACTATGTCGGGGATCTCCGTTGGGATCTCCCCGCGGGAAAGCCTGAGCACCACCTCCCTCTTGTAATCATAATCCCCGGCCGCATCCCCGAGCGCCTGGCTGAGCAGTCCGGCCTCCATGTACACGGTCCGCCTGTCGTACTTGCTCAGACCGTCGCGCACGAAGTCCGTCTCCTCGCAGTAATCACCTATTGCTCCCCAGAGGGCGACCCGATCCATGTCAGATTTTGGATCCTGGATAAATATCCTGAAGGCAAGTTCGGAGGTGCTGACCCCTATCTCGTGAGCGAATTGGGTGGCCGGGACATCCTTTTTCAGCGTGTCAGGCGGGAGCGGGTGATGGTCAAGGTAAATCACCTCGTCCCTCTGCGCCAGCTCCCTTATGCGCCTGAAAAGATCCTCCTTCTGGGTCTCGCTTATTGCAATATCACATATTATCACCGTCGTCCCCGGCTCTATCTCGAACAGATACCTGGGAAGGCTCACAGGCCTTGCGAACCAAACCTCAGCCTCCGGAAACTTTGACTTCACAAGGGCGGCCGCACATATCCCGTCAGTGTCCCCGTGCGCCAGTATCCTCACTGCCAAACGCACACCTCTCCTACATATTCCGCAATGGTTTTAACTTCATCGCCAGCAATCTTGCTCTCAAGGGAAGGGATTTAAGTTACTGGTAGGGAGAAACTCTTGAGGCGTGGTGGGCTGATGGGCCCGTATGCAGAGAACCTGCCGGGAAGCTCAGCCAGGTCAGAGCGTCCGACGGCTAATGCCGGACGAAGCTCATAACCGGGTGGTCGAGGGTTCGAATCCCTCCGGGCCCACCACTCTTCCTCTGCCATGGACGGCTGTTCCCCTGAGATTTGAATTTATAGAGAGAGGAGTATACCCATAATGTGCCCCGGTGGTGTAGACCGGTCAATCATACAGCCCTTTCGAGTCTGGGACGAAGAAAGGCTGCGACGCGGGTCAGGACCGGTATGTCCGGTGCTGCGCGAATTCAAATCCCGCCCGGGGCACCACTTTTACCAAAAAAGAAAAACAGGCCGCGCCCGCGCTATTTCGCAAGGAAAAATACCGCGCCAAGCACGGCCGCCGCTGGTATGGTAACGGTCACGGCTGCACCCATTGCTGCACATCCGCTCGCTATGCTGGCTACAACTCCAGGAAGCACTAGATCCATCCCCAGGATATTTTGAAGACTCAAACGAGGACCATGCTTGTTTATGATGATCCCGAGCGCTATGAGGGCTACCGCAAGTATGAACTGCCCTATGAAGCCAACTATCGCCCCTACACCGATGTTTGCCGTTATGAGTATTCCGCCGATCATGAGCAGTACCCCACCCAGCAGTTTCAGGATGAACGTCACCATCGCAAGCACATCCTTGTCCCTCTGCCAGAGACCTAGAGTGCCGAAAGACGCAATCAGAACACCGATCCCAAGAAGTATCTGTCCGATTCCAAGCAGGAAAAACGCTATTAGGGCTCCGACCAGCCAAAGAATGCAGCCGACTCCACCGACCAACATTACCGGCTTTACATTACCGTCAGTCACTTCACCCCTCCTCCTTCTGTCTGTAAATAGTTCCCCCGGGTTTAAATATCCTGCAGGGCACCAAGGATTTAACCGCAGAAAAAACATTTGTTTCCGGTGGTAAGGTGAAGCATGAAATCCCGATGTCCAAGTCCTACAGGCTGCTCTACCCGAGGCCCGTGGTGCTGGTAAGCTGCATGGACACCGAAACCGGGAAACCAAACCTGATCACAATAGCGTGGGCAGTTCCCCTTTCAATATCCCCCCCAACGGTTGGGATACTGGTGGCGCCGAAGCGCTATTCCCACGAGCTAATAGAAAAATCCAGAGAGTTCACCATCAACGTGCCAACGATGGCCATTCTTGAAAAAGTTGTAAAGTGCGGAAAAGTCTCCGGGAGGACACACGACAAATTCGCGGAGTTCGGGCTGACGCCGATTCCTGGGAGAAAGGTGAGCGCTCCGGCCGTAAAGGAATGCGTCGCCCACATCGAGTGCAGGCTGGCAAACTCCATAAAGGTCGGGGATCACACCCTATTCGTCGGAGAGGTACTCGCGGCTTACTCCGACGAGCATGCATTTGACGGAGATTTCATAGACGTGAAAAACGTGAAGCAGATATTTCAGATCGGCGGAAACCTCTTCACCACAACTGATGAGAGCTGCGAGAAGGTTGAGTGAGGCATTTATCCTGAGAGATGGATGATTGCTTGTATGAGCGAGTGTCCCATATGCGGAAAGCCGATCGAGACCGGCGCCGTGAAGTGCGCCTCATGCGGCATCGAGATCCACAAGGAATGCGCCAAACGCACTATGGGGAAAAATTACTGTAAGGAGTGCTACCGGAAGGCAAAAAAAGAGTCGAGATACGAGAGGATGGCGCAGCGCGACTCCTGGGCGAGATGAAACCCCTCTTCAGCTATATACCTGCGAGAGAGAGATTCACTCGAGCGGGGGTAGCCAAGCCAGGTCAACGGCGCCAGATTTAGGGTCTGGTCCCTAAGGGGTTCGCAGGTTCGAATCCTGCCCCCCGCACCCGCCCCTTAAACGCCTTAAACTAGAACCGAAGCGCCGCCCATTACCACAAGGAGGAGTATCGCTCCCATCACGACCATGGCTACCCTGACGCTGCGCTCCTTCTCGGTGAGCGCCACTCCTCCGCCAATGAGCATGCAGCTCACAAGCGCAACGCCAGTGTTCCTCAGCAAATTAACAACTCTTGAGGCATCGGCACCGCTTGCAAATGTTGCAATAATGGTCCCAATCCATATCAGGAGTATCCCGATGCCTATGCACAATGGAACAACGGAATCGGAGAAAATCCGGGCGGCCATACCTTTTTCGGCCAATTTTCACCCCATTGTAGGTGGATTTCGGAAGCTATAAATGTGCGCCGCCGCGGGCGTGATGCCAAAACCTCAAATAGAATGCTCGGAGATTTCTATTCGGTGGCCAGGGTAGTGTAGCGGTCAGCATTCGGGACTGTGGATCCCGCAGCCCGGGTTCGAATCCCGGCCCTGGCCCCACGAGAGAAACGATACCATGCCAAGACCGTACGTGATCCTGAACTCGGCGATGAGCGTGGACGGGAAAATAGCCACGGTCACTGGCGACAGCAGCCTCTCCTGCAGGGAGGACCTGAGGAGGCTCCACAGGCTGAGGGCGGAGGTGGATGCCGTGATGGTGGGGGCCGGGACGATAATCTCCGACAATCCATCGCTGACGGTCCGCATGGCCGAGGGGAGAAACCCGATCAGAGTCGTGGTGGACGGCAGATGCAGGATCCCGCTGAACGCAAGGGTACTGGATCGATCGGCAAAAACCGTGATCGCGGTCTCAGATGCAGCTCCGAAGAGGAAGCTGGAGGCGCTCCGGAAGAAGGGGGTTACGGTCATAATGGGGGGAGGAAGAAAGGTGGACCTATCGAAACTCCTCTCAAGGCTTTACTCGATGGGGGTGAGGAAGATGCTGCTCGAGGGGGGATCGATGCTGAACTGGGAGATGCTGAGCAGAGGACTCGTGGATGAGATCAGGGTGGCGGTATCACCGGTGGTGCTCGGCGGAAAAAACGCAAAATCGCTGGTTGGAGGGAAGGGATTCAAAAAGGTTTCATGCGGTCTCAGGCTTGAGCTCCTGGAGACGGGGAAGGTCGGGGAAAACCTGCTCCTGAGGTATAGGATACGTGGTGCGGGAACTTGATACGCAAAGTGAGCGAGAGCCTGATCCTCGTGGGAGTGGGGCATACTCTCCCGAAAAGCCTGGAGGACGTGAAGAGGACGATCACCGGGGAAAAACCGGATGTCGTCGCCCTCGAGCTCTGTCCTGCCAGATACGCGGCGTTGAAAACAGGGCTGGGAAAAGGAGGGTCTCCGGGAAAGGACCTGATGGGCTGGATAATCTACCTTGCACAGTTGAGGTTTTCCAGGGAGACCGGCGTTGTTCCCGGGGAGGAGATGCTGACCGCGGCGGCGCTTGCTGAAAAAATCGGCTCCGCGATCGAACTCATCGATGTGCCGATAGACCTCACCATGAGAAGGCTCAGCACAAGGGTAAAAATCTGGGAGAGGATAAGGCTGGTGCCCCAGCTCATCCTCAGCCTCCTGCCGCTCGGGAGGACCGATCTCAGCAGACTGACAGAGGAAAGGGTGGTGAATGAGCTGCTCGGTGAGCTCAAGAGGTTCTCGGCGGGGATGTACGAGGTCCTCATCGAGGAGAGGAACATCCACATGGCCTCGAGACTTGCCCTGCTTTTGTCCCAGGGAAAAAAGGTTGTTGCCGTCGTCGGCGCCGCACACGTGCCCGGCATTGAAAAAATTTTGAAGTCCAACGGGGGGTGGAGCCTGAGGATGGAGTACCGTATTTAACGGGAAACGCTACAGTTTTTAGGCAGTTGGATAAGATAAAAGGGGAGCTGAACACGTGCAGCAGGAAATCGTTGAAAGGCTGAAGACGATGCTCGGCGTGGAGATCAGCAGGATTGAGGAGGATGGCGAGCAGCTTGTGGTTTTCACCCCAAAGTCCCAGATCGCCAAGGCCATAGGGTCGAGCGGCTCTGTTGTCAGGGCGGCGGAACTCGTCTTAAAGAGAAAGATAGTGCTGAAAGAAACGGAGGGGTAAGGCATTTTAAGCCATGATGATAATTGAAAAATGATGAGACCATGACGCAGGCCTATGTTTTGATCACGGCTGCAATAGGGAAGGTGAAACAGGTCGCAAAGGAAATCAAAGCGCTGAAGGGCGTGAAATCCGTCCACGTTGTCACCGGGCCATACGACATAATAGTTTTCGTTGAGGCGCCTGACCTGAATACGCTCACGAACACCATAGTGAGCGGCATCCACAGAATAAAGGGCATCGTCGACACGAACACCGCCATAGTTGTTGAAGTGTAAATCCGGAACACGCGCTTTTTATCACGGTGGCTGCGGGTTCGTTCACCTTCGCATGAAGATGTGGTAGCCCCGGGCGGATTCGAACCGCCGTCAGCAGGTCCAGAGCCTGCCAGGATTGACCATTTGGCCCCGCCCTAACGGGTCTACCCCACGGGGCTACCATTACACGTGTTGCAGTGGTGGGATAAGAAGATGGCGGGGATGTGCCAACATTTAAAGTCCGTGTGGATAGTGTAAAATGAGACAATGAAGCGATCTATTGCCTGCCTAATCTTGGCCCTCATGTTTGCAGTGCAGTTCGGCGGGGCCGCATTGCCCTCACTGGAGACCACAAAATTTGATGTGAAGATGGAAATGCTTCAGGACGCAAGATGTCACATCACGGTAAATGCTGAAGCCAGAATGGAAGGATTTAGCTGGAGCAACACGCCAGTAACCGGCGCGAACCTTAAAATGACGGTATCCAAATCAGGGGCTGAAAAGGTGACCATAAACATAGAGGGCGATGCAACCTTTACCGAGGGGGGATTCAACAATCTGCCGCAGGAGATCAAGCGACTCAATGCCGAGTCGATTAATCTACTGATCTCCACGACAGGGATTGCCGGCAAAAGTATTTCTGAACTTTTAGAGAAAGTTGGTGGCACAGTGATTCCGGAGGGGACAGAAAGCATCGTGATAGACGAACTTTCGGTCACGCGATTTTCCTGGGAGGGCAGAACAATCAAATTTGGAGTCACCTGCACCTTGGCAGGGGACGCGCTGGCGGATGAAAACCTAGAGAAGTACTTGCCGGCCGATCTGGATGCATCTTTGAGCTTTTCCGAAACGACCATTTCAACTGCCGTAAAGGGGAGCGCGGGAAGATCAAGCCTCAACGCCAGCGCAACCGCAAGAAGATCTGATAACTCCGTGCTGATAAACGCCGAAATCGAGGCTTACCTCACGCTACCAGTGAGGGATAACAGAGTTGAATGGGTTCCCCTGCTGCCCGCCATCGGAAACTTGCCTGAAAACGCGATCTCCGAAACAAACGTGACTTTGACCGTAAACATCCCAGAAGATGCAAGTGTGGGGGAGCTACCGTCAGGGTATTCACAGAGCGGTAACTCGTATATCTGGAGCGGACCTGAAGCTGCTGGAGCAATCAGGGCCTTCATACAAAGTCCTGTGGAAATTTCATACGATTACGTTCCACCACCATTCCCATTGTTATGGGTTGCCGCGGGCGTGGTAGTGGCCGTTGTGGCTGTGTCAATTGGAGTCATCGTTATAAGAAAAAGAAAGTGAGCGGTGAAACACAGCCGATGGCGGGCCGGACGGGATTCGAACCCGTGCTGCAGGCTCCGGAGGCCCGCGTCCTATCCTGGCTAGACCACCGGCCCAAAGGAAAGATAAATCACAGAAGGTATTAACATCCTCATTCGAGCATCAGGTCCAGAGCCTCCTCTATTCTGGAGACCTCCATTATCTTCATCGTCCAACCCGCGTTCTCCGCGTACTCATTCAGGTCTATCACAACGGGCTCATACGTGACCCATCTCCATGGCCCGACCTGCCGCACGACCTCCCTGTAGACCGTCACCTTGCTCTGACCTTCTGGAACTAGGAATAAATCCGCCCCGCTCTCGCTTGCAGCCGTGGCTTTGTCCAGTATGCCGCCAACCGCACCTATGGTGCCGTCCTCGTTTATCGTGCCCGTTATAACCACATTCTCCTTGACCTTACTCCCCTCTATCGCGGCGACTGTTGCCACGGTTGTTGCCGCGCCCGCACTTGGTCCGTCGATCGCCTCGATGTAAATGGTTCCCTGGGCCTTCACCGTGTATATTATGTCCGCTCCCTTGAGCCCCTCTCCATCATCATCAAGGGCATAGCCAGTTATCCTCGAGGCTACCTTCACAGCAGTTCTGTCAGCGTACTGGAAATCGAAGCCCACCAGCGGATGTGTGTCCGTTAGCACCCTTCCGTATCCTGGGCCCACCTCCACCTCCAGCGTTGTTATTATTCCCCCGCCCTCCGACTTCACGGCTGCGATGTGAACCGAAGCCGTGTACGTGTTCTCCGATGCCCACACCACCCCAGGAGTGGAGGGCGTCACCTGGTGGAATATCAGGGCGGCCGAAGTGAAACCCGCAAGGAAGGCCACGAGCAGGCCCGCCACAACAACAGGCAGCCCAATCCTACCCCCTCTCCTCGCTGTTCTTCCTGTCCTCCGAACAGCCGTCCTTCGCCTTGGCATCTCAATCCAAAACTGGTTACCCGATCCTGGATATATAGGGTTCTCTACATCACCTGACACCTCCACAAATGAATTCAGGGATTCTTGAAAGCTCACAGAACACACGAGAGACATACCATCGTTCGGTTCACGTACAGCACCTATGTCCGGGGCTAAAGTGTCCGGCTTTCTCTCCAGGGTTTCTGTAAAAAACAACGGGCCCGGAGGGATTTGAACCCTCGACCTACAGGTTTCCTCCTTTCGACCGAAGCCTGCCGCGCTGTCCTGCCTGCGCCACGGGCCCAAAAGAAGATATCCCCTGGCCGGATTTCAACCTTACCACCTCAACCTTTTTGAGCACATGGTGACCCATATTAAGAGGTGGCGGCGTGAAAGCACTCCTGCTCATATGCGATGGGATGGCCGACCGTCCAGTCCATGAGCTCGCAAACAAAACCCCCCTGGAGATAGCAAACAAGCCGAACATGGACTGGCTGGCCAAGCACGGAATATGCGGGATTATGGACACCATTGCGCCCGGGGTACCTCCCGGAAGCGACACCGCACACCTCGCAATTCTGGGGTACGACCCGTATGAGGTCTACACGGGACGCGGTCCTTTTGAGGCTGCGGGGGCCGGAATAGACCTGAAACCGGGTGATGTGGCATTCAGGGCAAACTATGCCACGGTTGACAGGAATATGGTGATAACGGATAGGAGGGCTGGGAGAATCCAGGGGACGGAGCCGCTGGCCGATGCTATAAGCAGGATAAAGCTATCTGATGCAAAGTTCGTGTTCAAGAGCACCGTGGGGCACAGGGCTACCCTTGTCCTGAAGGGAGAAGGACTGTCCCATGAGGTCAGTGACACGGATCCCCACGATGTCGGCAAAAAGCCCCTTCCTGTGAGGCCGCTGCTGAAGGAGGAGGAGTCCGCCGGACCATCGTACCCGATAATCGCAGGGGGGATGAGGAAATACGTGATCAGGCGGAACAGGGCGATGAAGACCGCAAAGATCCTGAACGAGTTCTCAAAGAAGGCCCATGAGGTCCTAAAAACGCACCCGCTGAACCTGGAGAGGGAAAAACAGGGGCTTCCTCCCGCGAACTACGTCCTGCTCAGGGGAGGAGGAATTGTGCCAAAGCTGAAGCCGTTTCAGGAGAAGTTCAGCATAAAGGGAGGATGCGTGGCAGCGGCGGCACTGGTAAAGGGGGTGTGCAGGTTGGCCGGAATGACGGTTGTTGACGTTCCCGGTGCGGACGGCAGCGTCAGAACCGATCTTGATGCCAAGGCGGGAGCGGCGTTAAAGCTCCTTGAGGATCACGATCTGGTGCTCCTGCATGTTAAGGGATTCGATGAAGCCGGCCATGATGGAAACGCTAGGGCAAAGATAGAGCTCATAGAGCGCACGGATTCAATGCTTGGCAAGTTCATAGACGCTGTTGATATCATTACGGTCGCTGTTGATCACACCACTCCAGTAAGTCTGAAGAACCACAGCGGAGACCCCGTTCCGGTTTTGATTTACGGTCCGGGGGTCAGGACCGACGATGTTCAGACATTCGGGGAACGGGCGGTAGCAAGGGGCGGCCTCGGCAGGATACGGGGAAAGGACCTGATGCCGATCATCATAGATCTCATAGGTAAAAGTGAAAAGTTCGGGGCATGATATCCGGTTCCTCCGCTGGGTGAAAGTTTAATAGGACCCCAGGCTACTGGAGTTGGTGCATACTGTGGAACTGCGCGAGAAAATTGAGAGGAACCTTGAGAGGATCAGGACCGCGTTGCAGGCGGATGGTGGGGATGTGGAGCTCATTGACGTGACAGCGGACGGTGTTGTGAAGGTGCGCCTGATCGGGGCATGTGCCGGGTGCCCCATGTCAACGATGACGCTCGCCTTCGGGATCGAGAGGGAGCTCAAGAAAAATGTCCCGGAGGTAAAGCGCGTGGAAGCAGTCTAAGGACGAAAGAGCTCCTTCAGCCTGTCCGGCCTGACCACACCCTTTTCGGTTATTATGGCGCTTATCAAACTGGCTGGAGTCACGTCGAATGCCGGGTTTCTCACTGGCACTCCCTCCGGAACCAGTCTCTTTCTCCCTATGAATATCACCTCATCCGGGCTGCGGTGCTCGATGGGGATATCCTCACCCGTACTTATGCTCATGTCTATTGTGCTGGTCGGGGCAGCGACGTAAAACGGTACCCGGTGGGCACTGGCAAGAACTGCCAGGGAGTACGTGCCTATCTTGTTGGCCGTGTCCCCGTTGGAGGCTATCCTGTCGGCCCCAACAATAACCGCCGAGATCTTCTCCGATCTCATTATCGATCCCGCCATGTTGTCCGTTATGACCGTCACCGGTATTCCATCCCTCTTCAGCTCCCAGGCGGTCAGGCGTGCACCCTGGAGGAGGGGCCTGGTCTCGCACGCAATGACCCTCACCCTCTTTCCCTCCTTCCACGCCGAGCGTATGACCCCCAGGGCGGTTCCGTAATCAACGGTTGCAAGGGCGCCGGCGTTGCAGTGGGTCATGACCACATCGCCATCCCTCAAAAGCCTTGCACCGTTTCTCCCTATCCTCATGTTCACCTCCACGTCCTCCTCAGCCATCCTGAGGGCCTCCTCGATCACAGCCCTCCTCGTTCCCTCCAGATCCTCCGCCCCCATCGCTGCCCTCATGACCCTCCTAAGCCCAACGAATAGGTTCACGGCTGTGGGCCTCGTTTTCTCGATGATCCTGGAGGACCTTTTTAGATCGCGCAGGAGCCCTGATCTCGTTCTGGCCCTGCTGCGCATCGCGGTGAGGGCAAGCGCCATCCCTGCTGCGGCGCCGAGCACCGGAGCACCTCGGATCCTCATCTCCCTGATCGCCTCCGCCACGTCCTCCGGACCCCGGCACCTGATGATCCTGAGTCTCTCAGGAAGCGCCGTCTGGTCTATCAGCAGGACCTCCTTTCCTCTGAGCTCTATTGTCCTCACCGGATCATTTCCTCCTTCGGTGCGTGAGATGCCAGATCACGTCATGAAGGAACAGGCAAAGCCCTAGAAAAAACACCCCAAGGGCAATCCAAAAGTTGTAGTCGTGGTCTGTGAGGGCTAAATTCCTGAAAGAGATTGTCAGGGCGCTGAGCGCCATGATGATCAACCCGATGTAGGCGTGATGCAGGTGCAAGCTGCCACCTTTTTACCTGAGTTCGCGTATAAAAAAAGGTTGAGCCGGCGGCTGATTCGATGAGGAAAGAGCTATCCGTTGCTGTGAATAAAATACGTGAACACGCTGATGACGGGGTTATTATAGTATCCCACGCGGATGCCGACGGGATATGCGCGGCTGCCATACTCTCCACGGCCCTGGACAGGACCGGGATACAGCACAATGTGAAATTTGTGAGGATGCTGTACAGGGAGGACGTGGAGGAGCTAGAGCCCGCGGGCCTCACCATATTCGCCGACCTGGGAAGCTCGCAGCTCGAGAACCTGAAAAAGTTCTCGGGACACGATGTCATAATCATCGACCACCACGCCCCAGACTCCTCCCCGGGATGGGAGGGGCTCATCCACATAAACGCCCACAGCCACCACATCGACGGGGTCCAGGAGATAAGCGGGGCCGGGATGGCCTATTTGCTCGCGAGGGAGATGGGGGACAACATAGACCTTTCGGCGCTGGCGGTGATAGGCGCGATAGGCGACGTTCAGGACTGCTGGGGAAGGCTGATCGGAAAAAACAGGAGGATCTCGCAGGATTCCGTCAGCTGCGGGTTGATGGAGCGGGGCCCGGAGATAATGCTCTACGGAAGGCACACGAGGCCCCTCCCCAGGGCCCTTCAGATGTTCACGGATCCGCTCATTCCGGGCGTGAGCAACTCTCCATCTGGATGCATTGCCCTCCTCAGGGAGCTCAAGATTCCGGTCAGGGAGGACGGGCGGTGGAGGAGACCCGTTGACCTGAGCTGGAATGAAAAGCGGAGGCTGGCCACCGAGCTCATAGCAAGGGCTTACACATCGGTGCCCCCTGAGCTCACGAAATACGTCCCAAGGCTGATAGTAGGTGAGGCCTACACGCTCAGGCTTGAGGAGTCCGAGCATCTGAAGGGCGCGGAGGAATTCGCAACGTGCCTGAACTCCACCGCAAGACAGGAGCAGCCGATGGTGGGATTTCGCATAGCAAAGGGGGAACGCGGGAGCACTCTCTCGACCGCCCTGGGGATAATGAGGCGCCAGGGGAGGGCGATCGCCAAAGGAATGGACCTCGTGGAGAGCGGGGGGCTGCAGTTCGGGCCAAAGGGTTACGTTCAGTACTTCGATGCCAGCGGTGCGATCAGCAACACGCTCGTTGGGACCCTCACCGGGATGGTGCTGGGGAGCGGCCTGTGCGACCCGTACAGGCCGCTTGTCGGCATGGTGAGCGAATCCGGCCTGACCAGGGTTTCGGGCAGGTGCTCAAGGCTTCTCTTTCTCATGGGGCTGGACATGGGGCGCGCATTTCGCCTGGCCGCCCGGGCAGCCGGGGGGGAGGGCGGGGGACACGCCGTGGCATGCGGGGCTCAGATACCAGAGGAAAAAATTCCAGAATTCCTCACGGAGCTCGAAAGCCTTCTGCTCGGATCGCCAAAAGGCTAGGCCGCGGCCCTCTTTCCCTTCTTCCTCTCCTGAAGCTCAAACAGCTCCTCTATGTCTCCGACGGTTGTTGCCTCCTCCGCCCTGCGGTCCTCCCTTATCCGCACAAAGCGCGGAAACCTCAGCCCCATCAGGCTCGTGTGTTTCTCCTCAGGGCTCTTCTGTATCTCCTCGTAAGCTATCTCGAAGACCACCTCGGGCGGGAAATACACGTCACACTCTATCTCTATGTCCACATCCTCGTGTGGGCTTTTCATGGCGATCTTCTTGAACCTTGTTGTGAGGTCCTTCAGGTCATCGTCCGTGAATCCGCTTCCGCATCTGGTAACGGTTTTGTACCTTCCGGTCTCAGCGTCGCGGGCGGCGAGAACATAGCTCCCGAACACGCCTGCCCTTTTTCCCTTTCCGTAATGGGCGCCCACCACAACCAGATCAAGCGTCTCCAGAACGGGCTTGAGCTTGAGCCACAGGAATTCCCTCCTGCCCGCCCTGTAGGTGGAGTTCAGGTCCTTTGCCATCAGCCCCTCGTGCCCGAGCGCGAGGGCCTCCTCAACGAACTTCTTTATATCATCGGGGTTGCTCAGGACCCTCTGCTCGACAACCTTTACCCTGTCTCCCTCCCTGACGATCCTCTCCAGAACCTTCCTGCGCTTCACATACGGCTCATCGATCATCATTCTGCCCTCAGCGAGCAGCACGTCAAAGAAGTGAACCTCAACCGGTATCTCCCCGGCAGCCTTCGCTATCCCGTACTTCCTCCTCCGCTTCAGCACCTCCTGAAACGGCATGGGCTTGCCGCTCCTGGGATCGATCGCCACGAGCTCGCCGTCAAGAACCGCGGAGTCGACCGCTATGCTTTTTCTCAGGGGTTCAATCATATCGGGGAACATCGATGTGTAGTCCTCCATTCTCCTCGTGAATATCTGAATGTTGTTTCCGCTCCTGTGAACCTGCACCCTTATCCCGTCGAGCTTTATCTCAAAGGCCGCCTTCCCTCCCATCCTCTCCATGATCTCCCCTATGTCCTCCGCACGCTGGGCGAGCATGGGGCTCACCGGATGCCCGACAGTTATGCTGAGCCTTTTCAGTCCCTCCCTTCCTCCCTGGGATGCCGCCTTCGCCACGAGCGAATAATCCGTAGTCAGCATGTATGCGTGCTCCACCTCATCAGGGTCCAGATCAAACGCCTGCGCTATCGCATCCCTCAGCCTTCCCTCCGCAACGCCTATCCTCAGGTCTCCGAGAACTGTGCGGACGATGAACTTTGCCTCAATGGGTGAGGCGCTGGCAAGCAGCTCGGAAACCGAGGCAATTTTCCTGTCCACGGAACCCTCGCCGGTTATCTCCGGGAGCTCCTTTATCTTTTCAAAGACCCTCTTAACCGTTAGCCTCTCCGTGAAAAGGGTGACCTGCCTCCTCCTGCCCACGAGCCTTGCCGCGACCTCCCCGAGATCACCGAGCTCCCTCATGAGCTTCTCAACCTCAGACATCGAATAGCCTGAGGCGGACGCTATTGCCTTCTTGAGCTGCTGCAGCCCCACACCAGTCTCCTTCGAGACATATGCCGGCCACGGCCTTCCGAGCATCAGGAGCACCACGCGCTCCATCTCCTCGTGGGGAGTGCGCTTGAACAGGTCAACTATTATGGAATTCTTTTCCAGATAGGAGGAAGTGCGCTCAAGCTTTTCAAAAGCCTCTGCAAGGGTGATGTACAGCATTACTACCGCAATAAAATAAGAGAAGCCCTAAAAATAACCTTTCACCCGCGTGCCGCCTCAAAGTACTCCATGAGCTTGGTCTTCGGATCCAGAACCGCCACCATCTTCCCCCGATCAAATATCCTGATGTGGCCGTCCTCGCCGGAAACCGTCACCCCAATTGCCTCCGCCGCCGCCGTCATAGATGCCACCGCGAGGTGACGCGTGCCGAGCCCCTTTGGAACTTCAACCTTTCTGCGTGCGTTCAGGTAGCGGCATGCCGCAACAATTGTGCCATCAGAGTCCACGACAAACGCCCCGTCGAAAGACGCAAACTTCTTCAGGAACCCCCACTGGGAACGATCTGTTATCTTTATCCTGTGCCCCTCCAGCGGGTTCAACATGAGCTGGTAGGAGTACCTCATTATTTTTTTACAGTTGCCCAGGACGAAGGCCGTACCCAGCGGCTTCCCATCCGGCCCTCCCTCCGCAAGCTGCAGGCAAAGCTCCACGGTTGATGAGAGCACCTCGTCGTCGCCAAGTACCCTGAGGGCAAGGTGATCTGGACTCGCCTCAACTACCATCAGGGTATCTGGCATGTCCGGAGTTCCGTTGCCCATGAGGCACACCAGCCTATCGCCTGGGCTGAAAACCTCGTCGTGGAGTCCCTGGGCTATGGCGTGATATGCCTGCGCGGTTTTGCTCACTGGGCGGGCCATGATCCCAATGACCTTAACGGAGGCATCGTTCTGAAGACTCTGGAGGATGGATGGGTTGGAGGTGGCAACGACGAACTTCAGTTTACCGTCACTCTGGAACTCGGACTTCAGGCCGGAGAGGAGCTCCAGGTTCTTTCCGGTTTCAGTTAGAGCAATTACTGCCCTAGCATCGACTTCCGCAGCAACACGCAAAGCTGCCTCGGCAAGCGATCGGGGGACGTCCACCTTCCTTCATCTCCTCACCCCCTCGCCTCGGCCAGCGTTATTACCTCTCTCATTTCCCAAATATAACCTTTTCCGATTGTTGGTCGTGGGGCTCTTCTAAGACAACAAGGCTTCCCGGCCGGAGTCCACAGCTCGTGGTCCTGCCTGCTGGGAGCTCGACGAGGTAGGCTGGGCTCAGTCCGGGAAGATAAATCCTCCAGGGAGCAAGATGAGTTTTTACCTCCAGAACACGCATGCCTTCATCGAGGAACACCAGGTCTATCGGGAACCTGAGAAAAAATGTGTGGACAATCGGCCTGCCGTTTTTCCCGAGCTTGAAAAGGAGCGCCTCATCCTCGTTAATACTCCTCAGCATGAGGCCGAACAGCCCGCCCCACCCCGCGATGCTCACCCTCCGG
>Ga0078972_1004017_pt1 | contig 42050 bp, 31 predicted proteins | sample YelNatPaOPGAMG01_FD_67568 | JGI IMG/M metagenome (GOLD analysis project Ga0078972, IMG submission 67568) | Hot spring thermophilic microbial communities from Obsidian Pool, Yellowstone National Park, USA - OP-RAMG-01 (SPADES assembly) (version 2) | ecosystem: Environmental > Aquatic > Thermal...
TGGGCCGGGTCATTTCGCCTCCTTGGCAGGGTGAAGCTTCAGCGTGTCGCAAAGGGCGGATGGGGTCAATAATGTGCTGCTGGTTTCCATTATCCTGCGCATTTTGCCCCCTGTCAATAGGCCACCTGGCCTATTTTTCACCGGATTCATGCCAGCGAAATGCTGGGAAACTCTCGTGCAACAGCCCAGCAAACTCCCCCTCTGCGAACCCATTGGTTACCCCGCGCACCCCGCTTGACGCGCGGCCCCGCTTTCCTATGATGGAGCGAAAAGCCAGGGAGGAGTGTCTGCGATGCCCGCGCCGATTGTGCTGCTGACGGATTTCGGGCTGAGTGACGGTTACGCGGGGGTGCTGCACGGGGTGATCCTGGGTCTCAACCCGGGGGCGCAGGTGGTGGACCTGAGCCACGACGTGCCGCCGCAGGATATCCGCGCGGCGGCGTATGTGCTTTCGACAGCCTACCGCTATTTCCCGGCGGGGTCGATTTTTGTGGTGGTGGTGGACCCGGGGGTGGGCAGCGCACGCCAACCCATCGCGGTCGAGGCGGAGGGGCGGCTCTTTGTGGCGCCCGATAACGGCGTGCTGACGCCGGTGCTGGCGGAGGAAGGGGCCAGGGTGGTGCGGCTGAGCGAACCGCGCTACTGGCTGCCGAACCCGAGCCGCACCTTCCACGGGCGCGATATCTTTGCCCCGGTGGCCGCGCACCTCTCGATGGGCGTGCCCCTCTCGGCGCTGGGCGAGCCGCTGGCCGAACCGGTGCTGCTGCCAGCCTCGCGCCCCGAACGGCGCCCCGACGGCGGCTGGCTGGCCCACATCCAGCACATTGACCGCTTCGGCAACCTGATCACCGACCTGCGCCCCACCCCCGAGGCGCTCGGGCAGATCGAGGGCGCCGAGGTGCACGGCCGGCCGGTCAGCCTGCTGGTCGAAACCTATGCCGATATCCCCCCCGATACGCCGGCCCTGCTCATCGGCAGCGGCGGCTACCTGGAGATTGCCGTGCGAGATGGCGACGCCCACCTGGAGCTGGGAGCAGAGGTGGGGGATGATGTCATGGTGTACGTGACAGACGTAACGGCGTAATAAGTAAAGCCTTCATAGCGAGGTACATTGCTCTACGATGGCTCTGCTGGAGCGGCTTTTGGACGAGCCACAAGCACCCTGTCATGATGGCTTTACTTATTACGCATTACTTATTATGCACCTTGTGCGCCACTCGCACCATGTCCACTCGCAAAGCGGCGCACCGCCTGCCTGACCTGCTCACGGGCGGCGGCGGCGGGCTGCCAGTCGACGAGTTGCACGCCCACGCCCTCCAGGTCCTTGTAGGTCCTGAAAAAGTGAGAGACCTCGGCCAAAAAGTGGCGCGGCACGTCGTCCAGGTCGCGATAGTCGGCAAAAAGCGGGTCGCGAGCCGGCACAGCCAGGATCTTGTCATCAGGCACGCCGCGGTCAAGGACGCGCAGCGCGCCCAGCGGCCGCGCCTCCACCAGGCAACCCGTGAACGTGGGCTCGGTCACCATGACGAGCACGTCCAGCGGGTCGCCATCCTCCGAAATCGTCTGCGGGATCAACCCATAATCGCCGGGGTAGTGAAAAGGCGAATAGAGCAGCCGGTCGAGCTTGAAGACCCCCAGGCGCTCGTCATACTCGTACTTGTTGCGGCTGCCCTTGGGAATCTCGACGATTACATAGATCACCTCTGGTGCATCCGGCCCCGGGGGCAGGTCCAGCCAGAGGTTGGGCCAGGTCTGCCGTGGCATGCGAGCCTCCGCAAAACGTGATCCATGATATGTGAGGTCGCCATGACGCGTAATAAGTAATGAAGTAATACGTAAGATCGCTGTTGCGAAGCATCTGTTGCTTTTCGTGGCGTTAGCCCCAGCGATACTGACGCGAAGCGCAGGGCATGCCGAAACGGCAACCTTACTTATTACGCTTTACTTATTACGCGTCACGGATCACGCCTCATCGCCTTACAAATAGCCGCCGTACCGCCCTATCTTGCCCGCCCAGGTCATACTTGTACCGCTCGTTGCCCTGCATAAAGTCAAACTTGCGCCGTCCTTCGGCGATGGCCTGCCGGATGCAACGGCCCAGGAGCACGACCCCCGGGCTGAACGAGGACCAGGCCTGGGGATCAAAGCCCGAATTGTAGACCATAACGGCGTCGCGGTAACGGAAGCAAAACATGGCCGCCGCCAGGGCGCCATCGAAGGCCAGGAAGCTCAGGTCGAGCCAGCCCTGGTCAAAGGCCAGGTGCCCCACTCGCCGGAAGAAATCGCGCATGCGCGGGTCGCGCATAAAGTCCGACTTGTCGGGGGTCGAGGCCTCGTGCAAGGCCATGAACCGGTCCAGGCACTCATCGAGCGTTGCGGCATCATTCACCACAAAGTGCTGCACCTGGCCCGCCTCCTCCGCCCGGCGCATCTTGCGCCGCAGCTCGTGGCGGTCTTTCTTGCTCAAGAGATGCAGATACTCATCCCAAGTCGATGGCAGGGCAATGGTCGGGCAGACGTCTTCCCGCACCAGGGTGACGCTCCAGCCGGCGGCGCGCGCCAGGTCGCCCAGCAGCGCCGGCGTCAGAGACTCTTCGGGCAGGCAATGCAGGTCGAGCCATTCCCAGCCCTCGATAGCGCCGATGGCTTCGCAGAGGGCCCTGTAGACGGGCCCGGCCTGCTCGCGATCCACGATAAAGTCCAAATAGTCCGAAACCTCGGTGCCGCCCACCAGAAAGAGCGTGGCATGAGGGGCGGTGTTGGGCCGCGGCACGGGCCGTTCGAAGCTCAGTGCAGGCGCTGGCTGCGCGCCGTCGGCCTCCACTGAGGCCAGAAAGAGCGGCGCCAGGCCCAGCAGGCGGCCGTCATCAGCACGTACAGTGAGCAAGCGTAGCCCTCCTTCGGGGCCAAAGACCTGCCACCAGGCCTCGGCCCAGGCCGGGCGCAAAAAGAGCGTATCGACCACGCTGCGCGCGAGTAGCTCATCCCACTCCGCGCGCAGTATGGTAAAAGCATTGGCATCAGTATAGAGTTGTACCTGCATGGGCCCTATTTCTTTCCGGCTTCCAACACAAGGCGGCAACACGAGTCGCCACGGGCGATCGAGGCGGCAATGCGCAGGGTAAAGGGAGCTTCGCTCACCATCCCAAAATCGCCTTCCATGGCGATATCGCACAACAGGCTCAGTTCCTCGGGCGTAGCGCCCAGGCGCTTCCAGGCCGCCACCAGGGGGCAATAGTGGAAGCGGATCTCACTGCGCGCGGGCGTTTCCTCAACCACTTCTTTGTCAAAGATCCCTTGCCGGCCAGGGCGCATCTGATGGTGAACAAAATCCACCGGCGATTCCATGCGCTCGCTCGCGCGGCCCTTGGCCTGGCCGTATTGGAAGATAGCGCGCTTGGCCGCTTCCACAGCCCGGTCACCGCAAGCGCCCCGCATCTCTTTGAGCAAAAAGTAAAGATACGCTGCGCGGTCCTCAATGGCGCTGCGCACCGCTGCCGTCGTCTGGTCGATCGCCATCACTGAACAATCCTTTCCTGTTTACCCTAAATCCTATTTCCCTTGCGCCTCCGCACCTCGACGCGCCATACCGCATTGCCGGCAGAAGGCATCTTTCTGGCTGAGAGAGGCCCCACACTGGTGACAGTATTTGGCCTGCCGCACTTTGGGCGGAGAGGCCCCTGCAGCCGAGGCGCGCCGCCTCCGGGTGGGCTTGGGCGCCGCAGCGACCCGGGTCTCAAGCGGGCGATGGGGCCTTGTGCTGGCCCGCACCACCATGCCCACCATCCCCACACCGATGAGCGCGAGAGTCACCCACAGCCCCCACATCAGCCAGCTACGGGGCGTGTGGCGGGCGCTGACCCGAGGGCTGGCATCATAGGCGACAGGCGCTGCCGTTGGCAATGAGAGCACCTCAACAGCCAGCCGCGGATCGATCTTGGTGTAGCTGACGCTCCAGTGCACTTCTTGCCCGGCCGCTACAGCCCCCACATCCCGGCGATGCACCGTCAGGCCATCCTCGGCCTGACTGCACGCATCATCCAGTGGGTTCAGCTCGAAATCGGTCGCCCCGTAGGGCTCTTTGACCTCGAACACCAGTTGGCCAATCGCATACTCTGCCCGGTAGGCAAACTCGAGCCGGCGCCCCGCACCCTCGGCCTGCAGGGTGTTGTCATAGTACTCGACCTGAAAGCGCGGATAGGCTGCCTCAAAGCTGGCAACGACGCCATCGGCATTGCGGGTCACCTGCGGCTGCTCATAATGATACTTGCCCTCGGCGTCAATCACCGCTGCAGCCGGGGGGCCGCCCGCACGCGCCGGCAGGCGAAAGCTCAACGCCGCCGGCAGCGGAACATCGGCCGGCAGTTCCCCACGGTAGATGTACAACGCCCCAGGCCGATCATATTCCAGCCAGATCGAAATCGTCAGCGTTTTCAGGCGGCCGGGCTGCTCCGCAGCCCACGCCGGGATCCCCATAGACAGGCAACAAAAACAGAGGCTAACCAGGGCACCCGTGGCATATGGCCAGCGGAACTTGGTTTTCACACGCCACAGTCACCTCCGCGTTTTTTGTTCCTCCAACCCATGAACCCGGCGGACGCGGGCCAGCACCTCGTCGATATCCGGCTCCGGCTCCGGCGCGGGGCCCAGGGAGTCCACCACTTCCTGGCCCAACAGCACCTGGAAGGTCGCCAGCACCGAGTGCGCCAGCGCCTGCGGGTCATAGCCTCCCTCAAGAGACAGCACCAACCGCCCTCCGCAACATGTTTCTGCCAGATCACGCAGGAAAGCGGTCAGCCGGGCATAGCCCCCCACGGTCATCTGCAGGCCGGCCAACGGGTCGCGCCAGTGCGCGTCATAGCCCGCTGAGATGAGGATCAAGTCCGGCCGGAAGCGCTGCGCCAGGGGGGCCAGCACTTCGCGATACGCCCGCAACAGGCCTCGCTCGCCCACACCCGCCGGCAATGGCACATTCGCCGTCGTGCCGCGGCCGGCGCCCCAGCCCACATCCTCGGGCACGCCGCTGAGCGGGAAAAGAGGGTACTGGTGCGTCGAAAAGTAGAACACCTGCGGATCGGCGGCAAAGGCGTCGGCAGTGCCGTTACCGTGGTGCACATCGAAATCCGCAATCAACACCCGCTCGACCGCCCCACTGCGCAGGGCATCGCGGGCCGCCACGGCCACATTGTTAAACAGGCAAAAACCCATCGCCCGGTCGGAGAGCGCATGGTGGCCCGGCGGGCGCACCAAGGCAAAGGCGCTGCGCACCCGGCCCTGGAGCACTGCCTTGACCGCGGCCTGCACGCCCCCTGCTGCCCTCAGCGCAGCGCGGTAAGAGCCCGGCGAGAGGTAGGTGTCCACATCCAGTCCGCCCCCTCCCGCTTCGGCCCGCCGCCGGATCGTATCTACATAGAACCAATTGTGCACAGCCAGCAGGGCCGGCATGGGCGCCTCAACCGGCGGGATCTCCTGCAGGCGAGCCAGCGTGCCGCTCGCCTCCAACAATGCCATGATCGACTGCAGCCGCCCCGCGTTCTCTGGATGGTGAGCGGAATCGTGTTCCAGATAGCTCGGGTCGTAGACGTACCCCACGGAGTGGCTTGTGGGCATGGGACTTCCCCCTCAGGAGGCGGCAATGTGCCTGAGCCGATTATACTTGGGCCGGATTCACACGTCAATCCTAAAGAAGACCGACCCTCGGGCCACACCATGCGCTTACAGGCGGGGTTACCGCCGGCGCAGGGCCTGGAAGCGCCCATAGGCGTCATCCCAGCGCGCCGTATCTTTGGGCTCGTAGACCTGCAGATCGCAGGTCCGGCGGAGCAGATCGCGCCCCTCCTGCACCGATTTCAGGTATCCCCGCGCCACAGCCTGAACGATGATGTTGCCCGTCGCCGTCGCCTCGACGGGGCCGGCATAGACGGGCCGGTTGGTGGCATCGGCGGTGAACTGGTTGAGCAGGGCATTCTTGCCGCCGCCGCCCACAATGTGGATGGCGCCCAGGCGATGGCCGACGATCTCCTCGAGCTGCTTCAGAGCCGCCCGATAGCGGAGGGCCAGGCTCTCCAGCGCGCAGCGTACGATGGCGCCCTTGGTCTCGGGCACGGGCTGGCCCGTCTGGCGGCAATAGGCCTGAATGCGCCCGGGCATCCCGCCGACCAGCAGGAAGCTCGGATCATCGGGATCCAGCAGCGAGGCAAAGGGCGTGGCCTCGGCGGCCAGGCGAGTGATCTCATCGTAGCTGAGATCGTCGCCCTGGCGCTGCCACTCGCGCCGGCACTCTTGCACCAGCCAAAGGCCTACCAGATTCTTCAGCAGGCGGAAGGTGCCCGCAACGCCGCCCTCATTGGTAAAGTTGTGCTCCAGGGTCACCGGCGTGATGACCGGCGAGGTCACCTCGACGCCAAAGAGCGACCAGGTGCCCGAGCTGATGTACACATAGTCGGGGCTGCTGGCCGGCACGGCAACCACTGCCGAACCGGTGTCGTGACAGGGGGGCGCAATCACTGGCACATCAGCCTTGAGCCCAACCTCCTCGCGGATGGCCGGCAGCAGTGGGCCCAACAAGGTGCCCGGCTGTACCACCGGGGCCAGGATTCGGGTCGGCAGGCCCAGACGCTCCAGCAGGGGCCGCGCCCAGTCGCCCGCGCGGGGGTCGTACATCTGGCTCGTGGTCGCCTCGGTAAACTCGCAGACCTTTTGCCCGCTGAGCCAATAATTGAAGAGGTCAGGCACCATAAGCAGCGTATCGGCCGCCGCCAGGATTTGCGGGTGCTGCTGCGCCAGGGCATAGAGCTGGAAGAGGGTGTTGATCTCCATGAACTGGATGCCCGTGCGCTCAAAGATCTCTTCACGGGGCACCCGCTGGAAGACCTGCTCAAACATGCCCTGGGTGCGCGGGTCCCGATAGTGGAAGGGCGTGCAGACCAGAGCACCCTGGGCATCGAGCAGGGCCGAATCCACCCCCCACGTATCCACGCCAATGCCCGCCAGCTCTTGCCCGGCGACCCTGGCCAGGCCGGCCTTCATCTCCTGGAACAGGCGCAGCACGTCCCAATGCATCGAGTCGAGCACGCGCACCGGCCCATTGGGGAAGCGGTGCACCTCCGAGAGCTCCAGTCGCTCACCGTCAAAGGCCCCGAGCACAGCGCGGCCGCTCTCAGCGCCCAGGTCAAAGGCGAGGAAAGTCGCTTTTGCTGTCATGGTGGTTCTCTCCCTGTGTATCCAATCCGAAGAAAGCGCCGATTGCGGTTATTCTACCACCATCCGGAAGCAGGGGCGAGTCTGCGCAGAGGATCGGGTGCAGTATGACACGTTACTGAGTAGTACTTTACCCCCAAACTGCATCACACTACAGAGGCAAAGCTGGGTGAGATTCACGAATGCCGGCTACTCACGGCCGCAAACTGCCGCAGGAAGAAGATGCCCAGGAGCAGGGGCAGCCACGAGTTGAGGCCGCCCCAGGTGAACACGACCGCCAACCCAACGCTGGTCGCTACGCCCAGGGAGCCGTACACGAGGACCATGACCCCTTGCATGACGCCATTGTCGAGAGGAAGGAACGAGACGACCGAGAAGACATACCCCAGGGCGTAGCCGGCCATCAGCGCCCCCAATCGGATGGGCTGGGCAAAGGCCCGAAAGGCCGCATAGAGGCTGGCCAGGTTTGCGGCTTCCAGCGCCAGCGCAGCCAGCAGCGTGCGCACCAGGAGGCGCCGGTTCTGCAGGATGGCGCCGGCGGCTCGCCCAAAGCTCTGCGCATTGCCCTGGGCCCAACCCGGGGCCAGCACGGGGCCGCGCCCAAAGCGGCCGGCCAGCCAGTTGGCATTCTCCTCGATCCAGCTGAGCAGGCTACGCAAGTAGGCCGGGCGCAGGCGGCCCAGGAACAGGATGGTCGTCAGGGCAGCGACATAGAGCAGGTAGATGGCGGTGCCCAAAAGTTGGTAGGCCAACAGAACATGGTGGGCAAGGAGGTCGCTCAGGCCAACCAGCAGGATAAGCAGCACGGCCAGTCCCTCGGCCACAGTCACCAGCAACACGCCCTCGACGGCCCGCGCGCCGGGTTGCCCATGCCGCCCAGCATCCTCGACAAAGAGGGCCGCGCCGCCCAGGCCTCCAGAGGGCACGACAGTGTTGACAAAGATCGATGCCAGGAGGACGGGCAGAATCTCCAGCGCCCGACTGTGGATGCCCACGGCCAGGAACGCGGCCTGGTACAGCAGCGAATAGAGCAGAAAGTAGACGGCCTGCAGACCAGCGGCAGCGGCGATCCATTGGCCCTGGCCGCGGCGCAGGGTAGCCACGAAGAGGGTGAGCTCGCGGCGGTTGCCGGCCACCAGCGCGGCGAAAGCCACGAGCACCAGCAATAGCAGCCAGTTCCGTCTGAGCCACGCGAGTAAGCCATGCATCAGAGGGATCTCCCGCAGTCTGCAATGCGTTCCAGACTTCGCTCTGTAGAGCAAGGGGCGTACCCGCGCGCGCCAGGATATCAGATACGGAAAAGCCAGGTATGGAAACACCGGAATGGCAGATAGTGGTATGATTCATGCTGAGCCCTTCCAGCAGCCGGCCATCGGTAACCATTGTGGAGGTGTATGTGCCCATGCAACAGGCCTCAGAAAAGCTTGCCCCTTACGAGGCCAGGCTGAACGACCTGCGTGAGAGGATGATCCGCGCCATCGGCATTCACACCGTGAATGTGCTCCTCGAGCGCGCCATCTATGAAGCCGCACAGGCCCACCCCGAGCTGTCCCTCATCGAGCAGACCGATGCGGGCCTCTCCTACAACGAGATGGAAAGGGCCTACGCCAACCGGCCCGAGGGTGATATCGCTGCTGCGTTCAGCGACCTGACCACAGGCCTCCTGCTCATCCTGGCCCGCCTGCTGGGCAAAGAGATGGCCGACCGGCTGGCGCAAGAGATCAAGGCACGGCAGGCCCAGGAAGCAGCGGCGGCTGAGGGGGCGAAAGCGCCATGACAGCAACGAGAGAGGAACCGAGCATGATGGACCGTCTGACCACGGGCATCCCGCAGCTCGACGAGATCCTGGATGGAGGCATCCCCCGCTATGCGGTGGTCTTTGTGGCCGGGCTGCCCGGCACCGGCAAGACGATCCTGAGCGAGCAATGCCTTTTTGCCAATGCCCGCCAGGGGCTGAAGAGCCTCTACCTCAGCACTATCTCCGAGCCGCCCATCAAGGTGCTGCGTTTCCTGCAGGGCTTTGACTTTTTCGACCCCACCCTTTTTGGCGACAGGGTGATCTATGGCGACCTGGGCACTCCCCTGCGCGAAGGCGGGCCGGCCCGGCTGCTGGATGCGCTGGACCAGATGGTGCGCGAGCACCGGCCCGAGATCGTGGTCATCGACAGCTTCAAGGCGCTGCGCGACACCATCCGCGACCCCCTGCAGTTCCGCGATTTCACGTCCGACATCGCCATCCACCTTTCAACCTGGGAGGTGAACGCCCTCCTGGTGGGTGAGTACACGGCCGACGATGTGCGCGAGGGGCCCGAGTTCGCCATCGCCGACGGCATCATCTACCTCTACGGCACCGAGGAGGCCGAGAAGCAAAAGCGCTTCCTGCGGGTCATGAAGATGCGCGGCACCGGCTACTTTGCTGGCGAGCATTTCTTCACGATCAACTCTCATGGCATCGCCGTCTACCCGCGCATAGCGCCACAGGTGGTGGGCGAATACCGATTCCCCGGCCAGCGCCTGGGCTCGGCCATCGCGGGCATGGATGAGATGCTGGGCGGAGGGCCCTACGAAGGGACCTCGACCCTCATCAGCGGCGGCACCGGGGCCGGCAAGAGCCTGCTGGCCCTCAGTTTCCTGATCGAAGGCGCGCGCCGCGGCCTGCCCGGCCTGTTGGTGACCTTTGAGGAGAGCCCGAAGCAGATGGCCCGCAACGTCGAGGCATTCGGCTGGGGCCTCGAAGATCTGATGCGACAGGGGTTGCTCGATATCTATCACGTCTCCCCTTCGGAGCTGGATATCGACCGGCACGCCTATGTGATCCAGGAGCGGGCCCGGCAGCTCAAGGCCAAGATCGTCGCCGTCGACAGTGTCACTGCGTTCAGTGCGGCCGTGCCCGACCGGGCCAGGTACCAGAGTTACCTGTGGGGCATCAACGACTATTTCAAGCGCCAGGGCATCTCTATCTTTATGACCTCCGAGGTGCCCACCCCCTTTGCCGCGCTGGAGATCAGCGCCGAAAATGTGTCGTTCGTCTCGGATAATGTGATCTTTGTGCGCTATGTGGAGGTCGCGGACGAGATCAAACGGGCCGTAGGGGTGCTGAAGATGAGGGGCAGCCGCCACGACCACCACCTGCGCGAGCTGATCATTGAGCCGCCGCGCATCGCCATCGGCGCGCCTTTGGGGCAGATCGGCGTGCTGGGGGTCGCCACGCGGGGCGGCGCGGGGGAAGAGGCCGCGGAGCGGAAGAGAGAGCCGGTTCGCGCCTGATACTGCAACGGCTGACCCAGGTTTCCCTCATCCTGCCCCTCTCCCCCATAGGGGAGAGGGGCAGGATGAGAGGCACTGCGAACATTCCTGGAGCAGAGGTTGGAGGAATCGGCAAGCAATGGCTGATGTGCGACTGGCCCGGCGAACGCGGGAGGAACTGCAGCTCCTGGCGGTGCGCGAGATCCTGCGCGCCACCGCCGCCCTGTTGCCCCTGGAAGAGGTCCTGGCCGTCATCGCCAATATGGCCATCATTGCTTTTGACGCCGTCACCTCGTGGGTCATGCTTGAGGAAGCGGATGTACTGCACACGGTCGTTTCGCGGGGCGAGCACGCCGAAGATCTGGCGGGGCTGGGCTGCGGCGGCGATCTGAGCCTGGCCTGCACCGCTGCCCGGGGTGAGCACCCGGTCACGCTCCAGCCAGGCCAGATTAATCCTGCCGACCCCGTGCTGGGGGCGCTCGCTGCGGATAATGAGGCCGTGATCATGGTGCCTATCAGCCTGGGGGGGCGCAGCCTCGGGCTGCTGGGCGCCGCCGTCACGCCTGCGGCTTCCCAAGACCTGAGCTTTTTGCTCACGATAGCCGAGCAGGCCGCGACGGCGATTGATAGCGCCCGCCAGCGCGAGGAGACGCGCACCTGGCGCCAGCGCCTCAACGCTGTCTTTGACCGCATGGCCGAGGCCGTGCTCGTCTATGATCGTGAGGGGCGGCTCGTGCTCATGAACGCCTCTGCGAATGAGCTGCTGGGCTGGCGCGGCGTGCGCCTGGGCGATTCCATCTCCGAACTGGTCGGCAAGGCAGGGCTGATGGAGCCGAACGGGCGCCCGTTCGCCCCCGAGCAGACGGGCGCCAGCCGGGCATTGCGCGGCGAGCGCCTGGACAATCTGGAGGAGGATATGCCCACTCCCTCTGGCGCGCCGCGGCACCTGCTCGTCTCGGCCGTGCCGCTCCAGACCGATCACGCTATCGAGGGGGCCGTGGTCGTCTACCGCGATATCACCTATATCCGCGAGCTGGAGCGCATGCGCGCCGAGTTCCTCTCGATGGTGAGCCATGAGCTACGCAGCCCCCTCACCTCGGTGCTCGGCTATGCCCAGCTCCTGCAGCGCCAGGCCGGGCGGGGCAGGCCGCCCGAAGACCTGGAGAAGCGCCTGGGGGTGATCGTGGACCAGACCAAGCGCGTGAATGCCCTGGTCGAGGACCTGCTGGAGGCCTCGCGTGCCGAAGCAGGGCGCCTGGCCCTCTCCATCAAAGAGGTCAATCTGTCGGAGATCATCCGCAACACCATCGCCCAGATGGCTACCCTCGCCCCAGATCACCGCTTCCGCCTGGAGCTGCCCGAGGAGCCGGTGATCCTGCATGCCGACCCCGGGCGCATCGAGCAGGTGCTGCGCAACCTGCTCAGCAATGCGGCCAAGTTCTCGGCCCCCAATACCGATATCACCACCCATCTGATGGCCGAGCGAGACCGGGCGATTGTCTCGGTGAGCGACCAGGGCGCCGGCATTGCCAGGGAGGATATCGCCACCCTCTTCCTGCCCTTCCACCGCGTGCGCCAGGCCGGCGGGCGCGAGGTCAAGGGCGTGGGCCTGGGGCTCTTTATCTCCCGCTCCATCATCGAGGCCCACGGCGGTGAGATGTGGGTACAGAGCGAGCTGGGCAAAGGAAGCACTTTCTACTTCTCGCTGCCCCGCCCCTGAACCACTATTTGACTTGCCGGCATGCGCGTATTATATTACGCACATTGCCCGCAGTTCTTGCCAGGTTTCCACGCAGAACACTCCCCTTGCCCAGCAGGCGCCGGGTCACGGTGCGCTGGTTCTGGCTGCGTCGCCACGACGCGGAGACCATGCAGCGATGCAGGAAATGGATGACGGACTCGCACCCTATCAAGCCCGCTTCACCGAGCCTTGGGAGAGGCCAGTGCACACGATCGGCGCCTGCACGGTGAATGTGCCGCCGCATGGCCTGGCAGCCGGCTCTGGGGAACTTGGCGTTACAGGCAGCAGCGTCGTAGGGATGGCCCCGTGGGCCACGTAACCCGGCGGATTGTCTGCAGTGCCACAGCATATGGCGAAAGGCTTGCAGCGGATGGGCAAGGGATTGTCGAGCGCGCCAAGCAGGAAAAGGACATCCCTGCAGCAACTGATTGCTCAAGGCTACCGTTTTCTGACGCGCAGCGTGCGCGGTACCCTGGTCGTGCTCGCACTGACCATAGTCACGCCGCTCATCCTGGTGCAGGCGGCCGTCAATATAGCGCGCTATCAGGCCCAGCGAGCCAATACGCTGCAGAACAACCTGGAGATAGCGCGCGCCGTCGCTACTGCCTTGAACGCCTATGTCGAGGACATCTTGCACCAGGAGCAGGCCCTGGGGCAGGCCGTCATCAGCGATCCCGCGTTATCGCAGGCGGGGCTTGAGCGCCTGTTGGCCGGGGCCACACAAGAGTACCCTGCCATCCACAGCTTTGCCTGGGTTGACGCACAGGGCTACATCTTCGCCGATACCGAATCCGGATATGAGAGAGCCGACCTCAGCCAGCAGTCCTATATTCGGGGAATCATAGCGGGGCGCGATTGGGTCGTCAGCGACCTGCTGCCGGATCAGACCTCCGGCCAGCCGATCTTTATTATCGCACGCGGCGTGCGCAGCCGGCAGGGCGGGCTGCAGGGCATTCTGCTGGCCACAGTCGACCCCACACGCCTGGGCAAAGCGTTGCTGGTCATGCGGGCCGGCGGCGGCGCCATTGCCATTGCCGACCGCCAGGGCCACGGCGTATACCACTTCCCGGAAATCGAAATGAGCTGGGAGGACCGCAACTGGCTCCATAGTATGCCCCTGCTGGCAGAGGCCCTGGCCGGGCGGGAAACGACGGGGGCCTTTACCTCTGACGGGCAGGAGCGCCTGGCAGGCCTGACGCCTGTTGAGCCCATGGGCTGGGTGGCTGTAGCGAGCCAGCCGACCGGTGAAGCCGTAGCGCCCGCGACGGAAGGGCTGCTGCGCGATTTCGGGCTCTTTCTGTTGGTGGCCAGTGTAGCCGTGCTGGCAGCGGTGCAGGTCGGGCATCGCATCAGCCGGCCCATCCGCCACCTGCAGCAAATCGCCGCCGCCATCGGCCGGGGCGAGATGAGCCGCCGCGCCCAAGTGCAAGGCCTGGTAGAGGTAGAGGACCTGGCAGCCACCCTCAACCATATGGCTACGGAGATCAGCCTGCGGGAAGAACGCCAGGCCTACTTGCTCTCTGAGCTGCAGCACAGCAACGAGCAACTGGCTGCCGCCAGCGCATTGAACGAAAAGCTGGCCGATGAGGCGCGTGCCCGCGCCAGTGAGCTCGATGCTATCTTTAGCTCGCTGGCTGAAGCGGTCATCATCTACGATGCTGCAGGCGCGCTGCAGCGGGCCAACCCGGCAGCGGCAAGAATCTATGGTCTGGGCCCGGCAGACGTCGATCGGCGCCAGAGCCTCAAGCGGCTGCACATCCGCACCAGCAACGGCCGGCCAGCCCAAGTCGAGGATCTCCCTTCCACCCGCGCCCTGAGGGGCGAGACGGTGCTGGGAGAGCGCTTCCGCCTTGTGGATGGCCAGGGGCATGACCGGACGATCCTCATTTCGGCGGCGCCCCTCTTGCGGGACAACCAGATCACAGGGGCGGTGGCTACCTGGCATGATATCACCGAGCGAGAGCGCGCTACTGACCGCACCCGGCGCCTGCAGGCGGTGACGGCTGCCCTTTCGCAGGCGGCCACGCCCGCCAGGGTGGCCGAGATCATTGTAGAGCAAAGTATGGCCGCCCTCGACGCCTCTGCGGGCAGCACCTCGGTGTTGAGCAAGGACGGGCAATGGCTCGAGGTTCTGCAGTCCATCGGCTATGCTCCAGAGGTGCAGGCTCTACGCCAGCGCATCGCCCTTACCGCCAATGCACCGATGGCCGAAGCGGCCCGCACCCGGCGGCCTGTGCTGCTGGAAAGCCCGGCCGATCTGGAGATGCACTATCCGCAGCTGGCCACCAACCAGGCCCCAAGCGGGGCCCGCGCGGCGTTTCCGGTGATAACCGAAGGGCATGTGCTGGGCGCTATCCTCCTCAGCTTTGAGGAGCCACGGCGCTTTGCGGAAGAGGATATCAGCTTTGTGCAGGCGCTCGCCCGCCTGGGCGCACAGGCGCTCTACCGGGCGCACCTCTACGAGGCCGAGAGCCAGGCTCGCGCCCAGGCCGAGATGGCCGAGCGACGCGCCGCCCTCCTGGCCGAGGCCAGCCGGCTGCTGGCCAGCTCGCTCGATGCCGAGGCCAGCCTGCAGAGCCTGGCGCAATATGCCGTGCCCAGGCTGGGCGATTGGTGCGTCGTCGAGATCACGGAAGAGAGGAACACCCCCCGCCTGATCGCTGCCGTGCATGCCGACCCGGCCAAGGAGGCCTTGCTGCGCGAGATCGCCGCCCGCTACCCTCTGAGCCACGAGCGCCATCCGCTGCACACCGCCCTGGAGACGGGGCAGGCCCGCCTCTACGAAGAGATCCGCGATGATCAGCTCGCCGAGATCACCCCGGTTGAGATCCGGGAGACGATCCAGAAGGTGGGCTATGGCTCCGCACTGATCGTGCCACTGGTGGCGCATGGCCGTACACTCGGGGTGTTCTTGCTGATGTCGGCCCGGCCGGATCTGCATTATGGTCTCGCTGACCTGACCCTGGCCAGGGACCTGGCGCACCGGGCGGCCCTGGCCGTAGAGAATGCGCTGCTCTACCGCGAGGCGCAGGAAGCGATCCGCTTCCGCGATGAGTTCCTTTCCGTAGCGGCGCACGAGCTCAAGACGCCCGTCACCAGCCTGCGTGGCTTTGCCGAGCTGACCATCCGCCGGTTGGATACGACCGGTACGGTGGAGCCGCAGCGCCTGCGCCGGGCGCTGGTGGAGATCGATCAGCAATCCGACAAGCTATCGCGGCTGGTGGCCCAGCTGCTCGATATCTCACGCATCCAGGGGGGGCGCCTGCAACTGGAGCCAGAGCTCGTGGATCTGGCTGCCCTGATCAAGGGCGCTGTCGCCGTTGTACAGGCAGGTACGACCCGTCACACCATCACTTTGCTGGCGCCCACCCCGGTGCCTGCGTTGCTGGACCCCCTGCGCATCGAGCAGGTCGCCGTCAACCTGATGGTCAATGCCGTCAAATACAGCCCTGCGGGCGGCCCCATCGAGGTTGAGGTCTCAGCGCCTTCACCGGATTCGGTGCGCCTGGCTGTGCGCGACCACGGCATCGGCGTGCCCCCGGCCGACCGCGAGCGCGTTTTCGACCGTTTTGTACAGGCTCATGCGGGCTATGGTGGCATGGGGTTGGGCCTGTACATCTCACGCCACATTGTCGAGCTGCATGGGGGGACCATCGAGCTGCAGGCGCCCCCAGATGGCGGCTCTTACTTCGTCGTCACTCTGCCCAGCGGTCTCGCTCAGGGCGACGACAGTGGTGCCCTATAGGAGCAGTCATGTGCGCATCCTGATTGTTGATGATGATGACAGCATCCGCGAGCTTGTCGCGATGGCGCTCGAAGATGAGGGTTACGAGGTCATGACCGCTGCCCAGGGCGTGCAAGCCCTCCAGATTGCCGCTGCTACCCCACCTGACCTGATTTTGCTCGATATGCGCATGCCGATTATGGATGGCTGGGCGTTTGCGCGCACCTACCACCAGTTGCCGGGCCCCCACGCGCCGATTATCGTCCTCTCTGCCACACGCAACGGGCTTGCCGTGGCAGAGGAGGTCGGCGCCGCAGGCTACCTGGCCAAGCCCTTTGAGTTAGTGCAGCTCCTGACCGTTGTCGGCGCTCACAGGTCCTGAGGGATTCCTGCACGGGTGGGCGTTCACAAGGCACACTATTTGCTGGATATAAGCTCAGTCTAGCCAATGGGAGGCTGAGCGATGCCCGATCAAGAACAAAAGACCAATGTCTCCATCCTGGAAAAGGGCAATATCCTCTTCTTCTACCGGCCCAAAGAGGCTGTAGAGCACCCCTCAAGTCCCGAGGACCTTGAGCGGGTCTACTTTATGCTCTTGCCCGACGACCAGCGCCGTCACCGTAACCGCCTCTTCAATGTCGCTCACGGCGCCCTTCCTGCGATTGTGCCGGGCAAAGCGCTGCCGGAGGAGCGCGACTGGGCCTTTGTGCAGGATGTGGCCCAGGACCCAACGGCTGTGCTGGACAGCCTGGAAAAGGATGTCGCAGCGCCACACCCCCCCGGCCAAAGGAAGCGCCCCTGGGCGCGCGTGGCCGGCGAGGGGCGTTATGCGATCGCCAGGCACCAGGGTCACACGCATCTGGCTTATCACCTGATCCAACCCAAGCGTGGGGGCGAGGTACAAAAGGAATTGCAGGTTTTGCCTGAGGCAAGCTATATCATCTCCGTCAAGGACCCCTATGCCCCCTCAGAAATCCAGATCAGCGAACAACCGGCCTACCCGCCAGAGCTGCGCAAATTCGACGGCCACGGGTGGATCCCAGTCGACCCGACCGACTATATGGACTATCAATACACACAGGTGCTCCTCGTTGGGGCGCGCACCGATGTCGGCAGGGAGCTGGGTATCTCGCTCGACGAGCACGAGGAAAACCAGGCCGAGAAGCAAGTGATGCAGGCGCTTCGGAAAGACGAGCAGGAGGCCGAAAGGCAAGGGGTATCACTGCTGGAGCCACTGCAGCAGGGAGGTTGGATCTGATGATGCAACATCTTTCCGAGCATGAGACCAACGATCTCATCTTCCGGCTGGAAGAGCACAAATATGGGCGTCGGTTCAATTCGATGCAACTGGCGCAAAAGGCCAATGTGCCGCTCGATGCGATCAACCGCATCGAGAACCAGCTCCCCATCGATGACCCGCGGGTAATGGAGCGCATTGCCCGCACCCTGGGGGTCACACCAGACCTCTTGCGGCGCATCGCGGGGCTGGAAGAGATCTCAACTGAAGATCTGCACCAATTGGACCAGTGCCTGATCAGCCCCGGGGCGCCGGGCGCCATGGCGCCTGAGTGTGAGCGCGTCGGGCTGAGGGGCTGACACGGTAAGCAGGATGATGCTCAGGGATTCCGTGCGACTCTGCCCGGCGGCGCCGCCGCCTCTGGCCTAGGCCAATGATCCTTCGTCGCCTGATCGATGCACCGCGCCGATGGATCCGTGGCCTTTTCCTGCGCCGTGTGCGCGATATCCTGTTGCTCTTGGTCCTGCTCATCATCATCCCACTCCTGGTTGTGCAGGGCACTCTGTCGTACAGCTTTTACCAGAGCCGTGTCACCGGGCTGCTGCAGGGCAACCAGGTGCTGTCACGCTCGGTGGCCGATACCTTCAATACATACATCAGTGACCTGGAGCACCAGGAGTACACCCTGGGCACGACACTGACCACGCCGCCCGCGCAGTCCACGGCCGAGGCCAACGCTCTGCTAGCCTTGGCTGCGGCGCAATACCCCACGGTGCGCTTTTTTGCCTGGGTCAATCCCGCCGGGCGCATCATCGCTGCCGTCATCCCCTCAGCCATCGGCACAGACCTCAGCGACCGCCCCTACATTCGCCAGATCGTGGCAGGGCAAGATACGGCCATCAGCGACCTGCGGGTAGAGCAGGTCAGCGGGCAGCTATCCTTTGTGGTGGCCACCGCTATCCGCAACCCAGCGCGCGAGCTGTTGGGCATTGTCATCGGCTCCATCAACCCCGATCGCCTCGGTACGGTGGTACCCGTGGCGCGGGCCGGCCAGGGGACCATCCTCATCCTGGACAGGACGGGGACGCTGGTCTACCGCTATCCGGAGGTTCCCCTCACCAATGCAGAGCGCACGGGCTTTCAGAATGTGTCGCTGGTCAAGCAGGCGCTGAGCGGGCAGGATGCGGCGGGCACCTTTTACTCCCCTGTGGACCGTGAGGTGCGCATTGGCGGCTTTGCCCCGATAGGCAACTTTGGCTGGGTCTCTGGCGCCACGGTACCAGAGAGTGTCGCCCTGGCGCCGGTGCGAGGGACCCTGCTCAGCGACCTGGGCTGGCTTCTGCTGGCCATTGCGATAGGTGTCTCGGCCGCCCTGATCACCAGCCTCAGCCTCACGAGGCCCATCAGCCTCCTGCGCGAGCACGCTCAGGAGGTGGGGCAGGGCGAGTTCAGCCGCCGCACCGACGTGGTAGGGCCCATCGAGCTGGAGGACCTGGCCAACGCCTTTAACCGCATGGGCGCCGAGTTGGCCCTCCGTGAGCAGCAGCGCGAAGATACCACCCGCATCATCTCCCACGACCTGCGGCAGCCGCTGACTATCATCCGGGCCCAGGCTCAACTTTTGGAGCGCAATCTGGCCAGCGGGGGGCCAAAGCAACTCGCCCAGAACAGCGCCGAGTCTATTGATACCAGCGCCCGGCGCATGAATAGCATGATCCAGGACCTGGTCGACTCGGCACGCCTGGAATCTGGGCAACTCGTGCTCAGCCGCCAGGCAATCGACCTGCACGCCTATATCGCCGACCTGCTGCAGCGCTTGCGCGGCACCCTCGACATCGCACGCATCCGGCTGCAGGCGCCCGCCGGGTTGCCCCCCGTCTCCGCTGACCCCGACCGGCTGGAGCGTATTCTGCTCAACCTCCTCACCAATGCCTTCAAGTACTCGACGCCCGGTACTGAGATCACCATTGCCCTGGAAGAACGGGATGGAGAGGTCGTGACGGCCATCACCGATCGCGGCCCCGGCATCGAGCCGGGCGACCTTGCCCGGCTCTTTGAGCGCTATTATCGCACGCCTCAGGCGCGCGAGGAAGAGCGCGAGGGCCTGGGGCTCGGGCTCTATATCACCAGGATGCTCGTGGAGGCGCACGGCGGGCGCATCTGGGTGCAGAGCCAGGTCGGCGCAGGCAGTACTTTCAGCTTCAGTCTGCCCATCGCTTTGTGAAAACGTTGACAAAGAAGCTCATTTGTGTTATTCTTCTATCACGTTAACCCCAATCATCGGGTGCAGGCCCTCCATCGAGGGGGGGCCGTTACAGCCAGCGCTGGCGAGTGTATCCGGGCGCTTCGGGAGAAGTGAGGCCTGATCTTGCGCTGGCTTGTCAGGCGATGCGTTCGGGAGCGACAAGCCGATCTGGTGGGCCAGGCGACCATTGCACACCGAATGTAGCGCCTGGTTTGGCGCTTGGCGAGCACGCCCAGCCCTCGGCACCCTATAGCGGCGCGACGGTGCGCATCTCCACGCTCCAAAGCGATGCCTCTGCTGTTTGGCTCCCTTGCTTTCTTCCATAAAATGGCGCCACTCATGAGCTGGGGCCCGTCTGCTGGCCAGACGCGCCCAGGCAATGGATCCTCACGCGCATGCTGACGAGCGCCCGGCGCTCAGCAGGAGTCGGCCATCGCTCCGTCAGAACTCGCCTGAGAGTCGAAACGCCCCCCTTGCCCTGGGCACGCTGCTTTACTGGCTCTATAATCCCAAGGGAGGTACGCCGGAAAAGACCACGCAAGCCTCGTTCCACTCAATTCATCCTGTTGGTAAACAAGAGGAGGAGATTCTCTGTGAGACGCCATCTTCTGATCATGGTGACAGTGGGGTTGACGCTGGCCATGCTCGCTACCGCTTGCGCCCCCCAGCCCGCTGCGACGACCGCCGCCCCTACGGCCGCAAAGGCTGCTGCCACGACAGAGCCCGTCGCAACGACTGCGCCTGCAGCCACAACGGAAGCCGCTGCCACAGCCGCACCGGCGGCCACGACCGGCCAGCTCAAGATCGCTTTTGTATACATTGGCCCGCCCGGCGATATGGGCTGGACCTATGAGCACGACCGCGGCCGCAAGGCCGTCGAGCAGCAGTTTGGCGACAAGGTTCAAGTCGCCACCATCGAGAATGTGCCCGAAGGCCCCGATGCAGCGCGCGTCATTCGCGATTATGCCCAGAAGGGCTATAACATGATCTTCACCACTTCCTTTGGCTATATGGACCCGACTGTGGAAGTGGCGAAGGAATTTCCCAACGTCATCTTTGAGCACTGCTCCGGCTACAAGACGGCCCCTAACCTGGCGACCTACTTTGGCAAGATCGAGCAGCCGCGTTACCTCTCGGGTATCGTGGCGGGCATGATGACCCAGAGCAACATCATCGGCTATGTCGGCGCTTTCCCAACCCCCGAAGTCATTCGGGGCTGCAACGCCTTCACCCTGGGCGTCCGCTCGGTGAACCCCAAGGCACAAGTGCGCATCGTCTGGACCAATACCTGGTACGACCCGGTCAAGGAGCGTGAGGCAGCGGTGGCCCTTTTGGATCAGGGCGCCGATATCATCGCCCAGCACCAGGATAGCACCGAGCCGCAAAAGGCCGCGGCCGAGCGGGGCAAGCTGAGCATCGGTTACGACTCGGACATGCGCCAGTTCGTGGGTGATACCGTTCTCACCAGCCCCGTCTGGAACTGGGGCGTCTACTATACCCAGACGGTGCAGGCCGCACTCGACGGCACCTGGAAAACCCATCAGTACTGGGGCGGCATGAAGGACGGCGTGGTCGGCCTCGCCGATTTCAGCCCCAAGGTGCCGCAGGATGTCAGGGATGCCGTCGCCAAGGCCCAGGCCAGGATTGAATCGGGCGAGTGGGATGTCTTCTACGGCCCGATCAAGGACCAGAGCGGCGCCGTCAAGGTGGCCGAAGGCCAGAAGATGACCGACGACGAGATCCTCAACATGAACTGGTTCGTTGAGGGTGTGGTCGGCACCATCCCGGCCCAGCAGTAGTGGTATCAGCAGAGGGGGTGAGGCGGTCATCCTCACCCCCTTCTGGTGAAGAGCATCAGCTATTAGCCTTTCCGCCTGGAGCACGGCCCATGGGCTTGTCATTGCGAGCGAATCGAAGCGATCCCCGACGGTAGACCTGACACACCGAATTCCCTGGTGAGCAATGCAGGCCGATCTATTGGCAAAAAGTCCAGCCGGCTTTACAAGGGCAGACGCCGGGTCACTTGCTACACCCCTCAAGGCCCAAAGCCGGACGGTTGCGTAGCCCAAAACGCGGCAAGGCAACCGGCGAGTTTTTGCCAATCACCTTCCCATAAGGGAATTCGGTGTGTCAGGTCTACCGCAGAACCGGTATCCAGCGCCAAATGGGGGATGAAGGTGAAAGCTGATAGCTGACCGCTGATAGCTCGATAGAGGCTTTATGGACCAAGAACAAGCACAGACAAGCCATCCCATCCTCGAGATGCACGGCATTTGCAAGCGCTTCCCGGGCGTGGTCGCGAACGATCACGTGGACCTGGCGCTCTACCCCGGCGAGGTGCTGGCCCTTTTGGGCGAGAATGGTGCGGGCAAGAGCACCCTTATGAATATTCTCGTGGGCCTCTACCGCCCCGATGCGGGGCGCATCGCCGTGCACGGGCGCGAGGTGGCCATCAACTCACCCCGCGACGCTGCCGCTCTGGGCATCGGCATGGTGCACCAGAATTTCTGCCTCGTGGAGCCAATGACGGTTGCCGAGAATATCGTGCTGGGCCTCAGCGGCCTTCCTTTTGTGCCCGATATGGACCAGATTGCCCGCCGCATCCGCGAGCTTTCGGCGCATTACAGCCTGCAGGTTGATCCCAAGGCCTACATCTGGCAACTGAGTGTGGGCGAGCAGCAGCGGGTAGAGATCCTGAAGCAAATCTACCGCGGCGCCGAAATCCTTATCCTCGACGAGCCGACGGCGGTGCTGACGCCGCAGGAGGCGCAGGAGCTGGCTGCCATCCTCCAGCGCATGACCGCCGAGGGCAAGTCGGCCATATTCATCACCCACAAGATGGAAGAGGTGATGGCCTATTCGCAGCGGGTGATGGTGCTGCGCCAGGGGCGCCTGGTCGCCGAGTGCGCCACACGAGAGACCAGCCCCCAGGAGCTGGCGCGCCTGATGGTGGGGCGTGAGGTGCTCTTCCACCTGAAGCGCGAGGAGCGCCAGCCCGGCGAGGTGGTGCTCTCGGTGCGTGGGTTGGAAGCCCGCAACGAAAAGGGGCTGCCGGCATTGCGCGGTATCGATTTTGAGATTGCCGAGGGCGAGATCCTGGGCATTGCGGGGGTCGCTGGTAATGGGCAGCGTGAGCTGGCCGAGACGATCACCGGCCTGCGCAGGGCCACCCGCGGCGAGATTCGCCTGCGGGGCCGCAATGTGACCAACCTCTCCCCCCTGGAGTTCATTCAGGCCGGTGTGAGCCACATTCCAGAGGATCGGGTGGAAATGGGATTGGTGGGCAATATGGCCGTGGCCGAGAACCTGGCCATGAAGGGCTACCGCCGGTCGCCGCTCGCATCACGGGGCGTGTTGCAGCCCAAGCCCATGCTAGACTTTGCCCGCCGCATGATCGACGCCTTCCGCATCGCCACCCCCAGCCCTCACACCCAGGTCAAATTCCTTTCCGGGGGCAACCTGCAGAAAACGATCCTGGCGCGCGAGATCACGGCCTGCGGGGGCCTTTTGGTCGCCGTCCACCCCACCCGCGGGCTCGACGTCGGGGCCACCGAGGCCGTGCGCCGCATGCTCCTGGCCGAGCGGGCCAAGGGCACGGCCATATTGCTCATTTCAGAGGATCTTGAGGAGCTCCTTGCCGTCGCCGACCGCATTGCCGTGATCTTTGAGGGGCGCATCATGGGCATTCTGCCCGCAGCGCAGGCCGGCATCGAGACGCTGGGCCTGCTGATGGCGGGGGCTGCCGGGCCCGCCTGAGGTTATAGCTATGCGCATTACTTTTGAAAAACGCCAATCGCTCTCCTATCAGGCGACCATTCTCGCGCCGATCGCCTCTTTCGCATTGGCGCTCCTGGGGGGGTCGCTCCTGTTGGGGCTCTCTGGGGCTAACCCATTGGCGACCTACGCCGCGATGCTGGACGGGGCTTTTGGCTCGTGGCCCAATTTCACCGAGACGCTGGTCAAGGCCATTCCCTTGATGCTCACCGGGCTCGCGGTTTCGATCGCCTTCCGCATGCAGTTCTGGAACATTGGCGCCGAGGGCCAGCTGACCCTGGGCGGCGTGGCAGCGGCCTGGATCGCCCTCTTCTGGGCCGGGATCATACCCTCCACCCTGCTCCTGCCGACGGTGATCCTGGCTGGGATAGCGGCAGGAGCGCTCTGGGCGGCCGTGCCCGCCCTGCTCAAGGCCTACCTGCGGGTGGATGAGACGCTGACGACGCTCATGCTCAATTATGTCGCTATCCTCTTCTCTCAGTATCTCTTTTACGGCCCCTGGCGTGACCCAAAGGGCTACGGATTCCCCGGCACAGCCCCCTTCCCCGATGCAGCCTGGCTGCCCCGGTTGGCCGGGCGGGCGCACCTGGGGCTCGTCTTTGCCATCATCGCGGCCATCGCGCTATGGTTCATCCTCAAGCGCACGCGCTGGGGCTTTGAGCTGCGCATCATCGGCGAAAACCCGACGGCGGCGCGCTACCTGGGGATCAACATCGCACGTAATATCGTGCTGGCGCTCCTCCTTTCCGGTGCGCTGAGCGGCCTGGCTGGCGCCTGCGAGGTGACGGGCATCTCACACCGGCTGCAGCAAGGCCTTTCTATCGGCTATGGCTTTACTGCCATTATCGTCGCCTGGATGGCGCAGCTCAACCCGCTGGCTGTGCTCGTGGTAGCCATCCTCATGGCCGGGCTGCTGGTGGGCGGCGATCAGGTGCAGATCATGATGCACCTGCCGGCGGCCGTGGGCGTGGTGCTGCAGGGCATGATCCTCTTCCCCATGCTGGCGGGCGCGCTCTTTACCGAGTACAGGATCAAGATCGTGCGCGAGCCCAGGCGGGCCCCTACAACAGCCCCGGAGGTGGAGTTATGATCGCACTCATCACTTCCATCCTCGCCATCACCCTCCGTGCGGGCACTTCACTCATCTATGCCGCGGTAGGCGAGATCTATGCCGAGCGCTCGGGCATCCTCAACCTGGGCATCGAGGGCATGATGCTCATGGGCGCCGTGACGGCCTTTGCCGTGGCCTTTCATACGGGGAGCCTGCTGCTGGCGCTCCTGGCAGCCGTGGCTGTGGGCGCACTGATGGCGGCCCTGCACGCCTTCCTCACCGTGACCATGCGCGCCAATCAGGTCGTGAGCGGCCTCAGCCTGACGCTCTTCGGCACAGGCCTCTCCAGCTTCCTGGGCCAGCGCCTGGGACCGGAGGGTGGCGCCCTCACCGGCCTGGTCGGGCCGCGCATCGCGCCCATCGCCCTGCCCATTTTGGGCCACATTCCCGTGCTGGAGGCCGTTTTTACCCAGGACGTGCTGACCTATGCCGTCTACCTGCTGGTGCCCATCGCCTGGTTCTATCTCTACAAGACGCGTCCCGGCCTCAGCCTGCGTGCCGTGGGCGAAAACCCGCAGACGGCCGATGCTATGGGCCTGAACGTCTCCAGGGTGCGCTATGCCTATACCATCCTGGGCGGCGCGCTCGCGGCGCTGGGCGGGGCGCACCTCTCACTCGCCTACACGCCCGGCTGGGCGGAGAATATTACTGGCGGCCGCGGCTGGATCGTCATCGCCCTTGTCATCTTTGCCATGTGGAACCCGGCCCGGGCCGTGCTGGGCGCCGTGCTCTTTGGCGGCATCAACGCCGTCCAATTTCGCCTGCAGGCGGCCGGCGCCACTATCCCCGCGCCGTTCCTCAATATGCTGCCCTATGTCATGACCCTCCTCGTCCTCATCGTCATGACCTGGTGGGAGGCCCTTAGCAAACGTATCGGCGCTCCCGCCGCTCTCGGCAAGGCCTACATGAGAGAGGAAAAGTAAAGCTGCTCTCACAACAGCGCCATTATTGTCCAGCACGCCTGTAGTATCAGGGGCCTCCGGCGTCGTGGGGTTGAGCTCTCGCAGGCCCCGCTCACTCGCCTGGAGGCGGTCGTGGCTCGTGTCCTCAGCCTGATAAGCTGTGCTCTATTTCATGTCTCTCTCCTGATGCAAATCTACGCCGGGTAACCTGCTTCGCCGCCATCCGGCATGCTCCTGAAGGGAGTGGGGTCGGTGTTGGCCAACACCGACCCCACTCCCTTTCGCTTCTACACCTCTACGCTGGATCTACTTGGCCAGCTCGCCAAAGCGGGCCAAGATGGCCAGGGCGGGGTCTACGGGCACGTGGGCGCGCTTGACATCCTTCGGGATGGTGATGGTGGGCGTGGGCCGGATGGTCTTGCCCTCGAACTGGGGCAGCCACTGCTTCTCGGCCTCGAGCATATCTGCCGCCATCTCGCGGATTTCCTTGAGCGTGAGCGTGGCCGCGGTCAGCGGGTCGAGGGCGCAGGCGTACACGATCTGCTCCGGGTCGCCACTCATAGCCGCCTCGACCGCCAAGCGCTGGACGTTGATGTTGGTCAGGTTCAGCGCGGCGCACTGAGAGGGGAGGTTGCCGACCATGGTTTTGTGCAGGCCCAGCTTGTCGGCGTAGATGGGACCTTCGGCGCAGCAGTCGGCGGGGAGGTTGGCGATCATGCCGTCGTTGCGCACGTTGCCGTTGAGGCGGAATTGACGACCCGTCTCCAGCGCCTCGATGATGTAGGACCCATACTCGATGGAGCGTTTGGGCAACGTGGTGGGCTCGTCAGCCAACAGGTCCACGTTGTCGTACTTTTGCGCCACATACTGGCACCACTTGAGGTAGGCGCCGGTGGCCCCACCAAAGGCCGGCTCGTCGCAGTAGAGGTCGAGCGCCTTTTGGCTGGTGCGGAAGTAGGGCAGGTACTCGGAGAGGTGCCCCGTCGATTCGGTCATAAAGTAGCCGAACTGGCGAAAAACCTCGCCGCGCACCTTTTCGTTGACATAGTACTCGGGCTGCTCAAAGCGCTCGCGCAGGATGGGGTAAAGGTCCCTCCCCTGATGCTCGAGCTTGAGAAACCAGGCCATGTGGTTGATGCCCGCGGCCAGGAAATCGATCTCGGCTTTGGGCACGCCGGTATAGCCCGAGATCAGGTCCATGGTCGTCTGCACACCGTGGCAGAGGCCCACGAACTTGACCGGGGTGGTGCCGAGCGCCCAGCAGATCATGGCCATGGGGTTGACATAGTTGAGGACCAGGGCGTTGGGGCACAGCTCCTGGATGTCTTTGGCCATGTCGAGGGTGACGGGGATCGAGCGCAGGGCGCGGAAGATGCCGCCGGGCCCGAGGGTGTCACCGATGCATTGATCGACACCGTGCCTCATGGGAATGGCATAGTCGGCCTCAAAGCCCTGCAGCCCACCTACCTGAAAGGTGGCAATGACGTAATCGGCGCCCTTGAGCGCCTCGCGCCGGTCAGTGGTCTTCCAGACCTTGGCGGGCAGGTTGTTCCGCTTGATGACGCGCTGAGCAAAAGCTTCCACCTGAGAGGTGCGACGGGTGCTGGGCGCCATGAGGGCAAACTCGGTGCCCTCGAGGCCGGGCGTGGCCATAATATCCAGCATGAGCGTCTTGCAAAAGACGATCGAGCCCGCACCAATGATCGCGACTTTGGCCATGTCAGCCCTCCTTTGCTGATTCAGACTTCCCAGGTCTCTGAGACTTTGCAAGTCCCCTCTAGCCTATCTGCCCTCGTTGTAAAAGATATACAGCCCATCTTTGCCGGGGGCGACGAGGTCGAGATAGCCGTTGCCGGTGAGATCGGCCAGGGCAAAGTGAATGCCGCAGCCGGTGGCGTAGCGCGCCGGCCCCCAGTCGATCACTTGCTTCGCAAAAGCTTCGCCCGTCCATTTAAAGTAGTAGATGCCGACCGGGTCGAAGGAGCCGGGGTCGTTATCGCCGTGGGCGCGGTAGCGCTTGCCGGTCACCAGCTCGCACTGGCCGTCGGCGTCGATGTCGGCCCACTGCATGTCATGATACTGCGAATTGTCAGGGTCGATGACGTGCCTCACCCAGCTGCGGTTACCGTCCGGGCCCAGGCGCTGCTCGTACCAGTCGAGCCCATACCCGTGCGCCTGGCCCACAATGAGGTCGTTGAGGCCATCACCGTTCACATCGACAACGAGCACGGGCACGCTCGCGCTGCCCAGGCTGAAATCGGGGTGGAAGGTCCACTCGCCGGCATAGGGGTCGGCGGGAGCCTCCAGCCAACCATTGTCGAGGACAAAGTCACCGCGACCCTTGCCGGTGATATCGCCAAAGCCCAGGCCATGGCCCTGCTTCGGCCAGATGGTGTGCTTCTCGAACCGGCCGGCGCCGCGACCCTGAGCATCGCGCACCAGCTTGTAAACGGCCAGCTCGCGCCCCGGCGTGTTGGGCACAATCTCCAGGTCACCGTCGCCATCTACGTCCCAGGCGCGGGTCGTCTCGACGTTGCCCGTCTCGGCGATGATGTGCTCTGGCCACTGCTGGTTCGGGTCGCCCGGATTCTCGCGCCAGCGGATGGTGTTGCCCCACCAGCCGCCAGTGATGTAATCCAGGCGGCCATTGCCGTTCACATCCATGGGAATGGTCGAAAAATCATCGTAATAGTCTTCCTGAGGGGCCAGGCGGCCGATAAAGTGCTTCTTCTTGAAATCGGGCCCTTCGTACCACCAGGCGCCCGAGACGATATCGAGAATGCCGTCATTGTTGACGTCAAAGACCCCCGCCGACTCGTAACGCTCGTCGGCCAGCAGGACCTTTCTGAACTTGCATGCAGGCATCAGATGCCTCCTTGCGAAGAGAACACAATGAACTACAAAAACGCCGAATGGGGGGCTACTCGGGGTCCTATCATCCTTACACGTTCTTCCACAAACGCAGATAGTCGCGGGCGATTCTGAGATCCTCGAGAGCCTCGGCGGCCTGGCAGGGAGGCTCCGCCTCGCCCTTGATGGCGCGCACATAGTTGATGGCCTGCTGGCGCATGGCGCTGACCCAGGGCAGGGTGGGCACCTCGGTGATGGGCGTCTGCCCCTTGCCAGGGTCGCGGAAGATCTCCACCCGCCCCGGCCGGTTGGCAGCGAGAGGCGCCGGCAGGTCGACCTTGATGTAGCCGCGCTCAAAGGCCACCAGGTAGCCCTCGTGCCAATCGATCGAAGATTGGTAGGGGGCCATCTCGAGGGTGGCCGTCACGCCGCTCGCACTCTCGGCCACCAACAGCACGCCCGCCCGGTCGGCAAAGACGACCTTGTAGGGCTCGCCCAGCAAGTAGCGCATCAGGTTCACCTGGTGAATGTAATAGTTCACAAACTCCACATACTGGTGATAGCCCTGCTCATCCAGGTCAGAGGCCGGTGGGTCCGGGGGCAGGTCGGGGTATTGCTCGGCAGTGCGCACCAGGTCGTCAAAGCCGGCGGCAATCCAGTCGCCGGGGGGCATGATCAGGCGCACGTAGCGCAGGCGACCCAGCTCGCCCGTGCGCTTGAGGCGCTCGATCTCGTGCCGGGCGTACATGGTCGCCGGGTCGCTGCGCTTGTGGTAGGCCACCATGTGCCACGAACCGCCGGCTTGCAGGGCGGCCAGCAACTGCTCGCCAACCTGCACCGAGCCGGCCAGCGGCTTTTCGGAGAGCACGGGCACGCCGGCTTTGTACAACTCGCTCAGCACCTGCCCATGGCGGGTGAAGGGCTGCGCCGCCACGATGCCGTCGAGTTGCTCCGCCGCCAGCATCGCAGAAGCATCGGGGTAGACGCGGGGTATGCCGTACTTTTCGGCCACGCGCCGCGCCAGCTCCGGCCGCAGCTCGGCCAGGGCCACGACCTCGCAGTCGGGCAGCACGACGTAATTCTTGAGGTGGGCACACTGTCCCATGCCTCCCACACCAACAAACCCGAGACGTACTTTGTCCATACTCCCTCCTTTCAAGGCTGCAATGGGGTGCCCAGCGAGGCCGGGGCAAGAGGCGCGAGTTTCTGCCGGTCCACGTACCCTTGAGCCTACCAGTTTGCGCGTTCTTTGTCAATTGTTCAATATCCTTGTGCAGGTGTGACTGTCAGCCTGTCACTGCAGATACCTGGTACTCTGCAAGTTGATTCAGTTGCCATGGCCCGGCCGGTGCCAGCGATGCCAAACCCCAACTCCCCCGCCCGCATGAAGGCCGGCCAGAGGCAAAGCGTGTCGCCCGGCGGCGGCCAGGCCAGCGCCAGTGGTGCCGTGGACAACTTGCGTGGCCGGCAATGACAACCCGAGCATTATGCCTCGGCCCGGTGGAGGGGGCGCTCCCAGCCCCAGTCCATCCGCCTGGCATATTCCTCGGCCAGGGGCCGCAGCTTTTGTACCCACTCTTCGGGGTTGTCTTCCGGCCTGAAACCGAAGGTGGGCACCACGATGACGTCGGGCGCCATCAGGTCGATGAGCCGGCGGTACCAGTCGAGCGGGTTCTCGTCACCGGGGCAGCCCATGTAGATGAAGGCCTTTTTCTTGAGCGATCGTTTGAACTTGGGCAGGTCGGCATGGCTGTAGCTCGTAGCCAGGTCCAGGTTGCGCGGTGAGTACTCGTGGGCCACATAGGCCTCGTGACAGGGGTTGGGGCCGCAGTTGTGCAGACCGCCGCAACCAAACTCTTGGAAGATGCGCGCGTGATAGGGGGCCGAGAACTCGGCGTACATGCGCGGGCTAAAGCCGGCGCTGACATCGTCGGAGACGTGCCCCTTGTACCCCTCCGGGAACCACATGTCGGGGAAATCGGTGGTAGCGATATTCTCCTGGCCGCCGGCTGCCTTGATGCCGGCACGGATGGTGGCCGCATAGAGGTCCTGGATCTTATCCAGCAGCCTGTGCATGGCCTGGGGCGCCGTGTAGAGGGCCTCGAGACATTGCGTCATGCCCATCAGGTCCGCCGCCACATTCAGCCCCCCCGCTGCATCAAGCAGCGAGATGGGGATAAAGCCCTCCGCCGCTTCGGCAAACATCCGGATGCGTCGCAGACCCTCGGGCAGCGTGCCATCAGTATAGGGGTCGGGCACGCGCAGGTCATCGACCTGAGCTTCCAGGTCGGTGATGATGGGGCCCTTGATGTAGGGCGTCTGGTCGGGGTTGTCGCCCCAGTATTCCTCGGCGCCAAAGGCCGTGGCCAGGCACGAGCAGCCCACATCGGGCCGCATGCCCGGGATGGCGTCGGAGGAAGGTGCGTACTCCCAGGTGGCCATGGCATGACGGATGCCCTCCGCCAACTGCTTATCGGCATCCTGGGTGATCTCGCGCATGTTATAGCGGCCGGGCAGGCTCACTCGCACCTCGACAGGGATGCGCTCCAGCGGCTGCCCCGCCCACAGGCGGCGGTAGAGGTCCTTGCGCCGCGCCAGCTCATCGCGCATCCAGGAAGCGATCTTGAGGCCCATGTTCCCTCCTTGCTGGAGGGCCCTCGCTACCCTTCCCCCCACGAGAGCAGTAACGGCGCGCAATAGCAGGTCCTGCTGCTACGGATCCGTTCCTCTTCTTCCTTCTCACAGGGGGAAGGGTAGCGAGGGCCCTTACCACTGGTAGACTCGGTTGTATGATCGGCCAAGGCCGCCCGAGGCTGGAAGCCGTCGGGCTCAGGGGGGCCAAGCCCCTGCCGGGGCTCGTGTAGGAGCGAGCCTCGCTGTACAAGACGCCTCTGCTCCACACAAGCCCGGAGGGCCTTCTTCTCCGCCCGGCGGCTCTAGCCCCGGGGACCTTGCTCGACCCCGCTCTCTATTTGTACCAGGCCACCACATGCAGCGGCCCCGCCGTCACGGGCAGCTCGATCATCTCGCTGGAGGCATCCCACCGGCTCCACGGCTGGCCGTTGATCTCCACCCGGCGCAGGCTCTCCTGACGTGGATGGCGCAGGCGCAGGAAGCTGCGTTCCGGCGCGTTACGTTGCGGCAGCTCGATATCGGCCTCGATGTACCCCTGATCGGCCGCCGAGCGCAGGCGATAGCCCATAGGGCCAAAGTAGGTAAGCGCCCGCTCCACCGTCACTTCTTTGCCCTGCTCCAGCCAGGCCCGCGGGATGGCTTTGCCCAGGATCAGGTCCTGCCCATGTTCCTCGATCAGCATCAGGCGCAGGTAGTGCGTCACGTTCGCCTCGTCCGATGCCTTGAAGTGATCACCGCGCGCATCGGCCAGGGTCGGCAGTGCATGCTCGGCCGACATGCACGTCTCGGGGTAGTAGGTGGAGGCGAACCCGTTGAAAAAGGCGCGCAGGAACTGCTTCACATCGTCGCGCTTCAGATAGATGGCCGGGTGCAACAGCAGGTTCGACTGCATCGAGAATCCACCGCGGCTGAACCAGTAGCGCTCGAAATCGGGGATCGAGTTGGCATAGCCGAACCCTTCCGACATATAGAGGTTATCCTCATAGTCATCGAGGATCCACTGTGCCGCCGGGTCGTCGAGGGCGATGAGCTCGCTCACCAGCAGGCCCAGCGAGCCCTCCAGCACCTCGCGCAACCAGCCAAAGTCACGCCCGCGCCGCTCCAGCCGTGCAGGGTAGTAGGGCACATAGGAGCCGTCAGCCAGCTTGACGACGGGCGAGCGCGCCTGCGACTCGTTGAACCCGATCATCAGATCACGCCGGAAAGCGGCCGCCTCCTGCTGCAGGCGAGCGGCCTCGGGATGCTCGATCTCGCCCAGCACTTCCGCCAGGGCTGTAAAGCCCCAGGAGGCGTAGGCATTGCTGGAGAGCCAATGCCAGTAGTCGGTCACATCCTCCAGTGAGCCCGCGGGCAAAAAGCCGTAGCTGATGGGGCGGCGACCGTCGGGTCCGAGCTGCATGGTGCGCCGGCGCTCGTGTGTGACCCAATCGCAGGCCTTGATGATAGCCGGGGCTACCCGGCGCAGCCACTCCTTGTCGCGGCTGTAGCGATAGTGCTCGGCCAGGCCCCACATGGCCCAGCCCTGGCCGCGGTTATAGCCGCCCGCTTCATAGCCGCCCGAGCCATAGAGCACGCCGAATTGGGTCTCGAAATCGCCAGGCAGAGGCACGGTGCCCTGGTAGTGCACCATGATCTCCAGGCACTGCTCGGCTTCTTTGAGGTAGCCGCGGCGGTCCAGGTCGCTCGTGCACATGACCCCCTCATCGGGGAAATTGCCGTAATGGAAACCGCCGCAGCGCGGCGCGCGGCGATCCGCGCCGGGCTCACGGTCGTTGATGATCAGCATGTGCGTCAGGTGAGCGCGATGATAGCGGTTCAGCTCGGCGTTGGGGGTTGTGATCTGCATGCCTTGGGCCACACGGCCGCGCCAAAAGGCGGCCACCTTTTGCCGTTGCTCCTCGAAGCGCAGGCCCGCCAGCGCCGCCAACTCTTCAGTCCCGCGCAGGGCGACAAAGGGCGCCTTGACCGTGATCGCATGCGACTCGCCAGGACGCAGCGCCACTTCGTAGACCAGGGTGCTATCCTCCAGGTGCAGGCTGCCGCGCCCAGCTGGGTCGACGGCGAAGCGCAGCGCCTGGGCGCCCTGGAACTCGGCATAAGCCCAATCGCCTTCCAGCCGCAACGCCTCTTGTGGACTGCCGGCGTGGCCGGTACGCATCGTCAGGCGGGCCGTCTCAGGGGCGCGGCCGGTGTTCATGAGCGTGAAATGCAGCAGAGCAACAATGGGATCATCGCCCTGGGGCTGCGGATCATCCAGTATATCGCTCAGAAGCCAGGTGGCCAGGGCCTCCTGCCGCACGCTGATGGGCGTGGTGGCCCAGCTCGTCTGCATGATGGGGAGGTAGCCCTCTACCAGCTCGCGGGTGGCCGGGTCGGGCAGGCCAAAGCGCAGGGCGAGGGTTTCGCCCTCCCAGAGCAGGCGGTCGGTATCCTTGCCCTTGACCCGGCGAATATAGTTCTGGGGCAGCAGCAGGTCGCCATTGGGCTCCAGGCGGTACTTTTGGCGGCCACCCTCGCAGCCGAGCACAAAGTACCAGCGGCTCTTCTGCGGCATCTCGGCCCAGGCGCGCTCCCACGTCTGCTCCGGCAGGCTGGCCACCCGCTGGTAGATGGTGGGCTGGCGCTTTGATTCCCATCGGCTGCGGATAGCTGCGAGCCCCCGGTAGCCCTCGGCGCGGGCCACGACCACGCCCAGGTGTGGCAGGTAGATATCCTCCCCCGCTGCCACGTCGTTCACGCAAACGGAGAAGGATTGCTGGGCCTCCAGGCGCAGGGTCAGGATGGTGCGATCGTGCGAGTTGCGGTCATCGTTCCAGGCATAGCGCACGCGGGCGCGCACACCAGCCGTGTCGCCGCTCACTGTAGAGCGCCAGGCGCCCTCTTCACTCACCAGGCAATCGCCGCAGAGGGGCTCCACGCCCAGCACGGCGCCGTTAAAGGCCTCAAGCCGGCCATCCCAGCGCTGCTCGTGGCTGCTGATGCCGCCCCATTCCAGGCACAGCTCAACCTCACGCCATTCAGAATCGCTATAGACCGCGATGCGCTCCACCCGAGGCAGCCCGGCGCCGGGGCCCTCCACGCTCTGTCTGCGGGTCGTGGGCTCCCCGGCGGCACGGTAGAGGCGCACCTTGAGAGTGCGACGGAAGGTCACGGGCAGGCTGGCAGCCCCACTGAGATTTTCCTGATCCAGCGGCCGGAAGGTGTAGGTCCAGGTGCGCCCCGCGCCCTCGGCCTGCACTGCGCCCACTTGCCAGCGGCCGGTGATCCAATCATCGTTGGCCAGCCAACCCTGCTCGCCTGCGCCAACCACAGCATTCTTGGGCACGTGCACCTTGGGCCAGGAGTGCTGCCAATAGTGCAGCTCGGGCAGGTCGCCGGCCGCGACGGGTTCGGCAAAGGTCACCTCAACCCGGTGCACGTCACGCGGGTCCTCCCACCAGACGGCGTATTCGCCATCGCCGCTCACTGTGCGGGCGGCGAAAGGAAAGATATCGACAGCGTGAGACATGGTAGTACCTCCAGGGTAATTCGTAATGCGTGAGCCGTGATACGTGAGGCCGCCATGACCCTAATAAGTAAAGCGTAACAAGTAAGGATGCCATTCCGGCGCGCTCGATGCTTGGCGAGCGCCTGCTCGGGCGGATGACGTAGAGAGCTTGGGGAACTTGGCCATGAGGCCAAGTGCGCTTTGCCGCTTGGTGACATTACTTATTACGGTTTGCTTATTACAGGCGATAGCAACCTCACACATCACGCGCTGCGCGTATCAGTGCGTCGACATTTTCCGGCGGCGTGCCGGGGGCGAGGGGTGAGCCGTTGGCGACGACGAATGGCCCATACTCGGCGGCGCGGAGCTGCTCGCGCACGGCGGCCTCGACCTCCTCCGGCCGGCCGTAGAGCATGAGCTCGGTTGTATCCACATTGCCGAACAGACACACCTGCCCGGCTAACCCCTTGACGATCTCGACGACGTCAAAGCTAAAGGTCTTGCGGTTATCCTCGATCAGCAGCGCTTTGGCCCCCGAGTCGCGGATGAGGGGGATGAGCGGGCGCACATCGCCGCAGAAATAGACCATGGGCACCATGCCCAGCTGGGCCACCTGTGCAAAGAACCAGCAGTCGGAGGGGTAGAGAACCTGCTCGTAGGTGCGCGGCGAGACGGTGTCGGCCCCGGCCACATCCTCGGAGATGAGCCAGCCCTGCACGCCCACGCGCGCAAAGGCCTTGGCCCACTCCAATGCTGCCCGGTAGCGCTGTTCCACCAGGCGCGTCACGCCCTCCGGGTAATCGACCAGCGCCATCATCGATTCCTGATAGCGCTCATCGCCAAAGGCCCGCAAGCCCGGCGCGCCCACATTGACGCAGATAAAGACCGAGTCGCCATACTCTCGCACGATCTGGGCGGCATGATCGGTGTAACCCAGGGCGATGATCTCATCGGCCGTGGCATAGTGAAAGTTGGCCAGGTCATCATCGATAGCGGCGCGGATGGCTGCGGTCGTCGAGAGGTCGCGCTGAGCGCGCTCGCGCTGCTTGTGCGAGGCCAGGTTGCCGTCGGCCAGGATCTCGTCGCGCGTGCCGTCGGGGGCCACCAGGTACATCTTTTCCCCCTCGCGCACCCCCCGATAATCGCGGCTGGGGAAGCGTCCGCGCCGGCGCGGGTAGCCGCCGGAGAGGTGGAACCAGTCGGGCCGGAAGCGCTCGTAAAAGGTGCGGTAGATGGGGAGCATGCCCTCGCCATCTGTCCAGCAGTCGAGCCAATAATCCTTGCCCGCAATCTCGAATTTGTAGTTGCCCCACCAATGGGGGGCCACCGGCGTCACATCGGGCTGTGAGCCCGACAGGGCTGACATCATCCGTTCTTTGCTGTTCACGACCATCTCCGTGACGATATTGCTGTGGCGGCTTGAGCCGCTCGTCCTTCAATTGCCATGGCCAAACGCTGAGACAAGCGGCTCAAGCTGCCACTACGAACCCGAGCATCCTGCGGCGCGCGCTGCCTCCTGTACCATCGCCTTGAGCCCCTCATAGCCGATATAGCCGCAGCGCACGGGGCTCAGCGGTCGCCCGCCAGGATCCACGACAACGAACGCCGGCAGGCAGCGGACGGCGTAACGGTCGCGGAGGGTCTGTGCCTCGGGACTATCGGCCAGCATCAGTGTGACCTTGACCCGGCTGGCCTCCTCCTGCCCCAGGCGCAGCGCCTCTGGCTTGATGTAACGGCACTGGGGGCACCAGGTGGCGTAGAAAACATAGAGCTGCACACAGGCGCCCCGCTCGCCGGCCGTTGGCGCCGATGTGGAGCGGGGCGCCCCGGCAGTGCAACCGGCGGCTGTGAGCAAGAGCGCCAGCCCGATCCAGAACCCCGCTCGCCGCATACGACCAGTCCCCATAGTAGAAACGGATCTCACGCGGAGGCGCGGAGAACGCGGAGAAGGAAACCGCAGATGAACGCAGATGGACGCAGATGCGATTACAGGCCATACTCCGCGCCTCTGGGTTCTCCGCGTGAGACCGGATCAGCCCTTGATACCCGTGGTGACGATGCCCTGCACAAAGTACTGCTGCCCCAAGAAGAACATAATGATACAGGGCAGGCTGAACATCATGGCTGCGGCCATTTGCGGGGCCAGGTCGCCGCCGCCGCGGAACGAGCGCAGGTAGTTGATGCCCAGGGCCAGGGTGTACTTTTTGGCGCTGCTGAGGTAGATCAGCGGTCCCAAAAAGTCGTTCCAATTGGCCGTGAAAGAAAAGATGGCGATGGTGGTCAGCGCCGGTTTGGAGAGGGGCATCAGGATCTGAAACAGGATGCGCAGCTCATTGCAGCCATCGACCTTGGCGGCGTCGTCTAGCTCGCGGTTGATCGTCATGAAGAACTGGCGCATCAGGAACACGGCAAAGGCTGGGGCGAAAAAGGCCGGCACGATGAGCGGCAGGTAGGTGTCGATCCAATGGATGATCTTGAACACGATAAAGGTCGGCACCATGGTGACCGGGAAGGGGATCATCATCGTGGCCAGCAGGATGACAAACATCACATTACGGCCCGGGAAGCGCAGGCGTGCAAAGGCATAGCCCACCAACGAGGCCGAGAGCAGCTCGCCGATGATCGCGCCGAGTGTCACGATCAAGCTGTTGCGCGTATAGCCTAGAAAGTCAATCGTCTGGAACACCAACGGATAGTTGGTGAACACCCACGGGTTCGGGATAAACTGGGGTGGGAAGCGGATGCCCGATCCGATGGGCTTGAACGATGAGCCCAGCATCCACAGAAAGGGCAGCATAACGAACGCGGTCAGGGGCAAGAGAATCACATAGATCGCAACTTTGCCCAGGGTTTCGCGCACGACGCGCCGGGTGCTGCGGCCGTGCCTGATTGTTGCTGTCTGCATGGCCTATGCTCCCTCATAGTGAACGGCTGACTCGGACCCGCGCAGGGTAGCCAGGGTGCAGAGCATGATGATGATGAACAGCACCCATGCCATGGCTGAGGCATACCCCATATCAAACCAGCTAAAGGCGTTCTTGTAGAGGTAAAGGAGGTAGAAGAGGGTGGCGTAGGCAGGGCCGCCGCCGGTCATGATGTAGGCCTGGGTGAACACCTGAAAGGAGCCGATGATGCTCATGATGGTGATGAACAGGAGCGCCGGCGAGATCATCGGGATGGTGATATTCCAGAAACGCACCCAACTGTTGGCGCCGTCGATCATCCCCGCCTCGTGCAGGCTCACCGGTACCCCCTGCAAACCGGCCAGCAGGATGATCATGTTACCGCCAATGCCCCACAGACTCATCAGGATGAACGCCCACAGCGCCCAGCGCGGGCTGCCCAGCCAGTCGGGCCCTGAAATGCCCGTCAGTCCGATGATATAGTTCAGGATCCCGAATTTGTAGTTAAAGATCCATGCAAAAACCAGCGAAACCGCCACACCCGAAACCACCGACGGCAGGTAAAAGATGGTCCGGATCACGCGGGCGCCAGCTATCTTCTGATTGAGCAAGACGGCCACGGCCAGCGCAGCGATGATGCCCAGGGGCACACTGACGACGGTATAGATGGTCGTCACCGAGAGCGATTTGAAACAGAGCTCGTCACTGATCATGCGGCTGTAATTGGCCAGGCCCGTGAACACAGGCGGCTTGACGACCTTGTAATCGCAAAAGCTGAAATAGAGCGAGGCAACCATCGGGCCGAGGGTAAAGAGCAGGAAGCCCAGGGTCCATGGCGAGGCCAACAGGTGCCCCATGATCGCTTCGCGCCGGGCGAGGCCCATCCCCTGTCGCACCTTTCGAGCGGGGGCAAGCGCTTCGTTCTTGATCATGTCCAGATTCCTCCCTGGATGAGATCTGTGACGCGTGATGCGTAACGCGTGATCCGTAGGGTCACCACGGCTCTAATAAGTAAACCGTAATAAGTAATATCGCCATGGCGGAATTTCTGGTGCTTTCCGGGGTATTCGCCCCGGCGAGAACTGCGCAAAGCATCGGGCACGCCGAAATAGCATTCTTACTTACTACGCTTTCTTACTTATTACGCTTTACTTATTAGAGTCATGGCAATCTCACGCATCACGCATTACGCACGCGCATCACGCTGCCGCTACTCGCGCGCGAGCTCCTCATCGACCTTGGGAGCGACTTCGTCAGCGCCCTGCTGGGCTGTCTTGTCGCCAGTAAAGGCCAGGTCCATCATATCAGATTGGATCATGCTGGAGATCTTGTCCCACTTGGCGCCCGCGCCGGGGTAGCGCAGTCTCTTGGGATCGCCGACGATGTCGACTACGCCGGTCCATCCCAGAGCTTCCGTCTCGGGCGTCATAAAGGTAGACAGCAGACTCTTGACCGCCGGGAATGCCTTCTGGAACGTGTTGAACTGCGTCATCATCCACTCGTCGGTCACAAAGTCACGCACATACTCCCAGCACAGGTTGGGCTTTTTCGTGCCCGTCCAAATGCCCCAGCACCATGTATGCTGGTAAAAGACGCGGTTGCCGTTGTTGGCCTTGGGCGAAAGACAGGCCCCCCAATCCAGATCTTTGGCTTGTTTGAGGGTCGCCAGGTCCCAGCAGTTCCCCATGTAGAGGCCCACCAGGTTCGTCTGGAACATGTTGACCGAGCCCTGCATGGACTGCATGGTTGAGGCATTGGGCGCAATCTTGTCTTTGACGACCCAGTCTGCCCAGTATTGGATGGCTTCAACGGCTGGCTTTTCGTTGATGATGCACTTTTTCTCATCCGCATCGAATACATCACCGCCATTGGACCAGATCCAATAGAGCCAGGGCACAAACCAGTTGTCCACGACAAAGCCGTACTGCTTGGTGTTGCTTCCTTCCGTAATGGTCAGCTTGCGGGCGGCCTCGTGCAGTTGGTCCCAGGTCCAATCACTCTGGGGCGGATCGACCTTGGCTGCATCCAGCAGTTTCTTGTTATAGTAGATGGAGACAGGGCCGGGCATGAGGGCGATCAGCATGGAGTAGAGGCTTCCCTCATAGGTCACGCTGGCCAGGGCGCCAGGCCACAGGTCGGTCTTTTTGAGCTTGGTGTCTTTCTCGAAGAATGGCTCGAGGTTGACCAGGGCGCCGTTCTTCGCGTACGGCTGCACATAGCCCTCCCACATGTCATAGATATCGGGGGCGGTGTTGGCCGCGATGACTGTCTGCAGTTTCTCGAAATAGTCCTGGCCGGCCGGCATGGGCTGCTGGTCGATCTTGACGCCGGGGTGCGCCTGCGCGAACCGTTCGTTGAACTTTTCCTTGGCGGCCTGCTCATCAGGGCCGGAACAACAGAGCAGGATGCTGAGAGTGCCCTGCTCATAGGAGGCAGTCGGCTCGGCGACCACGGTCTCCTTGACGACCACGGTCTCTTTGACCGGCGCCTCGGTTGCCTGTGCCTGTGGCGCTGCTGTGGGCTGTTGGGGGGCGCAAGCAGCCAAAGCGGTGCCCGCGGCGGCGATGGCACCCATGCGGAGGAACTGACGACGGCAAAGCTTGAGGTTGGCGTTCATCTGGACCCCTTTCCTCTCGGGCGAACTCGGTTCGCCTGCCTATCCGCGACGCACGGCGTCGCAATAAAGGATAACGCTAGATAGCGGTAACGGCAGTAGTGGGGGTAGATTAACCAAAATGGCCACGGGCTACCCCGGGAAGAGTGTGTCGATGAGGGGAGCGTGGCGTACACAGCATGCATCCGCCGATGAAAGCTGGAGAGTACGGGATGATGATGCGCCGCGGCGCTGCATGGAGCAGGCGTAGTAGCCGGCAAAGGCAGCCGCTCACAGGTGAATCGGGCGCTGGAGACCACTGGGCCTGAGAATCGTCGTGTCACTGTGCCTACCTCGGCAGCGGGCAGAGAACTGAACCGCGAAGGGCGCTTGCATCTGTCCTATGACAACGTACGCTACACCAGTATACTGCGGAAAGATGGGTTTGTCAATCACATAGGTTGGGCCGGATCTGTTCATTTTCTGTTGTTGACCGCCCTCTTGTTGCGCAGTATACTGCCATTGCCTATTCAGTTGGATGGAGGTGACTGTGATCACACCCGCTGCCCGTCCCGATGAGTGGCTGCAGAACGCCGCCCGACTCGCTCTTGGGGCCCTCTTGGCCCGCCTCGACCCGGAGCAGGCCTGCCGCCCTTTTTTTTGGATCAACTATGACCCCCCGCAGGCCACCCACTCCTACTGGGATTACAACGATATTGCCGGGCGCTATGTAGACGGTTTGGCGCTGGCGCGCATCATGACCGGCAGCCAGGAGGGCGGTGAAGCCGAGGCTGCCCTGCGCCGCTTTCTGTGGGCGCAGCAGGACCCGGGCGCCGGCCTCTTTTACAATCCCGATGATGAGGCTGCGAGTGAGAAGGACAAGTACCGGCTCAACGAGCAGGCGGCAGCGCGCCCCCGCCACGTGGACCTCTTCTGCCAGCGGGCGCCCATGTTGGCCCTGACCACCCTGTTGGCTATGGGGGATGAGTCGGCGCGGCCGCGCCTGCAGGCGCAGGTGCGCGGGCTTGCGCGCATTGCCGAGCGCCATGGGGATGAGTTATCGTTCCCTTCCTTCCGCTGGGCGCCAGAGATCAGGCCCGAGTGGCGTGAAGCTTCGGGGCCGCCTGCGATGTGGCAGGGCTATCGCTACGCCCTGCTGACCCCCTTGGCTCGCTATGTGGAGCTGACCGGAGACCCTGAGGCAGCCGACCTGGCCCTGGGCCTGGCGCGCTGGTACATGCGCCATGGCGATGTGCCAGCGGATGGCCATTTCCGCGGCAATACCCACTCCGGCGGCATTTTGCCCACCCTGGCCGGCATAGCGCGCCTGGGGCTCTGGGCCAGTGACCGCGCCCTGGTGGAGTGGGTGCAGCGGGCCTACGAGTGGGTGCGCCTGGGCACGCCTGATTTCGGCTTTATCGTCGATGGGTTTGGCCTGGATGGCTTCTTTTCCACCACCTGCGAGACCTGTAGCCTGGCTGACCTGATACACCTGGCGGTGGTGTTGAGCGACGCGGGTGTGGGCGATTATTGGGATGATGTCGCACGTTATGCCCGCAACCAGCTTCTGGAGAACCAGTACCGCGATGCGGAGGCCATCCGCCGTCTGCTGCCCGGCATCTCGGATTCTGTACTGGCGATGCTGATCGGCGGTTTTGAATGTGCAGCCTACCCCAACAGCATTCTCACCTGGCAGGGCGCCGAGGGCTGCTGTATCGGCGGGGGGCTGCGCGCCCTGTACCTGGCCTGGCGGGCCAATGTCAGCGAGACTGAGGCGGAAACGCGCGTGAACCTTGGCTTTTCCCGGTCCACGCCACATGCCGACGTGGTGGGGCACGAGCCTTGGGCCGGGCGCATCGAGGTGCGCGTGCGCACGCCGCGGGCGGTGCTCATCCGCCTGCCGGAGGGGGTGCCCGTGGCGGCAGCGACGGCCCTGGTAGATGGGGCCCCAGTGAGCGCCGCCTGGCAGGGTCGCTATGCCCGCTTTGCCGATCTGCGCCCCGGGCAGACGGCGGCCCTCTGCTATCCGCTGCCCGAGGGCACGCGCCGCTACGAGATCGCCGGCCGGGTCTATGAGGCGGCCTGGCGCGGCAACACCCTGCTGGAGATCCAGCCTGCCGGTGAGCGGCACCGCACCTATGACCGCCGCCGGCTCCTGGCCGGCCCCGACCCGGCCGCGCTGCCCCCGGCTGAGGCCGTGCCCTATGCGCCGCCGGCTATTGCTTTGTGGTGAGCGCCTGGTGATGGTCGGGCTTCCTGCGTTGCTGCCGCCCGTCTTTGGGCAGGAGGGTTCTGGGCTGCCGGCTTTTGCCCGGACAAAAAGGCACCCGTGGGCGGACGGCATGGGGAAAGACGGCCGGCCACGGACACCGTAGAGGGCGCCTGCCGGCGCGGCGGGCGCGC
>Ga0078972_1001553_pt1 | contig 42041 bp, 43 predicted proteins | sample YelNatPaOPGAMG01_FD_67568 | JGI IMG/M metagenome (GOLD analysis project Ga0078972, IMG submission 67568) | Hot spring thermophilic microbial communities from Obsidian Pool, Yellowstone National Park, USA - OP-RAMG-01 (SPADES assembly) (version 2) | ecosystem: Environmental > Aquatic > Thermal...
CAGGGACTATTTCTCGGCAAATAGAATAAAGGTGAGGGGAAGGGAAAGCCCTGATCCGCCTGCTGAGAAGAGGCCTCTACTGGTAGAGATACCAGCAAGCCTCATCGTTGAAGCAGGAAGCCCCTTGCGATAGCGAGGGGTAGTTCACAAATGGATCGGGTAAATTCGGACTCACTGAAGTTTGCGCCTCTTGAAGGAGATCCTCCCTGTCATGACCTTCTCTGTTGTGAAAACTTTGGCCGCCACGTAAAGCGTGAATAATGTGAAAAATGCCATGTATACCAATCCAGCCAATATCGGCCCGTAATTTCCAGTAATCAGCGACTGCGAAGCCAGAACTGGGTAAGTGAATGGTATAGCATACAGTACAGCCTGAATGGAAAGAGGCAGGGTTTGCATATCGCCCATCATAAGAAATATCGTCGGAAGGAATATCGGGACGATGACAACACCGATTATCGACTGTGCACCCCTAACATCCTGTGACAGGGTTCCAAGCGTCAATGCTAGTGCTAGGGCAGATACTAAGGCGCCAAATAAAGTCAGGCCCAGGAGAAAGTACCCTTCGGGAGGGGGTATTAATCCAACACTGGTAAGGTCCAGATTACCGATCGAGCTGGTCGCCTGTGACGTTATAGCGCCTATATAATACGTGAAGGCAAAGACATTGGCCACAGTCGCCAGCAATGCTATCGTCACAGACCCTACAAGCTTGCCGAACAGGATGTTCAGCCTGCTTACGGGTATGGTTAACAGGGTCTCAAGCGTCTTCGCCTCCTTTTCAATCGCGATGGATGTTGCTGCAACCTGCATAGCGAGTATGAGAACTATCATTATAACCAATGGCCCCATCAAGCCTTGCATTCTCACAATATTTGTTAAAACATACGGCGATATGGGCTGGGCAACACCCTTTATCACCGATTTTTCATTAACTGAGAGCGGATTGATAACGGAGTCCGGGTCGGCACCGGGCATATTCTCAGATATGATGTCCCTCACCAACTGGCTTTCAATCCCGTTCAGAAGTCCAGCCATCCTCTGAGCGTTGAGCGACTCGAGCATGGAAAAGTCCTTAAAACCGTAGTAAACGAGCAACTCTCCCATATTGCCCGACTCTATTCTTTGCGACAGACCTTCCGGGAGTACCACCAAAATCCCTCCACCACTGATTTCTCTGATGGCCTCTTCGTACGGTCCACCCACCAGTCTTACCGCAACACCCTGGTCACGCAAGGACCCTATGATTCTCTGGGCTATCTCGCCTCTGTCTTCGTCTAGAACATAGACTGTGAGGGGCCCCGAACTCTTCTCCATCAATGAGCCTGTAGAGATGTTGATGGCGGCTCCCATTAGTGGGAGTATGAGTGCTGGGAACAGGATCATTCCAATGAGTATCTTCGGATCCCTGAGCAGATCCTTGACCTCTTTTATTATCAAGAGCCTAAGCCCCTTGGGCAAAGCCTACCACCTTCATGAAAGTGTCCTCCAAATTGGCGGCAGAGTATTTACTCCGTACGGCTGTGCTTCTAAAGAGATTTTCCAAAAATCAATATTTAGAAACTTTTGTCTAGTTTTTGCTTTATGTGAGTAATCACGAAATACCCAAAACCATTATTAATAATCATCCATATGATCTACGGCTTCTCTCTCTTGCTCTTCAAGCGGGGGCTTGCTTATCCTTATGTCAAGGCTTCTGAAGATGTTCTCTTGAGGTCTCTTATGCCAGGAGGGCATCTCGTTCTCGCCTGCCCCTACGGCTCCTTTGGCAGTTATACATCCGAACTCCCGCTTGTACATCGATCTTACCCAGGCGGGATCGAAGTAGCCGAATACCCACTTCCACTCATGTGGTAAGCCCAAGATGCCCAAGGACTTGATAAATATGAAGTCGCATAGCATCCTGAGGTCTGCATCCACGGCAGTCAACTTCTGGGTATCAAGGCCCATGCTCATGCCGTGGTGCCTGGCTTCCCTCATCACATAGGATCCTTCAGCCTTTGCCTCCAGCTGGCTCTTTCTAATCTTCAACCGGGAGTAGAAGAGGGAGGAGGACTCTCTGACCAAGACATAAATCAACCGAGAGAAGGATATTCTCTCGAATAGAAGGTCCAACACTCTGCCGGCTGCAAGGTACTCCTCATCCTTGTTTCTGTATAATGGTGTTGCAGATATGACAAAGCGGTTGTTTTCCAAGTCGTGGAGTGTTACGGATCGCCAGTCCTTGACATTCCACGATGACATGACATCAATGTCCTCGCCCTTGATCAATAAGGCTCTGTTGTCTTCCTCAACCCACGGTGACCTGAGCCAAGCCAAGCCCTCCCCTGAGGAGGCTCCGAAAAGGTCCAGGATGTTATTTCCACAGACGAAGTGGTTCTCACCAATGGCTTCCAGCAGAGCACTCTTGCCGGCTCCCCTCCTCCCGAGTACGAGGTAGACTTGCTCCTCCCTGAAATTGATGTTATCGGATCCCCTGACCCAGCAGATCTCAATCTTCGATGGCTTCCTCAGCACCTGCACGCTTCCTCCCCACCCCTGCCAGGGCTTTTTCCCACACCTCTATCGTTATGAAGGACTCCATGATCTTGCCCATGAGCCTCACGATCAACGGCATGGCTTTCGTCACAAAGCGCGACTTTATCAGAGAGGCTTGGGCGGGATCGAGCAAGCCCTGCCTCCCCTGCTGTATCAGTTTCAGGCTCTTCTCTTGAGGCATAGAGCCGTAGATGAAGCTACAATACCTCGGGTCCTGGTTGACCCACGGTATGATGCAGTAGAAGGTATTATCCTCATTCAGCTCCCTGGCTCCGATGAGCGACAGGCAAGCCTCGTAGATCATGTTATAAAGATCGATCTCTTCTTGAGTACAGATCTGCTTCTGCTCTTCCTCGCCTAGGGCGAGAAAAGCCTCTAGGACATGGCGGATCTTCTGCAGGGGGTCCTTGGCTAGCGTGGCTGCTGCCAGCTCAGAAGCCAGCAGGTACTGGATATCCGACTTCTTCGAGGGTCTGAAAGCCCTCACAACCACATTTGGCATATTTGGCATTTGGTTATTTTCGCTCATTTAGACCACCTCTGAGTGAGTAGGGGGGTCTTTTTCTGAGGTTGGTAACCTTGGTAACCTTGGCAAAATTCGTGATAAATCATGATAGATTAAATCCCCCCGTTATGCGGTAAGCTTGTATTAACTTGGGATCTGGGTAGAAGCCCCTCCCTTCCTTGATCAGACCCTCATTCTTGAGCGTGGCCAAGATTGGCCTCAGCTCGTTGCGCTCCGCAAGGCTGAACTGCTGTATTAGCTGATCTCGGGTCACCCTGCCCTGCAGCACAATGAACTTCAAAATATCTCTCAGCTTTTGTTCGTCAACAACACTCTCAAGGCTTGCTTTCATGCGCCCCATCATCGATCTTACGTCTTCCAACTCTAGGGTCTCGTGCTTGGTGGCTTGGGCAAGTGTGTTCAAGCCGGCTTTGGAGTACTCCTCCCTTATGAACTCAGATACTAAATCAACGTGCTCCGCGGTCACGACCACCCTTTTCAAGTCCTCGGTCGAGAGCGTGAGGATTGCAGCTGCTGCCGAGAGCCTTGCTAACTTCCACTTCTCATCTATCGTGACCAAGGGGATCTCTTCACAGAAAAACGTGTTGTAGAGCTCGGTCGCCTCCTGGTGGATCTTGTCCACCGCTTCGGGAGTGAACTCGACAACCGCCTGCCCACTCCAGCACCACTTTAAAACCTCACCAAGGCATTCGAGGGCGGGGTCGTAATCCCCCTCCTGGCTCTTGTTTATGTCCTCGGCTTTCACGTCATTCTGATCCGAGAATGCGCAGAGGTCGAGCCTCGCTATGGAGGTCTTGTCCAAAATGGTAGAGACCGCTTGGGCTTGATATAAAAAGCTCCCCAGGGTTTTTGTTGAGTATTTATCCGACTCGCGATCCACGGGGTTGGCTATTTTTACCTGTCTCGTCCTTGCATAAGCCGTGTTCTTTGCAGCTTTTGCTATCGTGACCACGCCTGAGCGCTCGCTCTCTGCAAGGGCTGCCCAATTGCCAAGGCTCAGCTTATGAGCACCATCGACTGCAAGGAGCTTACGGTCTTGCAGGACCAGAAAACCCCAGTCTATGAACCAGCCCTCCTTTTCGACCTGGGTGGCTGTACCGACCAAGCCCACGGTCGAGGCTGTCTCTGCCGTGATGAGCATCCCCTGCCCAAGGAGGCGGATCAGCTTCCTCACGGTCTCGCTCTTCCCCGTTGTCGTATCGCCCAAAAGCAGGCAGTTGATCCATCCCCTCTGGACCTCACCGTTGAGCTTGACCCACAGGGGCGAGTAGAATGTGAGGAGGGCTGCCTTTGCCAGATTGCGCCTGCCCACGATATGTGAATACAGCTCGAAATTGTCCAGGATCCAGCTGAGGCGCTCCCTTGCTGATTTGCCCCTGAATTTTTCCAGTAGGACTTGTATCTTCTCAGCATCGAAAGCATGACATTCCTCCGGAAATTCGACATTGTACGCCAGGAGCGTGATCTGCTGTGTCCTCGGGTGGGTCATGGGTATGCCGGTGATCCTCAGAAGGGCGGAGGGCTGGAAATTCACGAGCTTGTCGCTCACCACATAAATGTCAAAGGCCTTGTACTCAAAACCCCGCTCGTCCACGATCTTGTCACCGCGCTTTTCGAGGGTAAAGACCGGAGGTCTTATCCTTACCCTGTAAACCGCCCTGTAGGACTTTTCTTTAATGGAGGCTTCGCCAGGGAGGCAGAGGTACCTCTTCAGGCGCTTGTACTTCGTCTCTTCGTTTATGCCCACGAGTTGGATGTTTATCGGGTCCTCCAGCTTGATCTCTCTTTCCACCTCGTTGATTCCGTCCTCACCTTCCGCCCTCCCAACAACAGCCTTTGGGGCAAGGTAAGCCAAGGAAGTTGAGGCGACAACCGCCTCGGCAATAATGGGATGGCCACTCAATTCAGGGGTCTCGATCTGGTTTATGTGTGCAAGGACGACCGGCTCCTTCTTTTCTGCCTCCCCCCTCTCGAATGGGTACCTCTGGGCAGACTTCCATACAGTTTCAAGCTCCTCCTCCGGCAAAGGAGGATTATTCAAAGCATTCCAGCGCTTCAACTCTGCTAAAGTCGTGACTGGGTCAAGCTTAATTTTAAAGAGCAAATATCTTGCATACTCAAAAGCGGCGACATTACGCATCCCCATGGGTACGCCTGGCAAGATCTCATCAACCTTTGGCTTCGGGGCTGAGAGATCCCATCCCAGCTCTTTGCACCGCCTCAGGACGAATTCGTAGATCCCCTTCGTGGGCATGATCTCGGTTGTTGAGCTGATGATCTCGTAATTACCAATCCCCTCACTCTTACACTTTGATTTATCACACTTTGAATGATCGATTGCAGAGGGAGGGAGTACACCATAACCGCCCTCACCCAGGAGGTCAAGGGGAGGCTCCTTGCTGATCCTTATGGAGCGCCTCGGTACCTCCCCGGTCTCTCTGAGCCAGACGTGGACTCCCCCGTGGGGGGTCTTAGTCACCAAGGTCGCGTTCAAGATCTTTTCTGGCGAGAAAAATTTGGCAAAAGACTCCTCGCTCTCGAAGTCCAAGGCGACCAGACCGCCAGATACTGCCCCACATACTGCCCCCACGTTCGCCCTGCCATCCTTAAACCAAGATACTACTTCCTCCTTGGTTGGGAGGCGAGCTTGGTACTCCTCCCAAGGGATTAACGGCTTTTTTCCTCCTGGCATGAGAGGGATGAGAGAGATGCCCTTATGCAGATAACTTAGGGCAGCCTCCAAATGCTTCATTCTGACCCCTCCAACTCCTTTATTGCTTCAGCAAGTACATGCTGCTGTAAGATCTCGATAATCTGACGCAAAATCTCTGCATATTCTTGATTGGTAAGTTTGATGTTTAGGGATTTTAAGACCCTTAATACATTCAAATAGTTCTGTTTGGGCTTTGATGGATTCCAACTGACTATAATATCGATACCTCTAACTGTTACCTTCAGTTTTTCATCCGATAATAGCTCAAGTTCAATGCCATCACAGTGCTTTTCTGATTCATATAAATTCAAGATTTTTATACCACTCATTATATTCCCTCCCCTATTTTGTAAACCAGTAAACTTTGCCAAGCTTGCCAACTTTGCCAACCCTGGAAAAAGACCCCCCACCCCAGCTGGCAGGCAGTTTTGGGCGTGCTCAGCTTCGTAAACATAGAAAATCACTCCTTTGTTGGTTTTTCCAGATCCAGATCCTGAGCTAAGCCCCTCTCGAGCCTCTGGGCAATCTCGCGCATCACAGGAGCCATGGCCCACTTTGCAAACTGAGCTTTTAGCTCCTCGAGGGCTGCCACCGAAAGATCGAGCTTTGTCGTAATTACAAAGAATTGCTCCCAGGGCTCGTTCGGGGTCGTTACGGCTTTACCATCAACCTCAACGACCTTGTAGAGGACCCGCTGGAGCTTGTGCTGTTTGTCCAGCTCGTTGATATACGAAAAGTCTGGGAAGCGTTTTAACCATGGGGCAATGTACCGCTCAAAATTTTCTTCTGTTTGGGCAAAGGGCCAAGGTACGCATATGGGGCTGTCCTGGCTGCTGCAGCCATCAAGAGCTACTGCCACGGTGTATATATCATCAATTTTGGTCTCAACGTCCTCAGGCAAAGGGAGCGCCTTGAGAACCTCGCATAGTATTCTAATCTTCTTTACTGGGGCGAGCGTGATGGTGTTAGACGCATAGGCAGTCAACAACCCTTTCATGGTGCACCGACCTCCCTAAAAGGCGTGGGTGGCTTCCGGAATAGCCCTCCAGCATAGAAGGCCTGAGCGATGTTTTGGAAAAGTACATAGAGGTCATTAGCGAACTTTGTCTTGTCGCGCGCCCTGTCTTCGAGACTCTTCAGCCGGTCCTCATAGATCCCACCCTTTACTTCATCGTACATACTGAGAAGAAGGTCATGGTAATCTGAAGGCACGTAGCAGATCAAGGTCCTCAAGGTGATGAGGGCGCTACGGTAGTCGTCTTTCATCATAAAAGCGTGGAATTCGTCAAAGAGCTCCATAATGAAATTAACAAACTTTTCGTGGTAGTAGTGGACCATTAATACCCACTCCTTTGCCTTAATTCCTTACGCATTCGCCTGATCTCTGCCTTCAAGGCGGTAAGACGTGTGAGTATTTCGTCTTGCCGTAACTTTTCGCACAGGCGATAGTATTGACAACTGTCGCACCTGTTTGGCGGGTCAGCCAAGGGCAGACCGATGCAGCTAGGCAAGTCGTTGTAATCAACCGTCATTAAGAACCTCCTCCTTCTTGGCTTTCGTTAAGGGGATGATCTTTAGGACGTCATCGATTTCAACCAAGACCTCTTTCGGCTCGGAACCAGTCTCATTCTTGACCCAGGCGAGCCAGGACTTAGGTAGGACTACCGCCTTGGCGGTGCCGATTTGTACAACCTTTCGGATTAGAGGCATTTTCGAATCCCACTAAAAATTAATAAGAAAAAAATTTATATACTTTTAGTAGCAATATCCAGTATCTGGGACTGCTAGTATGTCTATGATAATAGGACCCACCCAAAAACAAATCTTGGAGTTATTAGCCATCAACCCAAACATGAGCGCCCAGGCAATACAGAGAGCCTTAGGCTTGCCAGACTGTAATTATTCAACCGTAAGATTAGGGCTTCAAGGCTTGCAGAAAATGGGCCTTGTGGATTTTAAAGAAGGTCTGAGCAAGAAGAAGGTACCAATAAAATACTGGTTCTTGACAACCAAGGGCTTATCTTTCGTTTTGGGCTACCTAGACCTCCCCCCTGAGAATGCCATGAAGGCATTATATGCCTATACCACAGAAAGAGCCGACCGCGAACTCCTCCGGGCGCTCGAAAAGGGCTTTGGACAGGAGGGGGCTGCCAGGCTTTTCAAGTCCTACCTGGCATTGGTCAACATAATGCGCGAGGACCCGGAGTTTGTCGGGTTGGGAGGTCTCGCCTTTCTCTCAGAGCTCAGGAAGCAGACCGTCCTGAGCAAACTTGAGCAAAGAAAGAAAGACAAGAGGCTCCATAAAATCACTGCCCTCCTTGAGCAAATCCTGGAAATAGACCCGAACATGGCAAGGCTTTACAAAACCTTGTTGAAGCAGTACAGTAAGAGGCCAAGGGCCCCTCTTCTCAGAGAAGAGGAAAAAACCGAAAAATAGGTAAACCTAACACGAAAAAATGCTGGTGCTAATGCCTTAGGTAAACCTTACCCAAGGGAAAAATTCCCTTGGGAGTGGAAGACATAAAAATTCCACAAAAAGCTCCACCCCCTGCAGGAGGATATATTTTCACTCTTTTCCATCTCTTCTGGTGCCGGCGGCACCAACTCTATCTTTGCGGCTTCAATGCGGGCGACGCCCACACCAGGGGGTGCCCTGCTTTTATAAGTGGTTAACAAGTGAGGTAGGAAGCAGGATCTTTTTGTGCAAAAACAGCCTGAAATACAGAGTTAACCCTTCTTTCTAACAACCATTGCACTGTCCGTCATCGATATTAATATGGTATCCCCCACCTTCAAATCCAAGGCTTTAACAATCTCTTTGGGGATAACCATGACCAGGGAGCTCTTCATCTTCCACACTTTGGCCTCGAACTCTATTGGCATGACATCACCATTATTAGATATTGGTGTGGCAAAGGTTTATATAGTTATTTGTCATATCAATATCTAACCAATATCCGATAAATAAGAGGTGTGTGCTGTGGAAATAAGACCCAAGAAAGACATCGAGGAGCTTCTGGCAGAGGGAATCGAGACCGTTGAATCCATAAAGTGGAAAGAGCAAGGCGAGAGCGAAATCCTCGTATCCTTCAAGACCGACAAAGCTCCCCTCAGAGACCTGCTCGAGATATATGGGCGCCTGTCAAAGATGGGCTTTGCTGAGTGTGGCATAGAGGACAGGGGATCTAGTGGACCCGTGATCCGCTTCGTACCCGTGAAGTAGGAGGAGATCTTGGTATGTGTGATATGGAGCCTGAAGACCGGGAATATGTCTACACACAAGCTGTATTGGATACCGTGGACCTGATCGAGGCCGAGGCTCGCAATATCGTTGAAGAGAAAGAGAAGGCTGGGAGGGGTAACATGTTGACTTTCGATGAGGTCCTTGAGGTCCTGAAAGAGCTGAGGCGCGCGATGTTCGAGCGGAGGCAAGAGAAGATCGTTTACTACATGATCGGCTACACGCCTTGGAGCATCAGAAAGAATCTAAACTTCCCAATGCCCAAGACCATCCCTTAAATTTCCTCTTTTTTTCTGAATAGAAATCAATAACTTTTCTCGCGTGGATAATTCCATAGGTCAAGCTTATGGCATTCATAGGCCCTCGCATTGAGCAAGAAGCCAGAGACTATAAACCGAAGGAGGAAAAGAAGCCCATACCAATACCGCCACCTCCACCACCTCCTCCGCCCTCATCTTCAACTTCAACCAAGCCTCCACAAAGCGCGTTCAACGATGATTTGTTCTTGGCAAGAGTGTCTGAGGCTGCAAAAAAGGAAGGCGTGAAAGACCTCAGCATAGTCGTTGAGCCGAGCACTCCCGTTAGCGTTCTTCCAAACATCCAGAGGGAAGCCCAGATACTCGGTGCTGGCATAAAGGTGGCGGTACCGCAGGACTACACCCCAGCCAGCCCCGTATCCGTCTCGACCCCGAGCTCGCAGGGGTACGTGATCATCAGCCCTTCACAGACCGTGATGGACGTCTTGAAGGCTCAGCAGGAGTACCCTGGCGCCAAGATCTTCGTGTCCGACATAAAGTCCGGGCAAACCGTGCAGTTTCAGGGCGACGTCATGAAGGTCATGGAGCCCATCAAGGTTCAGGCTCCGCAGACCCCGAAACTTCCGCCTACCCCGGCTGCCCAGGGTGCTGGAGGGGGAAAGGTCCAGATCGTGGACCAGCCGATGGCTTATGCCGACTGGGGCAAAGCCACGCAAACCGTGGCGGATATGGCAAAGGTTCAGAGCGGGGCGGTAGCGAAAGCATCCCCAGAGATCCCCCGCCTTGAGTTTCCGAAGTTTGAGTACAACGCGGAGCCGAAGTATCCCACTCTCGGCTCTGATGTTCTGGCAAAGAGTAGCGACCCGCTAAAGCAGTTTGCGGGCGGATTTCTCGCTTCGTTCGACATAACCAACCCGAAGGCTCCATCTTTGTTCGGGATGTACCTCACGGCTGTTGGCTCCGCCCAGTACAGCCCACCAGCCAAATCCACCGCCCCGACCGTTGAGTTTCCAGAAGTCAAAAACATCACGTCACCACACCCGTCCGAGTGGCTATTGGGCGAGCAAATAGCCACGCTCAAAAGCAGCCCCCTTGTTGTAATTGGCGCGACTCTGGGCGAGATAGCCTTCTGGGGGGCGCCTGAGGCAATGCGCGGCGTGAAGGCGGGAATCGCCCCCAAGATCGTGAACGTTGTGCCTCAGTCGATTAAGAGCACGATCTCGGAAACGCGCGAATTTCTCTTTCCAACGAAAGCCGAACTTTTCGAACAAAGGTATTTCAGCCAGGCGAGCGGGACGGCTGCAATGGACCTGTTCATCCAGTCGGAGGTGCCGGTCAAGGGGATGCCTCCGGCTCGCGGATACCTCAAGGAGCTGGAGGGGATAACCAACTTGAGGGCTGCAAAAGAGGAGCTGGCTGAGAAGACCATTTTTACCAAGGTCGATCCGCTTGCGGGTACGCTTCTCAAGCAGGAGGTCGAGGGCCTCCCCGGAAGACCTCCCGTTGGTGGGAAGGTGGAGGCTCCGATCGGCTACCAGTCACTGAAGTGGGATGTGAAGCAGGTAGGACCAGACGCCTTTTCGGCAAAGGTCACGCCCTACGACAAGGTCGTGATGGGCTACGAGCACATTGAGACACCAAAGGTGGAGCACGGGTTTAAGGGAGGGATGGCTCCCACAGACCCGAACATGGTCGGGCTGAAAGCCTCATACCTAACCGAGCGCCTCGGAAAAGAGCTGGACAAAGGCGTGTCCAAAATCGTTGAAGACGTGAACAAGGCTGTGGCTCCCAGTGGAAAAGGGGAAGGCGGTAGCGTCCTCAAGGCTGTGGCTCAGACCGTGGAAGAGGGAAAGGGCAAGCCCCTCACACTCACTGAGAAGGAGCTGATGAAGAGGACCTATTCCGAATACGTGCAGGAGTGGACCTCCTATGGTGAGCCGCTCACCCCGAACGAGATGGAAGTCATAAGGAGGACCTTCTCGGACTACGTCCAGCCAGCCAGGACTGTGACGGAGGGAATTCCGAAGACCTACGCCCTGCTGGGAGCAGCATTCCTCAGAGAGGCTTTCATGAATTTCAAGCCGAACGAATTCGTTAAGCCGTTGGAAGGATACAAGCCGTCCATGAAGCCCACGACTGAAGCCATACCAACGGTGAAGCCGAACGTAACCCCAGACATCAGGACGAAGCCTGCAGCAGTCACGGAGTTCACTCCCAAGCTCACGCCGTACCAGGTGCCGAAACTCACGCCATACCGAGAGCCGAAACTCACGCCAACACCGTACTTGATTCCGGAAATAAAATTTGGGTCAAAGCCAGAGGTACCAACGATTCCACGAACCCCACCTCACCTAACGACAACGCCCCGCATAACCACGTATGAGCCACCGATTTTCAAGGCTCCGCCTTCCATACCTCCAGCAGTACCGAGAGTACCACCGTGGCAGCCTTATTACCCTCCAATAAAGCCCCCAAGGATAGACATAAGGGCAATGCCCACGCAAAGAATCAAGATGCCGACCATGCCCAAAATTAGCTCACGCTACTTCGAGCTTGTAAATCCATTCAACACCTCGATTGTACCAAAGGCTTTGAGAAACCTCGGAATTTAGTGTGACCACAAAAGTAAACATCTGTTGACATATAAAAAAAGAAGGGAATTAGTTAGCCCTTTCCAGCAAGGAGCGTCTTCGCAGCGAAGAGACCTCTTCGATCATGGCTTCAAGCCGCGAGAGCCTTTCCTCTAAAGCTTTTCGCTCAGCCTCCAACCTTGCCTTTTCTTCCTCGTGCTTCTTGCGCTCCTCCTCCAGGGCTTGCTTTTGCTCCTCGATCTTCTTTTCTAGCTCCTTGACTTTCTCATCTTCGCCGAAGATAGTTAAGGCTGGCAGGGCCTTCTTGTACTCCTCCAAGATCCGCTTTACGACCTCCGGGTTGGTGGCGCTCTCTATGTCTGGTAAGAAGTATGTCTGAGCTATTCCGGTCTTGTGGCCCATAAAGCGCTCAACGAGCTCCCCAGGGATGCCTGATAGGGAGCACCAGGACTTGAAGTACTTTCTCAGGCTGTGGACGCGGGTTAGGTACCATTTTCTGCCCTTGATTGCCTTATCCGCCTTCCGTAAGAGCCTGGCCCACCTCCGCTCTACGGCATCCAGGCTCAAGGGCGCCCCTCTTGGCTTTTCTCGCACCACCACCAGGCTCTCAGGCGTGATCTTCTCACCGTTCATCTCTCTCTCTTTGAGGTACAGCATTAACATCTGTTTGGCTTCAGGACTCATAAAGGTGATGTAGCCATGGCGCATCTTTGTGACCTCTGGTCGAACCGTGATGAGTGGGCAGTCGTAGTTTAAGTCTAGGTTCTTCAGTCGGAGCTTGATCAAGGTACCGACCCTGAGCCCCGAGCTCAACAGTATGGTAAAGATGGCCTTTTCAGTCATATCAGCCCCTCTCAGGATCTGTCTGAGGTCCTCTTTTGTCGGGAGCTTTTCCTCCTCAACCTTCCAGATCGAGGGGAGCTCAAAGGACTTCCAGTCAAGCTGGATGTTGTTGAGGGTGCACCACTTCTTTATCGCGGTAAAGCTGTTTCGGATCCTCTTCGGGCTAATTTCCTTTGCTATGAGATAGTCCAGATAATCATTGATTACCCCCGCCCAATCATACCTGCCCTTTAGCGCCTCATCCGGCTCCTTCCCAAGCCAGGAAAAGAACTGTTTGAGGAGCGTGATGTAAGTCATCACGGTATTGGGGCTCATGCTCCTTCGGTAGACCCTCGCGGCCAAGGTCTTGAGTGTCTCGTTTCTCTTCACAAAGTCAACTGCTGTGGTCGTGAGCCCTTGGTACATTCCTTCTATGGTTTTATTTTCCATGGTTTTTTCTTTGTCTCAAGGAGCTTATAAAATTTTCTCTTAAGAGCTGTGGCTATGAAAAGTATTTACTCTTAAGGTACTCCGGGCTGCCTGTTTCAACAATCTTGCCTTGATCAATAAGTGCTACCCTGTCGCAAAGGTACTCAACCTCCAGCATGTTGTGGCTCGAAATCAAGACTGTGGTGCCATGTTCCTTCGAGTATGACTTTATCACCCTCCTCAGGTGGTACGCATGTGTTACATCTAGCCCTGAGGTGGGCTCGTCCAATATCGCGAGCCTCGGCTTAACCATCAAAGTCCTTGCCAGTAGAAGACGCCGCCTCATTCCCTTGCTGTAGTTCGAAGTCTTCTCCTTAAGTCTGTCCCCCAGCCCAGATATTGCCGTCGCGTCCTCAATGGCGCACCTGATCTTCTCATCATCGTCATAATAGAACGATGCCATAAACCTGAGGTACTCCAGACCTGAGAGGTTAGAATAGGCTCCAGCCTCCTCGGGCAGGTAGCTTATGAGCCTCCGGACTTCATTACCTTCCCTTAGGACGTCCTTGCCGCATATTTCAACATGCCCCGAGGTGGGCTTTATGATAGTGGCGAGTATCCTCAGGGTGGTGGTCTTTCCTGCGCCGTTTGGACCAATTAGACCAAAGATTTCGCCCTCTTCTACCTCAAATGTTATGCCGTCCAGGGCCCTCCTGCCTGGATACTGCTTTACAAGGTCCCTAACGACTACGACCTTCGCCATGTGTCCTCCTAATCATATACACACTTAAATTCATTTTTTGGTCTCTGGCATCTAAAAACAATAAAAAAGATTTTGAGCCCGGTGTTTCTGATTTCTGATCAGTCCAGGGGATGGACCCACTTTTCCCTCCTATACGCCATCTCCCAGAACATGTACTCGTACTCGCTGCTGATTAAAAACGCTTTCATGGAAGCGCCAATAGCTTCCTCAGGCTCGCCTCTCGCGGCGCGATCAAGAGCTTCGATTATCTTTGAGACCAGATCTTGGTATTCTCTGGAGATGTATGTTTTTATCCAGTCATCGTAGAGCGGATCTGGTGATCCCTTAAGAGCCTCTCCGATTTCCATGTAACTCCAATAACACGGCGTAATTGCAGAGACCGACTCGACAAATGAGCCCGATGAGGCCGTGTACAGAAGATGCCTTGTGTACGCATAGCATGTGGGGGCATACTCAACTCTCCTGAAATCTATGCCCCCGAGCCTCTCTCCTAACCTGTTGAGACCCTCCATCTCCACACTCTCCGACGAGCGCCTCATGTCAGATAGGAGCCTCTTCGAGTCCTTGTCTGTCGCTTTTGACTCCATAATCCCAAGACACCTTATCATGCACTGCAGGAAAAGATAATCCTGAGCGATGAAGAACTTGAAGGACTCCTTGGACAATGTGCCTCTCCTGAGCTCCTCAAGAAATGGATGTTCGAGTATGCTCTTCCATATGTGATCTGCTCTCTGTCTGAAGAGTTTAGAGATCACCAAAACCCCTCCTCATCACATAGTATAACACAGATGTGGCGATGTACGATGGCAGAGTTGCACCGAGGTCTGGCAGGAACTGCTGTACGGCGTAGTAGATGGCGACCCCGACCATCCACGCGATCATGGCTATCAAACTCACGCCATGCCTGAACCAATAACGCCCCGACGGCGAATACAGATCTTGGATACTGTATCTCCTTTTCTTAAGAAGGAAGTAATCTACCACAACTACCGCAAATAACGGAACAAAAACCGCTCCGATTATGTAGAGGAACTGCACAAAAGCCTCAAGCCATGGAAGGAATGCAATTATTATCCCCGCAACCCCTGTTATCACACTGCCTTGCCACTCCTTCACCTTAGGGAATATGTTTATGATGGACATGTTGGCAGAGTAAATGTCCAAAAATGTCGTGGTGATGGTCCCAAACCAGATAACAAAAAGTGCTATTATCCCAAAAATGAAGCCCCCTACCCGCGTTACGTAAACGGTGGGGTCATACATTCCAAATGCAAGGGCACACGCAAGCCCTGTTATATAAAACCACGAGTTAACGCTGCCCTGTCCTATGAGCGAACCCACAAACCCGCCCTTCGAGGATCTGGCGAAGCGCATATAGTCTGCTGCCAGAGGCGCCCAAGACAACGGCATTATCAAAGCCAAATCAAAGGCAACCCCGGGGGGCATCCCCCATGACGGCTTGGATGCTAAATAGTCCCACCCATAGTTCACAAACACAAAATAGTTTAAGACAAGAGATGTTACCAACAGCGCCGTCACTGAGGCTCTATTGAACAGCTTCCAGCCCTCTGCCCCAAATATGGCGAGTGCTGTGCATATCACACCACCTACCAAAACCCAGTAGGGAAAGCCCGTGAAGTTGAAGAGAATTGACCCAATCTGGTCCGCGGCGGAGGCGTTTATGAATAGCATCCAAGCGGTCCAACCTATGAGCGTCACATAATTCAATGCGCTCATGAGATATGAGCCCCTCAAACCGAAGCTGGGTCTCACGGTTACCATGGAGGGTATGCCGAGGTCTGAGCCTATCACGCCAGCCGCTGCAAATATGACACTTCCGACGAATGATCCAAGGATTATTAGGAGTGTGCCTGGTATCCACCCTATTGGATACAGGTATCCTCCACTGTACCATACATCCACTACTATGGCCGATCCTGCCCACAGCAGTGCAAGGTCTACACCTGTGAGTACCCTGTCCTTGGGCTCAACTGGATATATGGCGGATTCTGAGTACTTCAAAATTCTCCCCTTATCATAAACTTCATGTTGATAATAAAAACTTTTATATAACCTGGTTATCGTTAAACGTATGCGGTAAATCTATTACTGTGGACGAAAATATTGACCTCTTGGTGAAGGGGTTGCCCAAGGTCAATACCAAGAAAGTTTCGTGGAAAGAAGTCGAGTTATGGAGTAGGATAGTCAGCGACAAGATACTGAATTCTGGATGGAGGCCCGACGTCATCATCGCGATCTCCAGAGGAGGGTACGTTCCAGCCCGTCTGATCTGTGACCGTCTTATAGTGGGCGAGCTAGTCTCCTTACAGGTATCACACTGGCCCTCGGCAGCACAGGTTGCGAAGGAAGCGGGGGTGAAATACCCCCTGCAATGTGATTTGAACCACAAGAGGGCACTGATAGTGGACGACATTGCCGACACAGGGGAATCCATCATAATCGCAAAGGATCATATATGGACTAAGTGCAAGCCCGATGAGCTGAAGGTAGCAACACTACAGTGGATCTCCACGAGCAGCAAAATTAAACCTGACTATTACGCCGAGGAGGTCAAGGAGTGGGTCTGGTATCAATATCCATGGACCCGCCTTGAAGATATCGTGGGCTTCTTCAAGAGGATTGTGAACGAAGAGAAAGAAAAGGACCTGTGGGACTTGGAAACTCTCGCTGGCCGTTTCCCAGAATGGTTCGGTGTAACCTTTGAAAGGTGGTACTACGAGAGGGCTCTGGCTTACTTGGTGGAAAGCGGATTCTTCGTTAAAGAAGGCAAGATGTATCGGCGTGTTTCCAAATAGTTTTATACCCTTTCTCCCATAGCTCCAATGGGTGGTCTCCTTGTCATCTACATGTAGCGCCGAGATCGGCGTCATAGGGGGCAGCGGTTTTTATGACCCTGCCGTATTCGAATCCATCGCCGAGGTCAAGATCCACACCCCCTATGGCCCACCGTCAGACATAATCACCATAGGCGAGATAAAGGGAGTAAGGGTCGCCTTCCTCCCGCGCCATGGAAAGAGGCACTCAATACCGCCCCACCTCATAAACTACCGTGCGAACATATGGGCTATGAGGGACTTGGGTGTGAAGAGGATACTCGCACCTTCAGCCGTGGGCAGCCTGAGGGAGGAAGTTAGACCGGGCGACATTGTAATCCCGGACCAGTTCATAGACTTCACGAAGGGGCGGGCATACTCTTTTTATGACGGGGCCGTTGTTGGGCACTTTTCTTTGGCTGACCCTTTCTGTCCAGAACTCAACAAAATCTGTGTTGATACTGCAAGAGGGCTAGGTCTGCCATGCCACTACCCTGCGACATACATATGTATAGAAGGTCCCAGGTTTTCCACCAGGGCAGAGTCTAGGCTCTTCCGCAGCTGGGGCGCCGACATAATTGGAATGACCTTGGTTCCTGAAGTCTCCTTAGCGAGGGAGAGCGGGATATGTTACACAACTCTTGCGACTGTCACGGATTACGACGTCTGGGCTGAGAGGCCTGTTACGGCGGAGGAGGTCGTTAATACCCTGAAGGCCAATGTTGAAAAAGTGAGAAGGCTTTTGGTAGAGATAATCCCGAAGATATCCAAAGAACGCGGGTGTCAGTGCGGCAGGTCCTCCGAGGGTGCTTTGGTCTAGGGATTATGGTTTTTAGTTCATAACCCCAGCTCAACCGCGACTTTTTTCATTCCTTCCAAACCGATTTCCATGAACTCCTCTAGGGAAAGTCCGAGCTCACTACAGAGTGAGATCCTCTCCCTACTCGCCCCTCTTGCAAAATCCTTGCTCTTGAATTTTTTGACCAATGTCTCCCTCTTTATCTCGGCCACTTTTTTTGAGGGCATCACTAGGGCTGTGGCAACTATCAAGCCAGAAAGGGCATCGCTGGCCACAAGCCCTTTTTTTATTTTGCTGTCGAGAGGGACCTTCGTGTTCTCAAAGTTATGTGCCATTATAGCCTCTATTAAATGGTCACCGATCTTTCCTCTAAGTATCTCCTTAGCCACAAGTGTGTGGTCCTCCATTCCTTTACACCTCTCGAAATCTATGTCATGAAGAAGTCCAACGAGCTCCCATTCTGCCGCGTCTTCTCCTAACTTCATTGCAAGCTCCTTCATGATCCCGCCGACAGCTATCATGTGCTTTATGTTGTTTTCCTTTGAAACATGCTCTTTTATTAGACTTAATGCCTCCTCCCTGGACATCATCAAGATCATCTCAAAATGAGTTCTGTGGGTTTTGGGCTATTATTCTCTTCGCTCTAAGTGCTCACGCCGGTATGTGTGGCTAATTTGCTGAGAGGGAGTTGAACTTTTTGAGGACAACTCTAGTGTTTGTCCCCGTGACGCCCTTGATTAGCCTGATGTTCTCCAGAACCTCGTTCATTTGCGTTATTGAGTCCACATTTATTAAGACTTCAATGTCAAAGTCTCCGCTCACCTCGAGCACCCGCTCTACCCCCTTGATCCAGAGGATCCTTCTTGCCACTGATGTGGTGTAGACGTTGGACTCGCACTTGACCATAACGATCGCCTCTATCTTTTTTGGAACTTGGATTTCAAGCCGCCTTCCTGTCGCCCTTTCTGCCAGCTCTAGGAGATCAACGTCCCTGTAACTTCTTATCTCTGGTCTCTCCTTGATTGCAGACAGAACTTTCATGAGCTCCTCTTCACTCAGCGCCACGCCCAGCCTCTTAAGTCTGTCCTCCACCGCCACCCTTCCGGCATACTTGCTGATCACAATCTCCCTCTGCCTCCCCACAAGCCCCGGTGGGAAAGCCTCGTAAGTCTTGGGATCGAAGATCACAGCTGCCGCGTGGACTCCCCCCTTGTGTGAAAATGCGTTCTCGCCAACTATGGGCTGAGTGGGCGCGATAGGTATGCCGCTGAACTTTTCAACCATTGCTGATAGCTCCGGAAGTTTGTCAAGCTTGACGGTATCTACATCATAAAGGACTTTTAGAGCCACCGCGAAGGGCTCAAGCGCGGTTATTCCTGCCCTCTCCCCTAGCCCGTTCACGGTTGTATGCACCGCGGTGGCGCCTCCCTCCACCGCAGCCAAAGCATTGGCAACAGCCATCCCTAGGTCGTTGTGGCAGTGGGCATCCAACTCTGCATTTATGTCCTTTGAGAGCCTCGCGAAGAGATCCATCGTCCTGCGTGGAGTCATAGATCCCACGGTGTCTGGTATGCTTATTCTGTCGGCCCCCGCCTCCACTGCCGCCCTGCAGATCTTCACAACGTAGTCATATTCGGCCCTCGTGGCGTCCTCGGCTGTGAACCTGACTCTCAGTCCGTGGGCCCTTGCGTACTCTACGCATGAGACGGCGGTTCTGATCGCCTCTTCTTTTGTCATTTTCATAGATCTCAGTTTTGCGTCAGTCACACCGAGGAATATGGCCACCCTCTGAACATCACAATTTAAAGCCGCATCCACATCAGAGATCATCGCCCTGCTATGAGCCAAGATCTCTGCAGAGAGCTTCTCAGAGGCTATCTTCTTGACAGCCTCTGCCACGTCCCTTGAGACAGCCGGGTGTCCCGCCTCTATCATGTCGACCCCTGCTTCGTCTAGGCTCCTTGCTATTTGCAACTTCTCTTCCACAGTGAAGGAGACGCCAGGAGTCTGCTCGCCCTCGCGGAGAGTTGTGTCGAGTATCATTACCTTCATCATCGAATCGCACCGCCAATATTAGTTTTCGAACCTTATATAAATTTTTTCGTCCTATAATATACTATTAGTTCACGCAATTTCATAAAATTAGTTCGTACATTTTACTTAAATAGACGCAAATCGTTTTTTGAATGATCATCCATCCGAACTTTTTTTAAGCAATATCTCCATACTCTTAAGGGGGTCTTTGAGTTGATCTCGAATCCCGTGGTCGTGGGTAAGATCGAGGGCGTCACGAGCACAGACTCATTCTCAATGGTCATAACAAACGAGAAGTTCGGAAGGAATGACTACGTGGAGGTAGTTCATGAGGGTAAGCCTTTTTTGCTCATGATAAAAGAAGTAAAGAGAAGCGGGGACAAGCTGATAGGTAGTTGCGTTGTTGTTGGTCCCTCGCCCAAGACCCCTTTCCCGCCAGGGTCCGAAGTACACATGGCCTCAGACGAGACAATTAGAAAGGGTCTCGGGATTGTAACTTCAGATGCCGAAGGGTTGTACATTGGAAAGTTGAAGGCAAGGGACATCATGGTGTGGCTGCCTGTGAAGAAGCTCACCCGGGTGTTCATAGTCGGTAAGCCTGGCGCCGGCAAGTCCTACACCATGGGGGTCATGGCAGAGGAGCTCATCAAGAAGGGAGTCCCCCTCGTCATCATCGATGCCCACGGAGAGTACTCAAGCCTAAAGGTGCCATCCGAGTCGCCTTCGCAAGAATTTAAGGTTGAGCCGAAGTCCTATTCCGAGCAGATAATAGAATTTGCCGATATGGTGTTCAACCCAGGAGCCGACATCGACATTTCAGCTATCGAGAGCGCAAAGCCCGAGGATCTCGTCTCCCAGATGCAGTGCACCATTGTGAACTTGAGGGGTCTGCCTGCGCAAGACCAATATTCTGTGGTGGGAAGGCTGCTAAACAAGTTACTTGAGGCTATAATGGTGATGCAGATCCCCCCCTTCTACCTTGTTCTGGACGAGGCACACCTGTTTGCTGGCAGGACCAGGCAGAAAGATCCTTTGGTCAAGGAAACACTTGAAGTCGTCAGGAGGTTTGCCCAAGAGGGGAGAAAGTTTGGTGCAAATCTGATTGTCCTGACCCAGCGCCCTCAGTTGCTGGACATGACTGTGAGGAGCCTCTCCGCGACATGGATAATTCACCAGCTGACGGATCCGAACGATGTGAGAATAGCTGTAGAGAGCGGGGGGCTGAGCAACGAATGGGCATACGAGATAAACTGGCTCGAGCCTGGCGATGCCATAATCACAGGGGATGTGGTGGAGAGGGTCCCCCTCCATGTCAAGGTCAGATGCAGGGAGACAAGACATGGCGCTCCCGGCTTCAACCCCTTAGATTTCGTCTCTCCGGAGGAGAGGGAGAAGATGAGAAAGAGAATGGCCGCGCTTAAGGATCGTCTGATCAAGATGCGGGGCGCCCCAGGCGTGCCTCCCTCTCTGCCCCCCTCCCTCCCCGCCACATACATGCCAGTAAAGGTTGACGAGAAGAGCCTTTTGGAAACGCTCAAAGAGAACAAAACACTGGATCATGCCGAGGTCGTAAAATCCGACCTCCGATATATGCCCGCTCTGTTTGCGGAGGTTACAGTCAACTCCGTTAGGAGGACGCCCTCCCTCGAATTTAAGGAACGTTTGCGGCGACTCGTTCCGGCAGATTCCTCCGTATCCATTGTTGACTGGAGGCACGAGTCTGCATACGCCCTCACGGCAAATGAGGTCGTCCAAATAGGGGCTTCGCCCTCCCCTTCGAGGGAGGGGCGGCACGAACAGCCAACCTCGGCGCTCTTTGAAGGTTCCAGCGTTGAGGGACTTAAGGGTCTGCTCAAGACCTATGCTATGTCAAAGCTCACGCAGAGCGTCTACTACCACAAAGAATTGGGCGAGTATTCAAGACCAGGAGAGTCGCTCGAGGAGTACAAAAAGAGACTGAAGGCAAAAATTGATGAAATCAAGAACAACAGGGCAGCCGAGATAAGGTCCTCCTATTCGTCTAAGATAAAGGAGATAGAGTCATCCATAAACGCGGCCAAGGAAGAGTACGAGAGTCTTGATAAGCTCGTCGTGGGCATAAAGGATGAGCTCCGCTCTCTTAACAAAGAGCGGATCAAAGCCGAGAGAGAAGGAAGGTCGTTGCTTAAGCTCTCTGAACAGATCCAGACCAGAGAGGTGAGGTTGACTAGACTCGAGAAGAGGATTATGGAGTTGAGTTCGAAGATCAACAACCTCAGGAAGGAAGGCGACCTCCTAGAGAGGCAGATGCGCGAGGAGATCTCTAAAGTGCAGTCCGAGGTTGAATCCCTGATGGAGGCGCCTCTGCAGACAATGGTATTTCAACCCAGGCACGATGAAGTGGAAGTTGAGGTGATGCAGGTGGTCTGGGTCCCGACGATCGAGGCGCTGTACCGGTTATACTTTGATGGAATGAGCAAAGACTTCAGGTTTGAGTGGAACGCAGTCAATGGCAGGGGGGTATTCGGCAGCTGTGCCGAGTGCGGAGCTACCATAGACTCTCTCGATGGACCTCTGATCTGCTTCAAGTGCGGGGAGATGTACTGCCCGACCCATCTGAAAGTCTGCTCCCTCTGCGGGAGGGGGGTGTGTTCTGACCATGCCTGGTCATGCCCTAACTGTGGAAAGCTTTACTGCATTGATGAAAAGCAGCACATCTGCAGCTCCTGTGGGAGCAAGCTCTGTGCTGAGTGCGTATACAGGTGCACCGAATGTATCGACAAGACATATTGCAAAGACCACATCAAAGAATGCAAGGTCTGCAAGAACTTATACTGCGCCGACCACTATGATGCTCACGTGAAAAGGTGCTCAAGCTGCGGGAAGGAGCTTTGCGTATTGGAGCAGGTGAAGTGTAAGGTCTGCGGGAAGGTTTTCTGCGAAGAGTGTGCGGTGAAATGCTCCGAGTGTGGGGGCGATGTGTGCAAGTCGCATTCTTGGCAATGCTCTGCATGCGGGAAGGTCTTCTGCATAATGGAGCCGCAATCGAGGTGCGCTGTCTGTGGAAAAATTCTCTGTAAATCCGACAAATTGGTATGCTCCCTCTGCGGCGCCACCCTTTGTGCAGCACACGTAGACGTCTGCCCGGAGTGTAAGCGTGAGGTGTGCCCTAACTGCATGGTAGAGTTAAGGCGGTTTGGGGTGTTCAAGAAAAGGCTGTGCAGATCATGCGCAAATGAGCGAGTCCAGCCGTGAGATCAATTATAGGAGAGAGATGCCCCTCATCGGCGGGTGGTAATTCCTCGAAGAATTATGACTTTATCATCACCAACAACATCTTGAATTTGCTCAAAGCCCTTAGAGAGTGGGGCTTGTTGGCAGGCAGGATTATGTACTCTCCTTCAGCGAGCTCATGGCTCTCGCCAGATATGGTCACCAAGGCCTCTCCATCCAAAATGTGAAGTAAAGCGTCGTAGGGGGCGGTATGTTCGCTCAAACCTTGGCCCTGATCGAAGGCGAACACCGTGATGCTCCCTGTATCCTTTTCCAACAAGGTCTTGCTGACGACTGCTCCGGGGTGGTAGTCGACCACTTCTTTGATCTTTGCCTTATCGCTCATTTGTCCCACCACAAAGCAATAGGTTACTCCTTCCATACTGTAATAAGCGTTTTTGTCAGCCAAGGTAGCATCACAAAGGACGAGAAAATCTCAGGGATCGCAACCCCTGTGAACAAGTCGCCTTGGAATTGCAATACCCACACTGGAACGGCCGCGAAGACCAGCCAGGTCAGGTAACATCTCCTCTCCAGAAAATACGATACAGCCGCGAATGGCAGAGAGACGAAGAGCATAACGGAGACATAGAAGTGCAACCGCCCATAATTCTCGCAAAGCAAACCAACGAGCTGCATGGCAAAGCCCGTAAAGGCCAGGAAGTAAGCCGTTTTTGGAGAATGATCTCTTAGGGCGGTAGCAGAGTATAATACTAACAAAAGCCCTGTCGTCAGGAGCCCTAAATTGAAAATCGGGGCAGTCTCATACCTCAGGTTCCCTAGGTCGCTGAGGGCGTTCTCGGTCCAGCTGAACCATGGCGCTCTGGAAATCGAAATAAAAATGCTCCCGTAGAGTACAAGTATTGCACATATACCAAAAAATACTGACCTTTTCATAGTCACAACCTCAGTGTCCCTTTTCAATTATAATATGTTCAATCATAAAGTATATAACTAAATATCCTGCACTTGAAAAAAGGGGTTTTAGAATTGACAAAACAGAAGGCTGCTAAATTATTCTGCCACAAATGTGGTTCTGAGATCCCTTCAGGCTCTGCTTACTGCAAAACGTGCGGCTCTAAGGTTGACTAATCGAGTTTTGTGCAAAGGATCGAAAAATTTAAAATTATATAATTTTTCAAAAAACCTTTTATTATTTATATTATTATAAAAATACAAATAAAAATAAAAAATAAAAATAATATGTAATTTTTATGGCATCAGCCAATGTTTGTCTAGATTGCCCTCGCCCGAACTGTAGCCTTTTAATAAGCTGAAGCCCTCCCACGGCTAAAGCCTTAGGTTTTCTTGTCGGGTCTCAATGTAAAAATTATTAAAACTTCAGGTTTTAAGGTTAATGAGTCCTCCTAAAATGTGATAAAATTTTTGAGAAATTTTTTAAGTGAACACCCGCCATTATGTATGGGGATTTGTTTTGTCCTTGGAAATAAGCGCACATGAGTCCATTAGGGAGATGTATAAGAAGCTGAAGGAAGACGGCATGACCAACCTATGGGATAGGTGGGCTGCCCAGGAACAGATAAGGTGCAAGTCTTTCTGCGCTAAAGGTCTCAGTTGCCAATTCTGCAGCAACGGTCCTTGCAGAATAATCCCCGGCAAACTTGAGAGAGGAACCTGCGGCATGGATGGGGACGGGATGGCAATAAGGTACATGCTGCTCAGGAACGCGATGGGCCTCTCAACATACACCTACCACGCACGCGAGGTGGCAAAGACCCTCATAGCGACCGGTGAGGGCAAAACCCCGTTCAAGATCTCTGACACCGTAAAACTCAGAGACTTTGCAGCGAAACTTGGGCTTAACCCAAACAGCCCTGTTGACCACCTCGCCGTAGATCTTGGACGCTATATTTTGTCCGCAATTAACAGCGACTCGAATGCAAGCCTGAAGACCGTGGAGGTATTTGCAACCCCCGGTAGGATCGCGGTATGGAAGAGGCTAGGCATACTGCCCGGAGGCCCGGCAAACGAGCAGATAGACGCCATATCACACTGCCTCACTAACGTAGATGGTGATTACGTCTCCCTTGCAAAGACTGCCATGAGGCTCGCCCTCTCTTGTATATACGGTTCGCTCATACCTCTGGAATACGGTCAGGACATACTTTTCGGAACTCCTAAACCCCACAGAATGAACTTTGACTTCGGCATTCTGGATCCATCCTACGTAAATATCGTCGTCAACGGTCACGAGCCGTTCGTAGGCATAGCTCTCATAGAACATTGCAGAAAGCCCGAGGTCCAAAACTCAGCCAAGATGGCTGGCGCCAAAGGGATTAGAGTCATTGGATCTATCGAGACCGGGCAGGAGATCCTTCAGAGGGTGGATGCTGATGGCGTGTTCGTGGGCATGACGGGTAACTGGATCTCGATCGAGCCGCTTATAGCCACAGGCGCTGTAGACGTGTTTGCCATGGACATGAACTGCTCCCCTCCCTCACTGGAGGAGTACGTGCCAAAGTACCCAACGACCTTTGTCTCGGTCTCTCCGTTAGTTAACATAAGGGGCGTGGACAAGCACATTGACTACTCGCCTGAGAACGTAAGGTCCCAGGCTGAGCAGATCGTGAACCTCGCGATTGAAAACTACAGGAGGCGAAAGGGAGCTGGTCTGAAAATTCCAACGAGGGTTCAATCTGCGATTGTCGGTTTCTCGATAGAGTCAATACTTTCCCTATTGGGAGGTAGCCTTAACCCCTTACTAGAGGCGATAAAGAGTGGGCAGTTGAAGGGTGTTGTAGGCCTTGTCTCCTGCACAAGTATAGGGAATGGCCCTCACGATGTGCCGACGATAACGGTGGCTAAAGAGCTGATAAGGCGAGACATCCTCGTGCTCTCCATGGGATGCGGCAATGCGGCACTTCAGGTTGGCGGGCTTTGTGCACCTGAAGCCAGCGATCTGGCGGGTCCAGGGCTGGGATCCCTCTGCAAAGCGCTGGGGATTCCTCCGGTCCTCTCCTTCGGAACATGCACAGACACTGGCAGACTATCGATACTTGTCTCTGAGGTCGCGAAGGCGCTGAAAGTTGACGTCCCTGACCTGCCGGTAGCAGTCACTGCGCCTCAATACATGGAGCAAAAAGCCACCATCGACGCCATCTTTGCACTCGCTTTCGGAGTCTTGACACACGTCTCGCCCACCCCTCCAATAACTGGCGGAGCCAGACTGATGAAATTGCTCACAGAGGACCTTAAGGAGATAACCGGAGGGAGCCTGCTACTAGAGAACGACATGGTCAAGGCTGCAGACGCCATAGAGTCCCACATCCTCGCCAAGAGGAGGGCTCTGGGGATTGACTAGGATCGGGGGCGGCTGGGAAGAACTTTGCTTGTATCCTGCCCGTGCGTGTGACCACCAACGCAAAAGTTGCTCTACTGTTACAGGAGTAGCCAAGACTGCAGCCTCAAACATGAATGAGACTACAACCTGAGCTCTCTCACTTCCACCGATATCGCGTCTCTACTCATGATCAGGCTCTTCTTTACATCCTCAATGCTGCTCTTCAGCTGCCCAACATCCGCAACCACTACCCACTCAGCAACCTCCCCTTTCTTTATCGTTCTGGAGTTGCTGCTCAGGAGGTCCACGTTGAGATCGCCGAGAGCCCTGGCTGCCCTCGCCAGAGCGCCTGGTCTGTCAGGGATCATCAGTCGAATCTCTACAAGTTTTGCCTGCGAGCCTGCAAAAAGTCTCACCACGACACTTCTATCTTCCCTGTTGAGCCTAACTGATGCGTAAGAGCCCTCTTTCATTCCCAGTTCGGTTCTCATATGTGCAGGAATTGTTATCCTCCCTTTCGAATCTACCTTTACAATCTCTTGCTCGTGTGCCATATTTCCCACTAATTATTTTTCAGTGTGGGCTTAATAACACCTTCTCATTGCTAAGGCTTAAAAAGGTGTAACGCCTATTTTATTCCACCTAACATCGCTTTCGGAGGTGAACAATGTGGCTGAAGAACCAGCGAAGGAAGCACAACCAAAGGAAAGGCAAGCAATGCCTAGAGACGTTATCTTGGTGGGCAAGAAACCAATTATGAGCTATGCTATGGCTGCCCTCATGCAACTGAAAGAGAGTGGCGAAATTACCATAAAGGCAAGGGGAAGGGCTATCTCTGCTGCCGTTGATGTGGCTGAGGTGGTCTCCAAGAGGTTCTTGAGCGGCGACGCCGTTGTCAAGGACGTGGCAATAGGCACCGAAATAATCGGCGAACCACCTAGGAACGTCTCGACGATAGAGATAAAGCTATCAACAAAGAAGTAGAAAAATTATTAACCATTGATAGCCTTTTCTTTTTTTCTTTATCCTCTGCGGCGTCAATCAAGGACGAGGCTTATATACTCGTTTGAGCATCTTTTTTAGGATAAATATGAACGTCTCGGAAATTTTCTCAAAGGCTGCCGACTACACTAAAGCGATCTTGTCAAGGTTTGGCGATCTTCTTATACTTTTAGTGGTATCCATAATTCCTATTGTAAATTTAATCGCATTAGGATACTATGGAAGGGTTATAAGGGACCGTTCCGATTCTCAGGCTCCACCAAGGCTTAATGGATTCTGGGAACTCTTTGTTGATGGACTTAAAGCCCTTGTGGCCGGTCTGATCTGGTCCATCCCCGTGATAATCATATTTCTAATCACATTCGTTCCAATCTTTACTATGATGCGTTGGGAGCACATGATGACTTACATGACGCAACCCATGGCACTCTTGAGATTCACATCTTTCATACTCCTGATTTTGATGCTCATAATAGCTTTCGGGGTGTTCATTATAGCGAGTGTTGGAATTGTCCACATGTTCAAAACTGGCTCTTTCGGGAAGGCATTTGCCGTGGGAGAGCTGGTAAATATAATAGGCAAGATAGGTCTCCTCAGGTACCTTTTGTGGATCATCGTGGCAGCTGTTTTTGGGGCAGTTGTAAGCGGATTCAACATGATACCGGTGATCGGTTGGATCATATCTGACCTGCTTAGCATCATTTTACTGATATTCCTTGCAAGGAGCATCGGATTGATGTATGATTCAGCTGTAGTTACTCTCGCTGCACAACAGGCACAGCAAGCCCCTGGATCGCCGCCTGCCCCGCCCCAGACCGCACCCCCGCCACCACCACCTCCAAGTCCGCCGTGACCTAGCGCAAAATTCAAAACTTTTTATTTATTTAAATTGACGCTTTTATTACGAGTGCCTATGAGATAAGTTGTACCGGTAAATCTCATCCTTCCGTGGTGATTCAATGAGAAGAGAGATCAGGTTTGTGTCTTTTGACGTTGACGGTACTCTGGTGACCCCTTCTTTCGCTGACATCGTCTGGCTAGAGGCTCTTCCTCAGGCGGTCTCTGATGAATGGGGCATTCCATTGGAAGATGCAAAAAAGATGCTCTATAACGACTACAATGTTATAGGCCCCAATAGGCCTGAGTGGTACGATCTCGAGTATTGGGTGAAAAGGTACAGGCTGAGGATAGATCCTAAGTCATTTGTGAATCAGTACAAGGATGCGGTTACGCTTTACCCTGAAGTGATAGACGTCCTTGAGAGGCTTAAGGACTCATATGAGCTCGTAGTGATATCCAACTCCTCTAGGCTCTTCCTGGAGATAACCACAAGGCCGCTACGGCGTTACTTCAAGCACATTTTCTCGACTCTTTCGGACCTCAGAATGATGAAGGACTATCAAGCATACCTAGAGATCTGCCGAATTATCTCAGCCTCACCATCTGAGGTGGTGCATGTAGGGGATAGCATGGAGCTAGACTATGTTCAGGCGAAGAAGGCAGGCATTCTGGCTTTCTACCTGGACAGAGAGGGCAAGAAAAAAGGGAGGAGGTTCATAAAGGACCTCAGGGACCTTCTTCCAAGACTGCTCCACTGTAGGATGTAGCTGTGCAGCCCCGGAGGTTCTGCGGGCCCTTTCTCATGAATTAAAAAAGTCGTTACTGGGTATCTTCGAAGAGCTCTATGAGGATCCTTGCCCTAACTTCTTTGTTGGTGAAGGGTGGCATCCTTTCACCAAGGTCTAAAGCCAGGACCACGGGATTTCCCAATGAGTCTGTGAACCTAACTTCTGCAACATACTTCTTTTTTGGTCCCGAGGCTACGGCCTTAGTCATTGCCTCATAGATCCTGCTTATGGCCATCTGCAGCGCGACAGGGCTCGTCAAATCTTGTGGAGTTAAGGTCAACTGAGAGAACCCTGCTAAGATCTCGCCGATCTTTGCGGTTCCGTTGAAGATGCCTATTGTTTTCTCTTCGGGTTTCTCCGCCATTTTAACCACATGCAGAATTACCTCTAGGCACCCTTTATTTTTTCTCCCTCATGCTCAGGAAATGGCTACAGAATTCTGCCTCAGAGTGGCACAGATCGATAAGCGAATCTTGAGATGCACTGATTGTTTCAGTTAAATCGAAAACTTGGTAAATCAACCTTGCGTGAACCACAAAATAAAATTAAGGATTCAGCGTCTTTGATCGGGAGACAACTTTTTAGTGGCATTAACTACCCCTGAAGGCGTCAGCTCGGCGTAGCCCAACTCAATGGCCTCCTTCAGTATCTCATTTATCTCTTTTAGCCCTGCTCTGCTGAGATCCTCAAACAACCTCAACAAACCAACACTGTGGTACTCGCGGAGGTAGTCCTTAAGTTTCTCTAACTCTGCTGGGGTGAACTTCGGCAGTTCTACCACTTTTGGGATGGGGGGCTCCATCTCGGTCTCAGCATCGTAGTAACCCTCCGGCGCCTTAAGCCTGGCGCTTCCTATCATCTCATTTACCACTGTTCTCAGAGTGTATTTGCCTATGTTTGATCCTTCTGCCCACCTTTCAAGATCTGAGAATTCCATCCTGCCTCCCCTATCTTTGATTATTGACACGATAGCTTTGGCAATTTCTTCAAATGGATCTTTGTAATTCCCGCTCTTTTGATCCTGCATAGGTATCCCCAGTAAAGTAGCCTATGAACGCCGCACGCTTTTTAAGATTACATTTTTGAATTGATGGGCGGGAGCTCGGGAAAAAGCTCTTCCAGTTGGAAGGACCCATATCTTATCCCAATTCCTTGGGCGCCGCAACTGGGATACTTTGCGGGCTTCGTCCGTAGGGCTTGCCCTCATCGGCAGCCCTCCCAGCCAGCCTAGTACCAGCCGCCAGCCATCATACAAATTTCGTATTATTTTGTGTCATAGTCCGCCCAGAGGCGCTTTAGTTATGGTTTTCCCTGCATCTGAATATAGATGGTGGAAGAGAACATATAAATATGACATAAGCCCTCATCCCACCAACGAGTGGCGTGGGATCTTCCGCTCATGAAGTTAAAGCAGGGAAGTTCGCTATTGATAAGCGGTCCTGCCTCCGTCCGCTTATGTGATGGCGCCCTTTTGGTTATAGGAAAGAAGTTCGTGAGAAATGAGGGGTTCATCGTAAAAAAAGGACGAGCTCTCCCCGTGGAGGTCTTAGAAGACTCGGCAATTGAAGCCAAACTTGGACCAGATGCCAGGATCGACCAATTTGATGAAGTTATCCCAAAGAATTGGAGGTCTGCCGCGGACGCTATACTTGACAGCCCACGCCCCACAAAGGCACTCATTATTGGTGATGTTGACAGCGGAAAGACAACTTTTGCAGTCTACCTCTCTAACATGGCCTTTGATCGGGGCGTGAAAGCGGCCGTGATAGACGCCGATCCAGGTCAGGGGGAGATATCGCTGCCCACAACCATAGGGTATGGGCTCTTGAATGAGGGGGTAACCTCCATGGACAAAATACAGTTGAAAACTGCCTTTTTTGTTGGCTCCACGTCACCATCCGATGCTCCCACCCGTGTCGTAGTTGGGGCTAGGAGATTGGTTGACATGGCTCTTTCAAACGGTGCTGAACTTTTAACAATAAACACCTGTGGATGGATATATGGCAGGCGGGCAAGGGAATTCAAAACTTCTTTGATCCAGTCTATCTCCCCTGAATACTTAGTCGTAATTCAAAGGTCCTCGGAGGCGGAAAACTTAGTCAAGGCATGGGGGTCAATGTCAGGCACAGAAATTTTGAGGATATCCACATCGCCCGCCTCAAGGCTGAGGAGCAGGGAGGAGCGAAAAGAGAAGCGAGAGGCTGCTTACCGGAAATACTTTGCAGAGAGCAAGGAAAGGGTTTTTGATCTTGAAAGTGTTGCCCTAATGTATTCCTACTACACATATGGAAAACCTTTGCCACTCCCGTTGCTGGAGGAGTTGCAGAAGAAAGTCGGCTTGAGTCTGATATATGGCGAATTGGGCGATGTTTTCTTATTCTTGGTGGGCTGCGAGGAGCCAGATCAAGTCAAGATCGATAAACTTAGGGAGATCACATCGATTGAGGAAATCGTGTTAATTAAGAGAGGGTTTGAAAAGGGGATTTTGGTCGGGCTTCTTGACCTGCGGGGCAATTTTTTAGGACTGGGGGCTCTTTCTCACATTGACTACGTGAAAAGACAAGTTGGAGTTATCACGCCCGTTGATAAGGAGGTGGGCGCCATTCAGATAGGGCAGGTAAAATTGGATGAGAATTGGCGCGAGGTTTGCAAGCTGCCACCTTTTCCAATTTGAATGTCAGCCCCAAATAAATACGTGTAGCCCCGCCGGCAATCAAAAGATATATTTGGGCTTGAGACCAGCATTTTTTTGGTGCATTTTCATGGAACAGGCAAAGAAGGTTAGCGAATCTGCACTAACATCCGTCCGGTGGATGTTTCCTTCTGACGCAAACCCTGCTGGAAACGTCTTCGGCGGGGCGATCGTGAGGTATATAGACGAGATAGCGGCAGCCGTCGCCCAGCGCCATGCCAGATCTAACGTAGTCATAGCCTCAATGGATAGAATGGATTTTCACAGACCGGTTCGTGTTGGCGACCTCCTCATACTGAAAGCCTCAATAAATTATGTAGGTAACTCTTCTATGGAGGTTGGCGTCAGGGTCGAGGCCGAGAACCCGCGGACAGGAGAGGTTGTTCATGCAGCATCTGCCTACTGCACAATGGTCGCATTAGACGAAAACGGTAGGCCAAAGCGTGTTCCGAGATTGATACCTGAGACAGAGGAGGAGAAGCGAAGGTTCTTGGAGGGACAGAAAAGACGCGAAGAGCGGCTAAAATTGCTGAGGTCTCAAACCTAGTTCTATCAATTGCTTATTCCTGCAAGACTTTTGCCTATAGAATGGCTGCCCAGAGCGCACTGCCCTTCAGTTCAGGGGCAGAATGAAGGTCAATTTTTAAATGGCTTAAGGGCCTGGAACTCTTCGTAGACGTTTCAGTGAGCTGCCTGGCATTGGATGGGGCAGGACATGCTAGATTAACGCATTGACTATGATCGCCATGGGCTGATGGCTTCAAGAGTGCGTCTCCAAACCAGCAGAGGATGGGTCAGGTGCAAATTCTTCACCGAAAGCTAAAATCCCAAGTTTGTTTGCAGAGTGGCTCGTCTCAGACCTGTCTTTCTTTTTTGATTCAGATCTTTTCAAATAGTATTCCCTTACTATGGACGGGACCTCCTTCCCGATGAAAGCTATCACTGGCAGGAGTTCAAGCCTTCCAGCCCACATCGCGACTACTAAGACGATTTTTGAAAAAAAGTCCAATTGAGTTACGGGATAGAATGCTGGGCCAACGTTACTTAAGGCAGAAACTACTAAGGAGAGGGCGCCAAAGAGATCTGGAACAGAAAAACTCAGCAAAACGAAGGCAACGAAGGCGAATAAGACATAGGAAAACATGAAAGCCGATATCTTTATGATGTACTCGTCGTCCAGAATTCTCCCGCCTATCTTTACAGGTATTATGGCGGAAGGGGGGAGCACCAGCTTTTCTATTTCCCTCCTGACGATCCGGAAAAGCACGACAAACCTCCATACCTTGATTCCGCCGGCTGTCGATCCTGCGCTCCCGCCCACAAACATTAGAAATAGTAGGACCGCCTTGGTTATAGCAGGCCAACCGTCTAGGTTGGCGCTCGTATAGCCTGTAGTAGTCAAGATCGAGACCACATTGAAGAACCCCTCTGTAATCCCTTCGAGGACTCCCATGCCGTTCAGTATCAAGAAGCCGGATACGAGTAGACCCCCGAGTATTAACAAAAAAATCATCGTTTTAAACTCGGCATCTTCTAAGATCTTTCTGACGTCTAGCTTCCCCAAATTGTAGAATAATACAAAACTGGTTGCTCCGAGTACCATAAAAAACGAAATTGTCAGTTTTATATTAACGCCGAATTCCGCTACGCTGGCGCTCTTTGTTGAAAAACCGCCGGTCGCAAGAGTGGTCATCGCGTGGTTTATGGCGTCAAAGGCACCGAGACCGCAAATGTATAGGGTCAGTGCGCATGTGGTCGTCAATAGGCTGTATATCAGAAGGATATTCTTTACACTCGCCTTCACGCTGGGGGTGAATTTTTCCCTACCCTCAAGGGTGTAAAGCCGCCAGGTACTCATGCCCCCCTTCAACAATATTGTGAATAGCAAGATTATCCCAACTCCGCCAACCCACTGTGTGAGGCTGCGCCAGAACAAAATCGATCTGGGGAGGATCTCGAGATTCTCGATAAGCGACATTCCTGTTGTTGTAAAACCAGATATGGACTCAAAAAAGGCATCCAAAGCGCCCATATGTATCGAGAAGTAAGGGATCATTCCTATCACTGATACAAGGAGCCAGCCCGCGCAGGCGATAATAATTGTGGTTTTTATTGGCAACTCATCAGCCAGAGGGTACTTGGACATAAGGACGATTCCAAAACCTGCAGCCAGCACTCCTGGCACGAGGAAGAATGGCAGAGTGTTATACTCCGCATAAACGAGCGCCGGTATTGTTGGGAGCAATATCATAACTCCTGTCACGAGGAGAAGTCCTGCAAAACCCCCTATGATCTCATGGGAGTCATAACTCATGATGTACCACTCGACCGGAAGTAAAATTTTTAATCTTGGGCTTTTCTTACCTCGATCGTATATATTTAAGTATTGAATGCTTGAGCCCCCCAAACGAAGGTAATTCTATGAAGGTAATAATTGCAGGAGTCGGAAGGACTGGCAAGATCCTGATTAGGGAACTGAAGGAGAACGGCAACGACGTGGCAGTAATAGACATAGATGGGGAGAAATGCAAAGAGGTCTCCAACGAATACGACGTCCTTGTGTTCAAAGGAGATATAACTGACATCGATGACCTCAGCAACATCAATATCAATGAATATGAAATCTTCATATCCGTCACCGGCAGCGATGAAAAGAACATACTTGGTTGTTTGCTGGCAAAGGATCTTGGAATCCAGAAGGTCATTGCTAGGGTGAGCGACCCGCGCCTCTCAAAGATCGCAAGTAAGCTTGGCATAAACCATACAATATGCCCAGAAGAGGTCGCAGCTGAAAAGATCTTGCAAATAACCAAAGAGAGTGGAGCTTTTTCACCTGAAGAAAAAACGCCCCATGCTTTACAGAGCCTTGGCGTCAGGAGGGTGAGGGTAAGGGTGGGCAAAAATGCCCCTGTCATCGGCATGCAAATAGGCGAGCTCCCGCTGAGGAACGAGTGGATGATAGTTCGCGTGAAAGATAAAAACGATCGGTTTATACCTGTTGACGCCTCACTCAAGATACAGCCTGATTATATGCTGGAAATAATAGTCAAGGAGGACTCTCTGGAGGCGGTCAAGGCGCTCTTAGCCTGAAGAGTTGGCGCCTCACTTTTTATAAAGTTCCACCCATTTGGGGCAATCGTACTTCTTCTCCGGACAAACTTTTCTTGTTACACAGAACGGCCCTGCATTTTCGAATATGTGCGGTGCTACCTGTTTGACTAGCGACAGCATCTCCTCAGCCAACCTTCTTATCTCCCATTGGGCGGAGAGGCAGCACCTCAACTCAAAGAAATTCATGAGGGACCTAGCATTCATGGTGACAACAATCTTGGTGGGCGTCGCCTGCGGCAGCACATACCTCGCGTCTTCCGCTGGCACCCCTTCTTCGAGAAGCCTCCTGTAGCAACGCCTGCAGACCTCTAAGGCCTCGTGGAATTCCTTTTTCAAATTATCATCCCTGGCTATAAGCTCTGGCACGATGAAATCTATCTCTTCCAACTTCACATACCTCTGGCTTTGTTGAGAATAAGACGCTATCCTGTGCCTCACTAACTGGTGACTGCATGCCCGCGATATGCCCTCTATGGCGAAGGTGAAGCTAGCATGCTCCAATACAGAGAGATGACCGCTCTCTATAACCTTTTTGAGAAGCCTCTGGATGTCGGCATCGGTAAGCTCTCTCAGAGCTTTTGTGGCACTGAATTTTGAATAGCACTGTCTCGCGGATGCAGCGACAACCCTCTCCGGATCTGGGGTAAAAGACAGGAGTGTGACCTTCAAGCGCCCTCGCCGAATAGCTTCTGTATCTTTTTGTTTTAAAACTTAACCTTCCGCCAACTCTCGCAGGGAAGCCCAAGCCTTCAGCCGTTGGTCCTTGACTTTGACCTTTTGCTTATCATGAACTTTATGTATGCTAAAACACCGTTCTTTTCGACGTATTCGGTAGCCTCGATCCAATCTATCTTGTAAATGACCCACGTCATGAGTAGCATAAATGCCACAGAAACACCTATGGTGATTAACGAGTCTCCCCTGCCGATAAAGATCTTCGCGTATTCGAAGGAGTACTTTGCCGCGTACGCGACGATCATGCCCAAAGTCAGTTTTCCCAGTAGCAAAGCCACGAAGAACCTTTTGAAGTTGTACTTTATGATCCCGAACGGCATCACAATTATGTCGTCCGGGAGGGGCAAAGATGAAAATAGGTAAACCGCTATCACGCCATACTTCCCCAAGAGGTTGCCGAAGCATTCAAGTTCCTTCTTCTTTTTCTCATTGAGAACCGCCCGCCCTCCCCTGCCTATGAGGTAAGAGACGCACTTTCCGAGACTGGCGCCGATACCTACCGAAATTCCAACGAAGAACGGCTCGAGCACCTGTGAGAGTAGAAAGATCGGTATAAGGTAAGGGACCGGGAGGAAGGGCACAACATTGCCAAGTAAAGATATAACGAACGTCCCAAAGTACCCATATGCCAGCAGCGTCTCAAGCACAGTCAATCCTCATCATCTTTACCAAGAGTGATTAAACCCATTATCTTGCCATTCCCCTTAATATAATGAACTCGGGTATTTAATGGACTTGCGCCGGAAAGTTATTTAAGAGTGTTGGCAGGTGTGGGACCTTGCCCTTGAATGTTTTGGTCATTTTCTTTGTCTTTGGCTGCTGGAGGGGTTTAACCCAGCACAGTCCGCGCTTCATATAATGTGCAAAGGCGCTAACCCATCGGATCATACAAGCTAAACCTTTATACGTATCGAAGAATATCAACATAAATATCTTTCACAGGATGGACCAACTTTGCGCACGATTCAGAGCCAGTCTTTTGAAGATAAACAGGAAACTTCTGAATGGGTAATAGTCGCCATAGACCTTTGGAAGATATACCGCCTGGGCAAGATTGAGTACCCAGCCCTTAGGGGCGTCAACATGAGGGTAAGGAGGGGGGAGTTCGTGGCAGTCGTTGGACCATCAGGAAGCGGTAAGTCCACACTTCTGAACCTCTTTGGTGCTCTGGACAGACCAACAAGGGGCAAAGTTATCATAGACGGCGTCGAGATCTCTGCCTTGAGGAGTGACGAACTCGCCGATCTCCGCAACAAGAAGTTGGGATTCGTGTTTCAAACCTTCAACCTCATTCCTTACATGAGCGCTCTAGACAACGTGGAAGTGCCTATGATAGCTTCTGGACTGACCCCCAAGGAGAGGAGGGCCCGGGCTGAGGAGTTGCTTGCCTTGGTTGGTCTGAAGGGATTTGAGAGGAACAGGCCAAATGAGTTGAGCGGTGGTCAGCAGCAAAAAGTTGCCATAGCAAGGGCGCTTGCAAACGATCCGCAGATAATCTTGGCAGACGAGCCCACGGGCAACCTGGATTCCAAGTCCGCTGATGAAGTTGTAGAGATTTTACACAATTTAAATAAGAGAGGCGTGACTATCATAATGGTCACTCATAACCTCAACCTCATAAAGTATTGTCACAAAGTCTATTGGATGAAAGATGGTTTGGTTGAAAAGGAGGTAGAACAGAATGTCAGGTAGCAATGAAAAAAGATTTTATTCAAAGATGGTTCTATCAATTTTGCTTGCCTTGTTGGTGGCTCTTTCCCTGGGTAATGTTCAGACTGTCATTTCGGCTCCCCCTAACCTCAACGTCAGTATAGATAGAGCGACACTCACGGCGGGCACCAACAACCAGTTATATCTGACGGTGAAGAACGTTGGAGATACAACGGCATTACAGATATGGGTGAGCCTCTCCCTTCCAGCTTCTGCCACTGGCGGGGCGCTCATGATCCTTAATGGAAGCGACGGGCGTTGGTACATCGACAGCCTGGCATCCTCGGAATCACAGTCCATCCCTGTGACCATATATGTTAGCCCGAGTGCGGCAGGGAGCGCATATCAACTTACAGTGACTCTGAGCTATCAGTACTATGGATCTAGAACGGAGACCAGGGTTATAGGCGTCTATGTCCCGCCCCTGGAAGTCCAGGGGGCTGTTCTTTCCGCCTCCATAAACCCATACGAAGTTATTTTTGGAAAGAACAATGACCTTATACTGAAGATCAAAAACGTCGGCGATGCTGAAGCCAAACAAGTTTCAGTTGCTATCACGATGCCTGGTGCAGCCTCCGGCGCATCTCCACTATCATTGATAGGGAGCGACGGCAGGTGGAATCTCGAATCGATAGGACCCGGAGAGGAGGCTACAATACCCATAACGCTCTACGCCTCGGCTTCTTCCGCCGGTCAGACATACCAGTTGCCCGTAACACTCTCATACTCAGACTATATCCGATCAAAGTCCGAGACTAGATACCTAACGGTGGTTGTTCCTTTCAGCACGTCACCATCAGTTAATTTCGAGGTAGGCGTCACCCCGCAGGACCTAAAGGCAGGGGAAGTGAATAAGCTCCGCATCCAGCTCTACAACAAGGGAGACAGCGACGCCTCATACGTCCAAGTCGTGTTGAATATGCCGCCTTCCACCGCCGCGGGATTGCCATTAGTCCTGCAGGGGTCTGACGGCCGCTGGCTGATAGACAAGATCGCCTCAGGGGGGGCTGTCACTTTGGAGGCTGACGTTTATGTCAGTCCATCGGCATCGGGCGTCGCTTATCAGTCATCACTCACGATGAGCTACTATGATTCTTTGTCTAGGAGCAGGCAGGAGACACGGTACATATCACTCAACGTCCCTGCTGTTTATTCACCGCTGGCGGTAATTGATGTGAGCGTAAATAAAAACGAGCTCAGGTCAGGGGAGGTAAATGAGCTGAACCTGACGATTAAGAATGAAGGCGATGGGGCTGCGAGCTCCTTGGCTGTTTCCCTCTCAATTCCAGGCTCACAGAGTTTGACCACATCCATGGCACTGCTGGAAAGCGATGGGATTTGGTATCTGGGGGAATTGCGCCCGGGGGAGAGCGTCGTGATACCCTTAAAGATCTTTGTCTCCCCCACAGCCTCGGGGACGCTCACAACCTTCACCGTATCGACGTCTTACACGGATACAAATTTGAGGAGCAGGCAGCAGGTCAACTACTTGGGCATGATAGTGAGGGGTGTTGTCGACCTTGTGGTTCTTGACACCTCGACATTCCCGTCTCAGATCACGCTTGGAAAGCCCTTCTCAATAACAGTCAGCCTCATCAACCTCGGGACAACTACCGCGCAGAGCGTCTTGGTCTCTCCCAGCGCCAACCAGGGCCTCCAGCCGGCGGGCTACGATAAGGTCTTTCTGGGAGACCTGGCGGTCAACGTACCATCGTCTTTCACGCTCACGTACTCTGCCACGAATATTACAACTGGCAAGTACGTGCTAAATTTGGAGTACACATACAGAGACAACCTTGGTCAGAAACTTAAGGGCATGCTCAACGTTCCCTTGAACATCGTAGTTGCCACCACCAATGCAACTTCGACCAGCGCTCCATCCGGGATCACCTCCACGGGTGTTTTTAGCCCCACATACATAGCGGTTGTGTTGGTTGTTGTGGCAATCGCAGCAGCGTTCGTATACTTCAGGAAGCGCAGGTCTTGAATATGCGACCGACCGACATATTGAAGTGGGGAGTAAGAGGGATACGTGAGAGGAAGCTTAGGGCTGCCCTCACCATACTTGGGATAATGGTGGGGACCGCAGCGGTGATCGCCTTGGTCTCGCAGACTGAGGGTATCCAATCCAGCATACTGGACCAGATGAACAAGCTGGGTCCGAGCACAATAAGCCTGAGACCGGCAGCTGGTACGGTGATACTGACTGAGAAGGATGTAAATAGAATTCTGCAGATACCGAATGTGGAGCTAGTGATACCGGTTGTGACCTCGAGCGTGAGGATATACGGAACACAGTCCTCACGAACCGTTCAACTTGTCGGGATAGATCCGTCTCAATTCGGGATACTCATCTCAGGGTACGAGTTGGAAGAGGGTCGGCTGTACCAGCCCCTCAGCTATTCGGAGATTGTGGTTGGGGCTAACGTTCATCAGCCACAGGACCTGACCTCCCCCTTTGTAAATGTTGGTCAGACAGCAACCATAGAGTCTATCTCAAGGTCAACAAGAATGGTTACCAGCGTGGTGGGCTCTTTGGAACCGTACGGGATGACAGCGCTCGTCTCTGTTGATGACAGTATTTTCATGTCTTTGAAGGGCGCATCGAATTTCTTGGGAAGGACGAGCTACTCTGCCCTCTTTGTTAAGGCGGTTGACCCTGATGCCGTCGATGGGGTTGTAGAAAACATAAGGGCGATCTATGGAAACAGCCTCAACATAATGACCGTCAAGCAGATCACTCAGATAGTCACTTCGATAACGGGGATGTTGACGGTGCTCTTGGGCTCTATCGCCGCGATCTCTCTGTTCGTCGCAGGCCTCGGCATAATGAACATCATGTTTGTGTCTGTTATTGAGAGGACGCGGGAGATCGGCGTCTTGAAGGCTCTTGGATTTAAGGACAGGAACATACTAGCCATATTCCTCTCTGAGGCAGGGGCTGTCGGACTCGTTGGTGGCCTCCTAGGAATAACGGTGGGTTCGATGATTTCATATCTGATGCCATTACTCGTCGCTAGGGGCTTCTCCTCGCAGTCGGCACAGTTTGGTGGGGCTAGCTCCTTTTCCTACCTTCCGGTAATCAGACCTGAGATGGCGCTTCTTGTTTTCTTCTTTGCCATCGCGGTCAGCCTGCTTGCAGGTCTTTACCCTGCCAGGAGGGCTTCAAAGATGGACCCAGTCGTGGCGCTGAGGCATGAGTGATGCCCCTCATATCGGCTATTTTTTATACCCGTGCCCTCACCCTAATAGGCAGATAAGGTGTGGCTTCAAGTGAGGGAGTACCCTGAGCGGCCCCTAGTGGGAGTTGGTGTGATACTGGTCAAAGATCGTCAGATTTTACTTGTAAAGAGGGGGCACGAGCCGAACAAAGGGATGTGGTCGATCCCTGGGGGGCTTATAAAGCTGGGAGAGACCGCGGAAGAGGCAGCAATAAGGGAGGTCAGAGAAGAGACGGGGCTTGAGGTCTCCATCGGGGCAGTTGCAGGGGTCTTCAATGTCATCATAAAAGACAGCGACTCTAAGATAAAGTACCACTACGTCATAATAGACTACTTCGGTGAAGTCGTCGGCGGAATGCTGAGACCTGGCACCGACGTCACAGATGCTAGGTGGTTCTGGCTGGATGAAATAGGGGATGTAGAGACATCTCCTACCGTTAGAAAGGCGCTCGAGCTCTTTAGAAAGAATCCGGCAATCTAGATCCCAGAATTAGAAATCCTGAAATCAGTCATATGATGCATATGATGTAAATTTGAACTGATTTTAATCTAGAAATGATGTGGCAATAAAAAAATATGACAGAAGTAATTATAATAATGATAATAATGATAATAAAGCAATAAAAAATAAAAAAGGGGGAATTTTAGTCTATTCCCAGCTGCTTGCAGGCAGCATCCACTTGCTCCTGTATGTATCGAATGTCGGGCTCCCTCAGGTGGGCGAACCTGCCTTGGAGCTTCAGGTACTCTGAGACTGGCTTTCTCTTCGGTGGTTTGTAGGACAGCTTGAATTGCCCGTCCTCTATCTCATAGAGTGTCCACATGCCGGTCTCTACGGCGAGCCTTCCGATCCTCACGGTGAGCTCTGGAGAGAACTTCCAACCCTTGGGGCATGGTGTGTGTATCTGGAGGAATGCTGGTCCCTTTACCGCCAAGCCCTTCCTCACCTTTGTCATGAGGTCGAACGGGAATGACGTGCTAGCGGTCGCGACGTAGCGCACGTTCGGGTGGCCTGCAGCGATCATCTTCGGCAGGTCCTTCTTGACCCTTACGTTGCCAAGCCTAAGCATTTTGCCAGGCGGGGTGAATGTCGTCCAGGCACCCCACGGGGTCAGGCTTGAGGCTTGTACGCCTGTGTTTGCATAGGACTCGTTGTCGTATGTTATTATCAGGTGGTCTTCACCAGAAAGCATCGCACCTGAAATCCCTGACAGTCCTATGTCTGCAGCCCCACCGTCTCCTGCAAGACCTACTACATGGATCTCCTCTTTCTTTATCTTACCTTTGCGCATCATTGCCTTGTAAGCAGCCGCGGCGCCGCACACTGCCGACCCGATTCCGCCTAGCTGGGCATGCATCCACGGTATCGCCCATGGCGTGGTGTTGTAGCTGCAATTTGCAACGTACATGCACCCGGTCGCGGTTATGACAACAGCCCTCGGACCTGCGGCCTTTGCTATGAGTTTGCACGCTAGGGCCGGACCACAACCTTGGCAAGTCCTGTGCCCTGCCACGAAATATTCGTCCTTTGGAACGTCCTTGAGTGTTCTTATTTCAAGTTTCTCCCAACTCATGTTCTCACTCCCTCACTCCAACCCACTGTACTAACTTTTTGACCTCGCCAGTCTCGGCTATCTCCAGCACCTGTTTGTATATGCTTCTCATGGCGTCCACTGTTATCTCCCTCCCTCCGAGACCGATCAGGTAGTTGACTACCTTTGGCCTCTCAGGAACATCATAAAGCGCAGACCGGATCTCTTGGAACACAATGCCTCCATGGTAGGCCGAACCGAACGAGAAGTCGTTGTCCAAAACTGCCACTACCTTGAACTTCCTGAGGGC
>Ga0078972_1004019_pt1 | contig 42028 bp, 42 predicted proteins | sample YelNatPaOPGAMG01_FD_67568 | JGI IMG/M metagenome (GOLD analysis project Ga0078972, IMG submission 67568) | Hot spring thermophilic microbial communities from Obsidian Pool, Yellowstone National Park, USA - OP-RAMG-01 (SPADES assembly) (version 2) | ecosystem: Environmental > Aquatic > Thermal...
TTGAGTTTTATATACTGTATGGGCTTGTTTGAGCAACTTCATATCCTCCAGTATACAGGAAGATGAAGGAATCTGCTCTCATCCCCGCCCTTACAGGCGGGGAGTTCCCGCTAAATTAAAAAAACTTTCCCGCAGGAAAGTATAATTCGCCATATCTTTCCCTTGTCCCTCGCCATTTCATAAAAATTTAGCGGAAAATGGCGGCGGGACGAGCGGGCTAGAATTGGCACCTTCCCCAATACAACATCGGAGTGGTTGCCGGCAGATCATCGGGCTAGTTCCCTCACTGCGCTCTTGATATTCACCTCAATTTTTTATGTTGAGGTTTTGCTATTCAATTGTTCCTTATGACCTAATTATAGCTGAGACAAAACTTGAGTCAAGCGTTGATATTTGTTAATATTAATTTGCTAATCCCAGCTATTGACTAATAACTACTTAGTTGTATAATTTTTTAGTTGTATGTCTGTTACGGGTCGTTAGCTCAGTTGGTAGAGCAGCAGCCTTTTAAGCTGATGGTCGCAGGTTCGATCCCTGCACGACCCACAAACCGCCTTCGGCGGAAAATTCCAAATCTCAATATCCAAATTCCAATTATGGAAGATCTTTGTGTGTAGCTCGGTTGGTTACCTGCCTGCTGGCAAGCAGGGAGCGCGTTAGATATACGGGCATATAGCTCAGTTGGTTAGAGCGCGTCACTGATAATGACGAGGTCTCTGGTTCGAATCCAGATATGCCCACCAAATTTTTGATGCGGGACAAGCTGATAATGAAAAGGCTTGTCCCGCACTAAATCGCGTAGTGATTTTAGTGCTGGGGTCCTTGGTTTGAGTCCAGGCGCACCTACTTTCAATTTATTTCCTAATCTCCAAGATTAGGAAATTATAATATAAGGGCCTGTAGCTCAAATTAGCAGAGCGCCTCGTTTGTTCACCCCGCATCAATCACAAGGGCTCATAGCTCAGGGGTAGAGCGCCTCGTTTGCACCGAGGAGGTCAGGGGTTCGAATCCCCTTGAGTCCACCAAAGTTTATTTACAGCGTGATTTGCCTCGCTCGGGGCTTCACTTCAGCTCGGGCAAAGCGGAATCTCCCCACACCCCCCTTTCGCCCCCCCTTGCTTTGGACGCCGGCAGAATTTGTATTTTGCTTTTGCAAAATGCGCCGTCGGAGTTTGTGTTGCTCTTGTCTCAACCCTCCAGCGCGCAGATGACAACAAAAACTTCAGTGAAATTCTTAAATCGTTTTTGGTTTATATCTTTTCATTAAAAGAGCATTGGAAACAACACTAACCGATGAAAATGCCATCGCGGCGGCGGCAATTGCCGGATTCAGAAGCCAACCGGTAAAAGGATATAAAATACCAGCGGCTATTGGAATGCCAATAATATTATAAAAGAAAGCCCAGAAAAGATTTTGCTTAATTTTATTCAAAGTGTATCTGCTCAAATCAATGGCGGCAACAACATCTCGCAAATCATCTTTAATCAAAACTATTTCTCCAGTTTCCATTGCCACATCAGTGCCTGAACCCAAAGCAATGCCTAAATCAGCTTGAGCCAAAGCCGGCGCGTCATTTATTCCATCACCAACCATCGCCACAATATTTCCCTCACTTTGCAATTTCCTAATTTCAGCTGCTTTATCTTGTGGCAATACCCCAGCTAAAGCTCGGCCTATTCCAGCGAGTTTTGCAATAGCTTGCCCAACTCTTTTATTATCTCCGGTAATCATCGCGACTTTCTTCCCTATTTTATGAAGCATTTCAACCGCTTTTTTGGCATAATCCTTAAGAGTATCAGCCACCGCGATAATCCCGACTAAATTGTTATTTATTGCTAAAAACATCACTGTTTTTCCTTGATTCTCTAAATCTTCTATCATTAAATTGTTAAATTGTTCTATTGTTATCCTGTTATCCAACATTAACTTTCTATTACCCAACAAAATTTTTGAATTTTGATTTGCCATTTTGATTTCGGCTTTTACACCATAACCTGGGATGGCTTGAAACCCTTCGACTTCGCTCAGGACAAGATTTTTTTCTTTTGCCTTTTTAACTATTGCTTCAGCCAAAGGATGCTCGGAATTTTTCTCAATAGAAGCGGCAATCTGTAAAATTTTTAATTCATTAGAATTTGGGGTTTGAGATTTGTTTGAAAATTGGAAATTGGAAATTGGAAATTCTGTCACGGATATTATATCCATCACAGCTGACTCTCCCTTGGTCAAAGTTCCGGTTTTATCAAAAATAACAATATCCAAAGCGGAGGCAATTTCCAAGGCTTTGCCGCTTTTGATTAAAATGCCATGTTTTGCTGCCAAACCCACGCCCATCATTACCGCCGTTGGTGTTGCCAATCCTAAGGCGCAGGGGCAAGCGATAATTAAAACAGCGACAAAAACCGTTAAGACAAAAGCAAGAGATTGGCCCAACAAGAGCCAAACAACAAAAGCCAAAATAGCAATACCAATTACCGACGGAACAAAATAAAAAGAAACTCTATCAGCTAAAAGTTGAATGGGCGCTTTGGAGCCCAAGGCTTGCTCAACTATTTTTATTATTTGGGCCAACATTGTATCTTTGCCAACCCGGGTTGCTTTGAATTTCAATACGCCGGTTTTGTTAATAGTTGCGCCAATCACTTCATCGCCTTTTTTCTTTTCAACTGGAATACTTTCTCCAGTAATGGCTTTCTCGTCAACGCCGGAATAGCCATCAATAACAACTCCATCAACAGGAATTTTTTCACCGGGTTTAACTAAAACAATGTCCCCAACTCTAACTTCAGAAATGGGCACTTTCACTTCTTCGTAATCTTCAGTTTTGAATTTGGGATTTGGGATTTGGGATTTGGGATTTGGGATTTGCCGCAACACCGTTGCGGTTTTCGGTTGAAGCCTAATCAGTTTTTTAATTGCTTCGCTGGTTTTTCCTTTAGTTATAGCTTCAAGATATTTGCCTAAAGAGATAAAGACTAAAATCAGGGCTGCGCTTTCATAATAAAGATGAGCTTCAATTTTTGTTCCCAAAAACATCAAAACAGAAATAATGAAACTATAAAAATAAGCAACCGCCGTACCAATAAAAATAAGAGAGTCCATATTGGGCGCCAAACGCAACAAACCCTTAAACCCAGACACCCAGATATTAAAACAAGAAACAATAACTGACGTTACCAAAACAAACTGAATTATCGTTCCGTATGCCTCAAAAATTTTCGGCATTGGCAAGCCAACCATTTCGCCCATAGCCACATAAATAATGGGCAAACTGAAAATCAAAGCCAAAATAAACCGCTTTTTTAATTTTTGAATTTCCTCCCCCCTTGCCTCTTTATGATGATCGTGCCTTTCTTCTCCGGCAGTTTCTTTTATGGCTTTGTATCCCAACTTTTCAATAATCTCTTGAATTTTGACGATACTTATTTCAGTGGGGTCAAATTCTAAATATAATTTTTCCGCCGCAAAATTAACATTGGCGGTCTTAATTCCCACCTCTTTCTTTAAAGCATTTTCAATATTTGCCGCGCAACTGGCACAATGCATGCCTGATATGTCTAAAATTGTTTTTTCATAGGTTTTCATACACTTTTTTTAATAATTTCTAATTATGCTCTTTATATCATTTCCCACGTTTGCTGCCTCCTCTTCTTTATACCAAAGTTTAAAAAATCGGATATTAAAATAATCCAATCATTTTTAGCTGACTGATAAAATATTTACCTTTTGGCGTCATATCTTTTGACCAAGGATCAAATCAAATCTTTCTTTTTTTCTTCAAACTCCTTTTTGTCAATTTCGCCTTTGGCGTAGCGCTCTTTCAAAATATCGAGGGCAGATTTTTTGTCTCTCTCTTTTTTGTTTTGATCAACTAACCATTTGATTAAGGCTATCAATCCAGCAACAGCCAGAGCCCAAAACAAAATCATAAAAATCCACCCAAAACCAAACCCAAACCAACCCATTGGATTGTTAGAAAAATTCCACATCATAGAATTTTTAAAACTAAAATTATTTAATTCAGATGAGTTCGACCAATTACTCATCATATGTTTTATTTTTGAGATGTTGCATCGCCTTTATCCACCACTTCTATAATCCCGGAAACCATTCCCATCCAACAACTAAATTTATACTTACCCGGCTTTTCAGGAGTAAATTCTTTAACACTGGTTTGGCCTGGGGTCAAAAGAATTTCTCCTTCAAACAAATTTTTTGAGATGACAGCCTTAGTGCATCCGCTCGTTCCTATATCGGTAATTTCCCATCTTACTGGCACTCCGACTCTTACCTTAAAATAATTTGGCGAATAACCGCGAGAGGAAGCATTCATTTTCAAAATTTGTTTGCCATTAACAATTGGAGCCAGCCCTTTCTCGTTTTTATATGAAGTATTTTTGTTAGTATTAGAAGATTGAGTTGAATTGATACCCAAATCACCAAGACTGGAAGTCCCCAAAACATTTAACTGCGAATTTATATTGTAGAGAGCAAAAAACAAAACCAAAATACCGGCTACCTTCAAAAATCTTTCAGCTAAATGCGGTTTTTGCAAAAATTTAACACTAGACAACCCAATCAATAAAAGCATTGGCAAAGTTCCCAATGCGAATAAGAACATAATTAATCCTCCCTGAATTGCGTTTCCGGAAATCAAAGCCAGCCCCTGGGCGGTTATCGTAAAACCGCACGGCAGAAAGAAGGTAAATGCTCCCATCAAAAAGGGCATATAGCGACCCTTAAAATTAGACTCATTGGCAATAAATCTCGTCATAAATTTGGGCATCGTAAATTGAAATTTCCTAAACGCTTTGAAACCAAACATCTGAAAAGCTAAAAAAATCATCATTACAGAAACAGCGATAACTAAAATCGGCCCAAATTTTAAGGAAAAATTTAGTTTGCTGCCAATTGCTCCTAACGCCGCTCCTAAAATGCCGTAAGAGATAAGTCTGCCCGCATTAAAAATTAAGTGAGGCTGAATTTTTTTCCAAGTATATTCAGAATCAGAATATAATTCGCCCCATTGTTTTGACATTGAAAGAATTAGTCCGCCAACTAAAGCCGCACAACTAGAAATTCCGGCAAGAAGCCCAAAAACAAAAAACATTGGTAAAGATGATTTTGAGCCAACATTTATTAATCCTGATAATCCGAACCTATTTAATGCGATAAAACCGATAATAATCAGCAGTCCTATGCCGAGGGTAATAAAAAACTCTCTCGGCTTGAAGCCATTTATTATTTCGCTTGGCTGGTCGGAAAAAACATAGCCTTCTTTTTTAAAAATTTCGTTCAATCTTTCAAGAGACGGCTTTTTGTCTTTGTATACAATTAACGCCTCGCCTTTAGCGACTGAGGCTTCGGCTGATTTTATATTTTCTAATTCTAACAATTTTTTCTCAATCAAAATTTCACAAGAAGCACAATGCATTCCTTTGACATAATAGATATGTTCTTTTGTATTTTTAGACATAATAATTTTATTTATTAAATAATTTTGTAACTTTTAAAATCTCTTGAACCATCTCCTGTTTCCTTTTGGCGTTTTTTGTTGCCATTGCCGTTTTAAAGCAGGTATTAAGATGATTCTCCATCAACATTTGGTGGGCAGATTTTAAAAGCCCTATTACCGCCAAGTTTTGCTGCATGATATCAATGCAATATTCATTGGCTTCGACCATTTTGATAATCCTCAATATTAAGCTTTGGGCCTTTTTGAAATTGACGAGTGTATTTTCTTTTTGGGTAGTCATATTTTGAAAATTTAATAATTATTGCTTATCTATACCCCGACCATAGGTATAGGTCTATTATAGCAAATGGGAAATCGCTGTCAACCCCGTTAGGATTGGACCATAAAAGACGGCTGCCGAAACAAAAGTTTCGGACTTCTAACGGGATCAATAGCAAATTTCCTTTTCATCATATTTATGCCAAATTGAAAATATAAAGACATAAAATTTTCCAATTCTACCTACTGCCCAATTTTCGGTCCCACTGCCGTCTAAATTCAGAAATTAAATCACCCGGAGCCATAACTAGCGGTGATATATCAAAAAATTAGCAACGGATGTCAAATATATCCATATGGATGAAGTTCTCCGAGCTTACCTGTCTACAGAATTGCAACGTTGCCAGCAGACCGCGCGGAGCATTCTGTGTAGGGAAACAAAAATGACGTCTTATAAACTTTAATGATAAATTTTTTGAAATCCCCCCAGAGATTTTGGTTTGGGTAGTTTACACTATTCACGTTTTGTTTCATACTGAAATTAAGCTAATAAAAGTTTATTACAAACCCCGTTAATTCCGCGAAGACGGAATTAACAGAGTGAATAAAATATGAACGAAAATAAGCAAAAAATAGAATTATCGAAAGAGCAATTCAAAACATTGCTCAAAGTAGTTTATTTGGGCAATTGGCTGGCGAACGCTAATCGAAATGGCAATCCAGGAGATCCGTATTTAGAAGAATATAGAACAATTGAAAATTATATTTTTTCTTTTGCAAAACAATTTGGATTAGGCGAATACGTTGACGAAGAAGAAGCGGCAAGCGGAAATTTTTATCCGACTAGGATATTTGAAGAGGAGCCCGATATCCAAAAAATCATAAAAGAATATGATGAAGAAACATTTTGGGATGAACTCATTGACCACTTGGGCGATCGCGATTTTTTCCGGCATTATTCTGAAGACGAAATTCAAAAGATGAGTCAAAATGAAAGACTTAAAAAGCTGTATAAATTTATAGACAAATGGGCAGACGAAATAGACAAATATGGCATTGAAAGACTGAAAATCGAAAAAAATTAAAAATGAATTATTTGGTATAGAAAACGATTAAAAAACATTGTAATTCAGATTTGCATAACTCTCCCTAAACAAAAAGCGCTACAATTAAGCTCAGAAAAAATTTTCAGCGCCCGCCAAATTGTCTCCATTCCGGCGATAAAAGTAAAATAACCCGGGTATTGTATTCAAAAGCACTTTCTTTAGTTTTAGAAGAAAATTTTAACTCAATCCTATAAACAATTAAAAATCCAAAAAAGGTGAAGTAATTATCTACAAGTCCAAGGATAGACCAGAGCTAAAGACGCACCTGAAGAAAGATACTATTTGACTTACACAAAACAAACACTCAACCCAAAACAATCCACTCATTTCGCTGACGGCCGCATTTTGGTGATCATAAATGACTTGACTCCCCCACGAGCTTACGCTTGGGGATTTAAGTTAGGTGTTGTTTAAAATCTGTTCAATTAATTAGAAAAGGTAATTTTTGATTATTATCAGTAACTATTCAACATACTCATCTTGGTGACAGCTGCATTTTGGTGATATAATTTTGATGACGTAATGTAATAGATAATAGATTTATGTATAGATTTGGTCCAGTTCAAAAAAAGATACTGCTGGCATTAATGGGCGGAGTAGCTCTCGGTCTTTCGAGATCGCCTCGGCAATATTTCAAAATTTTGAGAGCGCTGAAAAAAGAATGGCAGATAATTAACCAACAAAACCTGAAACGTTCAATAGCAAGACTGACCGACGAAAAATTGCTGGAAGAAAAAATCTCGCCTGATGGAACAATAAAGCTGATTTTGACAGCCAAAGGGAAGAGACAGGCACGCCGGATCAGTCTTTTGGGAAGCTCTATAAAATTCAAAAAACCAAAACGCTGGGATGGCAAATGGAGGATTATTCTTTTTGATATTCCGGAAAAAAACAGGGTTTTCCGCAATATTTTGCGCGAACATCTAAGAAACTTGAAATTTATGAAACTTCAACACAGTGTATTTGTCTCGCCATATCCTTTTGAAAGGCAAATTTTGGAATTAGTGGAAATTTATTCAGCCTTACCTTATGTACGAATAGTAACAGCAACAAAAATCGATAACGAATCTGCAATTAAAAAGCATTTTTTCAAAAAATAAATCCATTCATTTCATTGACGGCCGCATTTTGATGATTAAAAGATTTAAAGTGTAGTTACAGTTAAACACAAAATCTCCCACCCCAAATGAATTACCCAACTGCAGCAAGCTGCGGGGTATTATTACAAAGTAACAATCCACTCATTTCGCTGACGGCCGCATTTTGGTGATGTAAATAGATCTTAAGTAGGTTTATTCATAGGTTTGCCTCATTTTATATTCATAAAAGATATTATTTCATAGTCATAAAAGGTATCATCGATGAAAATCCAAAAAAATGATAATTATTTCTGACTATTTTTATAGATGTTTTAACATAAGAAAATAATTATTCACTAAAGGCGAAATATTCAATTTTTACTCAAAAAATTCAGATTTTGTTTAGCTCCTGAAACTAAAAGAAACATCCCTAAAAGAAATTTTTCTTTTCCCAAAAAAATTTGTAAAATCATTTGCGAAATGCTATTTTAAAAATGTATTTTATAATAATTAGGTAGATTCTGGAATCTACCTAATTGCTAAATAAGAATAGCAGAAAACGTGAAATGCTGATAGCTTCCGAAAGTTCAACTTAATAAATAAAAATGCAAGGGCGCTTAAAAAAATGAAAACAAAACTCACTGCACTGAGCTGGAAAAGGAGAGTTTTTACGAGCAATTTAATAATCACTAAGATTAATTAAATGCGCATTTTGCTAATATCAGACCACGCTGATCCTTTAGCTGAAATTGGCTCTAAAGAGGCAGGGGGACAAAACATATATGTCTTCTATTTAGCAAAGTTTTTAAGCAAACTAGAAATTGCAGTGGACATATTCACTCGCTGGGATCGAAAAAACAAAAAAGAAGTTGTTAAGATCAATAAACGGATACGGGTCATAAGAGTGAAAGCCGGTCCCAAAAGATATATGCCTCGAGATAATTTCTTGAATGTAATAGATGAATTTGCAAATAATCTTCTCCGGAGGATAGAAAAAGAAAAAATAACTTATGACATAATCCACACAAATTACTGGTTTTCAGGCCTAATCGGACTCAAAGTTGCCAAAAAAATAAAGAAGCCAGTGGTGCATGTTTATCACTCCATTGGAAAAATCAGGTACAAAACTTTGGTAAAATTTAAAAAACAAGACGTCAATAATCTCTTTTTCAGAAAAAGAATGGAAGCTGAAAAAGAAATTGCCCACAAAGCAGATCAAATAATCTCCACTAGCCCTATCGAAAAAAAATTGATTAAAAATAATTTCGATCTAAAAGAAGAAAAAGTAAAAGTAATTCCCATTGGGGTAGATACGAAAATATTCAAACCTATAGCAAAAGAAAAAGCAAGAAAAATTTTGAAAATGAAAAGGAACATAAAGTATGTTTTGTATGTAGGAAGAATCGAATGGAGAAAGGGTATTGGAACTTTGCTTTTCGCTTTCCGTGAAGTTTTGAAAAATTACCCCAAAGCCGAACTTCTTGTTATTGGCGGCGGAAAAAGCAAATCGGCTAAAAAACTTGATCAAGCAGAAAGAGAACGACTAAAAAACATCGCCAAAAAACTAAAAATAGAAAGCAAAGTTTTTTTCCTAGGAGCCAAAAAACAAAAAAGTCTTTACAAATACTATAGCGCTTGCGATGTTTGTGTAGTACCATCTTATTATGAGCCCTTCGGTATTGTCCCTATTGAATCTATGGCCTGCGCGACCCCTGTTGTTGCTTCAAAAACAGGAGGGCTTCAATATTCAGTAATTAATGGAAAAACAGGCTATCTAGCCAAAGCAAGGGATTATAAAGATTTCGCAAAAAAGATAAAAAAAGCGCTAAAAAATGGAAAAAATTATTATAAACTAAACTGTCTTAAGAGAGTGAAAAACAATTTTTCCTGGGAAAAAATAGCCAAGCAATATCAAGCATTTTTTAATCAATTAATAGCCAAAAGAAAATGAAAATAGCTTTAGTATCACCGCTTGAAGAAAGGGTTCCGCCTCGCAAATATGGAGGGACAGAACTAGTTGTTTATAATCTTGTTGAGCAATTGGTTAAAATGGATCATCAAGTAACACTTTTAGCCTCGGGAGACTCCCGAGTAAGCGCCGCTTTGGAACCTATTTTCAGAAAATCTCTCCGAAGCATTTCTAAAATAGACGATCTGAAAATTAGAGATGCTTACAAATTAATCGGCGTAGGGAAAATCGTTACTTATCTTAAGAAAAAAAAGTTTGATATCATTCACAATCATTTAGGTTGGAGATTGCTTCCTTTTGAAAGAATTTTTGACTGTCCGATGGTCACAACCTTGCATGGACCTCTCAACATCACCTATCAACAAAAAATCTATAGTGAGTACAAACAACACAACTTTATCAGTATCAGCTTCAACCAGCGAAAACCGATGCCTAACCTCAATTATGTAGGCAATGTCTACAACGGTATTGAAATTGCTAAATTTAGACAAAATTACAAACCCCAAGATTACTTTGCCTTTTTGGGCAGAATGTCTCCAGAAAAAGGACCTGTTCAAGCTATTAAAGTAGCTAAAAAAGCGGGAGTTAAACTTGTTATGGCCGCTAAGGTCGATCTAGCAGACCAAGACTTCTTCAAAAAAGCGGTAGAACCGCTCATCAACAAAAAAGAAATCAAGTTTATAGGAGAAATTGACCACAAGAAAAAAGTTGAACTTCTTCGAAATGCCAAGGGACTAATTGCGCCTATTCAATGGGAAGAACCTTTTGGACTGTTTTTTATTGAAGCAATGGCTTGTGGTACCCCAGTTATAACATTGCGAAAAGGCTCGGTCCCAGAAATCATAATAGATAAAAAAACAGGTTATATTTGTAATAACCTAGAAGAAATGGTGAAAAAAATAAAAAGGATTGACGAAATCGAAAGAAGAGCTTGTTTCGAGCACGTCAAAAATAATTTTTCCTCTGAAAAAATGGCTCAAAATTATCTTGAGATTTATCAAAAAATTATCAAAAAATAACTCAAGCGCGAATATTTTTTAGCTTCACCGCCAAGCAATGAAGCTTCCCGGATCCTTCTTGCCGGCAAGGCAAGCCTGTCCGCCGGGCCACATTATTGCCGGCGAGCGCTCGTAGCATTCTATGGAGAGAGACAAAAATTGAATAGCCTCTGAAAAAAATTTCAGGATTCTCAAGCTTAAATTGAGGGCTTACGCACCTTTATAACTTGCTTTAATTAAAGCAAAAATTAAAATTGATGTAAATTTTATCCAAGCTGTGAAAATGTTTTCTAAAGCAAATTGGCTTTTTAAGTTATTATAGACTATTACTTTCAAAAGTAAACCGGCAGTTTTAGTTGATAAAACATTCATTACAGCTTTTATAAGGCAATTATTTAGACTGCGCAACTTCTGTTAAATTGAAAAAATACTGCCCAAGATCTTTATTGTTTGATTATCCTAATCGCCTTTCCGTTCACCAACGCCTCGGCGATTTTTTTGTAGGCTGAATATAAAATTCTTTGGTAGGTACTCTGAGAAGTGTGCATCTTTTCCGCCGCTTCTTTCTGTTCCAGATCATTGATATGACGTAAGCGAAAAGCTTCCATCTCTTCGGTGGTTAGTTCCACAACTTCCAGAAATCCTATTGGCACGCCTTGAGGCTTGAAGTAGGTTATCTTGGGATCAAACTTTATTCTTCGGCAAAGTCTTGGTCTAGGCATAACCTAAAATGACTGCTTACGAAAAATAATTGAAATCAAAAACAATACTACGCTCGAAACAATAACCAAGGGACCCGTCGGCAGTTGAAAAAAACGGGCAAGAAAAATTCCTGCCACGGCGGAAACAATTCCTAAAACAAGCGCCCATATTTTATAAGATCGTAAATCATTGCTAATATTTCTTGCCGAGGCGGCTGGAATAGCAACAAGAGCGGCGGTTATTAATCCTCCCACCAAATAAACACCCGAAGCCACCACAATAGCAATGCTCAGCAGATAAAGTAAATTGTATAATTTCACATTTATACCCTCAACAACGGCTAGATCTTCATGCACATTTATAAGCATCATCTTCTGATAAAGCTGCTTGACAACATAAAAAACAAACAGGCTAAAAACGACCACGAGAATTGTTTCTCGGTAAGTTATTTTTTCAATACTGCCAACCAAAGCCTCTTCCGCTTTTCCAATTGGCAAAAAAAGCAAAGCTGACCCAACTCCAGCGGCAAAAATAATCGCCGCTAAATTTTCCATAGGCAGCTTTGTCTTTTCTTCCAAAAGCCAAATAAGAATCGCTCCTATAATCACAAAAGGAGCAACTCCGAGCGAAAGGCTAAATCCAAAAATTAAAGCCAAGGCAACTCCCGGAAAAGCCAAATGAGCCAAGGGCCCAGCCACGACCGACATCTTTTTGGAAAGCATTAAGGTGCCTAAATAACCAGCCACTCCGCTTATAAATATTCCGCTTATCAAGGTAAGAAATAATTGATATGGCATATTTGAAACATATTAATGCTGACTATGTTCGTATAATTTTATCTCCTTTCCAAAAACATTTTTCAATGTTTTTGCGTTCAACATTTCTTTGGGCGCGCCAAAGCAATGATGGCCCTTGCGATTCAAACACAAGACATTTGTTGAATGTTCATAGACGATACTTAAATCATGAGTAACCAGAAAAATAGTCAACTTTCCTCGTTCCCAAATATTGCGTAAAAGAGAATAGATCGTCTCTCCTCCGCCAATGTCAACTCCGGTGGTGGGCTCGTCAAAAAAGATAACCTCGGGACGAGAGACTAAAACCCAAGCCACCAACATTCTTTGAAATTGTCCGCCCGATAAACTGCCAGCATTTTTTCGCAAAATACTTTTTTCCAGTCCAACTAAAGAAAGATATTTTACTGCTTCTTCGGTTTTGGGGACGGGATTTTTCAAGGCAAAAAAATCTTGCACTGTGAGGGGAAAATCTTTTAATTTTAATTGGGTCAAGCCCTGCGGCAGATAGCCGATTCTTGATTTTTGCCGCCAGTTGATTGTTCCCTCGTACGGCAAAAGTCCCAAAAGAGTTCTAAGCAATACACTTTTCCCTGCCCCATTAGGACCCAAAATAGTCAAAATTTCACCTTGCTTAACTTGAAAAGACAGGTTTTCCAAAATTTTCTCTCCGTCTAAATTGACATTTAAATTTTTGACTTCCAAAAGTACGCTCATAAATTTATTTTATCTTCCTTACGGGAGAATACCGCCAGCGCCCTTTTAGTCTCCTAAGATGTCATTTTAGGAAAAAGTTTTAAAGTTTTATTTTGGTCACTTGAATTTGGGATTTGGAATTTATTTGGAAATTTGGAATTTTGGATTTTGGATTTTTTTAGGTGCTTGGTATTTGAAAATTTTGTTTATATAGCCAACTCGAGATGAAACCTTGCTAGGATATACCTTTTCTTCACTTCACACAAAAATACCGCACGCTGTAGCCCTGCAGACAAAGTTTGACGGCGAGACAGTTAAACTGAGAGTTTCATTTTTAGCTATTTTCTTTCCAAGCTAACTCTGATCTGTCAGGAAGATCGTCTTTCTAACGGGATTTTGCAATTCGGACATTGAAGACTGGAACAAGGCACTCCGCGCTCATGAGGAATTTTATAACCGCATTGGGGACAAACGCAATAACCGCCCGGACCTTGTCCCGTCGCTTCTTCCATCCCTTCTTTAAATCTACCTCGCCTCTGCCAGCCAAAACCTCTTCCTCCGCCAAGACTTTGGGGAATAAACTTGCCAAAAGTAGGCCTATAAAATCCAGTTTCTATATCGTGACTTTTAATCTGGATAGCTACATAAGAAAGATTTTCAATCTCTTTCATTAGTTTTTCTCTTAAATTTTCAGAAATTTTAGTGGCTTCTTCCACTTTTAAATCGTTTGGCAATGTTATTTCTAAATTAGCCGTGACGGCAGAACCTTTCTTTTGAGTTTTCAGAGAATCAATTTCAATGTTTTCTTTCTGGGCAATTAATTTTATTTTTTCTTCAATTTCCGGACCGGCTGAAACATCCAGCAGTGAATCCACAGCCTCTTTCCCCAGAGGAAAAGCTTCTTTGATGATATAAAGCCCGATTAAAAATGCCAAAAGCGCGTCGGCATAAATCCAATAACGTGATAGAAACAATCCCAAGAGCACCGCGCCGGAGGCAAACACATCCGCTTTGTCATGCGTTCCATCAGTCAAAAGAGTAAGCGAATTCTCTTTTTTGCCATAATATATTTTTAATTGCGAAGTAGCAAAATTAACTATTACAGAAATGATCATCACTGCAAAAGTCAAATAGCTAAGTTTAATTTTTTGCGGATCGAGATAATTTTGATAGGCTTGAAAAATTGCTTCCGCCCCGGCCATCAGAAGAAAAAGCACGATGAAAATTCCTCCTAATACTTCAAACTTGAAATGTCCATACGGATGTTCTTCGTCAGCCGGTTTTTGCGCCTTTTTTATGCCTAGATAACCAACAAAAGAAGAAAAAATATCTGCTAAAGAATGAAAGCCGTCTGCTAAAATAGATGCCGAATGGGAAATATAGCCGACGAAAATTTTTCCGCAAGCCAAAAGACTATTAATCAAAATTCCTAATAAAGATATTTTTTCTTTCATAACAAAAATCTATATGAGCCTCCCACGAGTTTACGCTCGGGGATTTAGAGCGCGGCTAAAGTTTTGTTTTGGTCATTTGAATTTGGGATTTGGAATTTATTTGGAAATTTGGGATTTTATCTCGGACTTTCCTAAAGAAATTATCGTTATTTATTTTTAATCTTATTTAAGCTAAAATGAAAACCACCCTTCCCTAAAGGAAGTTTAGCTTCCAATTAGAAATCTGTCTAACAAAATTTTATCCACTTCATTACTTTTAGCTGAAAATTGCTTCGTTTAGCTAGGCAGACTTCTTTGAATTTTCAGCGGAATTGAGTTTGGCTAGTCGCACCCGAACGGCTTTCAGTTCTTCTTCTAGATCTTTGGCTTCTTGTTCCAAAATTTCCTTTTCTTCTTTTTCGGTAATTCGAGTTCGGCTCGGACAACCCCAGCCTTTTCTCCAGCCCAAACCGCGTCCGCCTCTTCGGCGACCATAAGCCATTCCAGCTCCGCAAGGTCCCATACCCCAACCGGTTCCAGGTCCCAAACCCTGAGGACCGGTTCCGTCAAATCTTGGCATAATTTTTATCTCCTTTCTATTTTATTAATAGATAGTCCGACCTTTCTGCTCTATCTGTTTTGAATATATACCCATAATTACCTTTTGTCAAGTTCTTTCAAAAAGGAAACTGAATTTCCCTTATGAAACTGTCGCTAATTCAATTTTTTTAGCTTATTTAAGCCAAAGAGGTTTTAGAATAAAAGAGCTAAAAAAAGCTATTTATAAGCTAAAAATAATTTTTTGATTGCCATTTGGTAACAAACCTCTTATGAGAGCTAAGCTTCCCTAATCCTTTTAAAAAACACCGCTTTAGATTCAAAACGGTGTTAGTGTTAGTGATAGACAATCTTGATTTTTAAGTGTTCCTGCTTTTTAAAATCTGTCCAGTCGAAGTACTGATTACAGCATGGACAGATATAAAGGCTCTCATCCTCCAGCTCGATACTCCCGCATCGAGGGCAGGCATACCTGAATTCCGATACGTGCCCCCGATAAGAGCACCTCTTGCAAACATAACAACCATCAATCTTAACGGAAAAAATAATCAGCCTTTCCATTCCGCCACCCCCTGTCTCTATTTTAATTGTCTCTATTTTAATTAAAGAACACGCAATAATACCATCTCAACAGCCATTAGTCAATCCTTTTCACAACTCCCAGATAAACTAGCGGGGCGATTGACCAAACAAATCGCCAAAAATCGTCGGTGAAAAATTTTCGCGCGCTGGGAGTGATGAGATCGGTCAATTCTTTAGAAGTCTGCCAACTCAACACCACCGAAAGGGAAAGCCCTGTCACAATCACTGTACCAAGAAATAGCTTGGCAACGAGCACTGGCCCGTGACCGGAAATGCTTCCCCGCCAAATTTTGGAAAAGAACAAAACAAAACCAATCAAAAGCGCCAAAAAAACCAAAGTTTTTGTGCTTGGCTCTTTCAAAAAATCAAATCTAGCCAAATTTATTATTCCATAAGCCGCATAAACTCCCAACAGCGAAACCACCATTCGACGCTTTCCTAAAACAAAAGAAACAGCCAAACTAAAGGCAAGAAACAAAATCAAAAAGGACACATCTCCCACCAAATTGCTTCTGATGCCGATGCTGCCGAGAAGATTATTGAGATTCATAATATTTATTTAACGAATTACGAATCTGTACTAATATACGAATACGAACAACAAAGAATTACCTACTTATAATTCGTATAATTCGTAAGGGATTCGTAATTCGTAAAAGTTATTCTTTTAGTTTTTCAAACAATTCCCTTTGTTCTTTCGTTAAATTCTTTGGGGTTACTACTTGTATTTTAACATAATGATCGCCAGAGCCAAAGCGCGATAGGTGTTTCACTCCCCGCCCTTTGAGACGAAAGACTTCGCCTGACTGCGTTCCGGGCGGAATTTTGAGTTTTACTTTACCGTTGAGAGTCTCAACTGGTATCTTATCGCCCAGTGCCGCTTGAGAAAAAGATATTTTGGCTTCCGAGTAAACATCGTCGCCCTTGCGCACAAATCTCTCGTCCGGCAAAACGTGAACATTGACATAAAGATCCCCTGCTTCGCCTCCCCTTTCCCCAGCTTCACCCAAACCTTCCAGTCGAACAGTCTGCCCGTCCTTGATACCAGCCGGGATTTTCACTTTTATCTTTTCGTACTCTCTCACTCGCCCATCGCCTCCGCAGTTTCTGCATTTCTTTTCCGGCACTTTTCCTTCACCTCGACACTCCGGACAAAGACTCGTCTGTTGAAAAGTTCCAAAAAATGTTCGCCGACTGGTTCTAATTTGTCCCGCGCCTTGACAGGTTGGACACTGCACTTTTTTTAAGCCCGGTTCTACTCCCTCGCCCCGACACCTTGGGCATTTCACTTTTTTATAAAGCTCTATCTCTTTCTCCGCTCCTTCCGCCATTTCCTGAAAAGTTATTTCAACGTCAACTTGGATATCTTCGCCCCGGTATTGCCGCCTGCCCCGACTACTTCGCGCCCCTCTGCCAAACCCGGCTTGTTCAAAAATATCCCCGAAAATATCAGAAAAACCTTGCCCCGCACCAAAATCAAAATTAAAATCAAATCCTTCCGCAAAAGAAGAAAAATCGCGAAAACCTTCAAAGCCGGAAAAGCCGCCTTGCGCTTGCGCCTGCTCAAAGGTTTGGCCATATTGGTCGTATTGAGAGCGTTTTTCTTTGTCTGAAAGCACCTGATAAGCCTCATTTATCTCTTTAAATTTCGCCTCATCGCCACCTTCTTTATCTGGGTGATACTTGTGCGCCAATCGCCGATAGGCTTTCTTGATTTCCTCATCGGAAGCATCTCGGGAAACACCAAGAATGTTGTAATAATCTTTGGACATAAAATAAAAAATTCCAAATCCCAAGAACCAAATCTAAAAAAATCCAAAACTCCAAATAAAGCCCTCGAGCTTACCAGCCCCCCTAATGTTAGAAGCGTTGCCGACAGATCGCTCGGGGTATTTCGCGTAGGAGAATAAATTCCAAAAAAATTTTCTCGTTTCGGTCATTGGAAATTCGACACTATTTGGAATTTGCAATTTAGAGGCACGAGAAAAAACTCTAATTGCCAATTGCAAATCACTAATTACAAATTATAAATTTCAAACAGAGTATTCAATCACTGCCACTTCTCTCTGCTCTTTACCCAATGAAACCACTCCAAACTTTCGCAAAATCTTGATTATTCCTAAAATGAAAAATCCCAAGAAAATATCCACCGCTGTTCCAAGAATCCGAGCTGTCAAAAACAATCCAAAAGCCAAAATTACGGGAACATAAAATCTTTCTGAACCAGAATATTCAAAAAAACTCCTCTCTGTTTTGTCAATATAGCTCATTAGCACTTCCTTCATTGGCTGTTCTCCAATCACATTTACGCCCAGTTGTTTGGCTAAATCCCTTTTTGATTTAGCTAGCATTTCTTCGCGAATCTGAACAGCCGCTGTATTTCCGATGAGGGCTGTTGCCTCCGCTGGACCGCCCGGGATGATTTTCTCTGCTGTGTTTATATTCTCGTTCACCTGCGGATCAACAAAATTTTTAGAAAGAAATTCGTCCACTGTCACGTTGTTTCTTATTTGCTCAACCAAGTCTTCCTTGTCATCAGATAAAAATAGCCCCGCCGCTTTAAGTCCCCAATCCATCTCGGCTTCAAGTGTTTTTGTTTCCAGAAAGGTTGCTGAGGGTTTGGCAGAATTTTCTCTGATGGAAAAATAATAAGCCGTGGCAATCACCAAACAAATAGCCGTCACAAAATATTTGAGAGCATAGCTGACAATGTGATAAAAATCTACTTTTATTCCTCGATCAATCTCTTTTTTTGTCTGATATTCAATGAAAACGAAAAGGAGCGCCGCGATAATCGCCCCTACCGTTGAAAGACCCAACCCGAAAAAAATCAAATAACCCAATATCCCGGCCAAAAAACTTGCCCAAATCAATTGCCTACTCCTAACAAATATCACGCTTAAGGTAAAAATAATTCCCCAAAAACCAAAAACCAAAATCGGGAAAATCCAGCTATGCTCTATTTTGCCAGAAATTGCGCCTGACAAAACCCACCAGCTGATCCAAGCGGCAATCACATTCAGTCCCAACACGGAATAAGCGAAGATTTTTTTTCTCACATTTTTATTTTATGCGGTCCGTCCGCATTCCTTTTTTGGCCGCGCGGTCGGACCGCTATAAACATTGCTTTTCTTTTTCTATTTTATTCTTTTTTCTCTTTTTCATCTACCACTTCCCCCTCCTTAACATCTGATTTTTCATCTTTCTTGTCGTCGGCTTTCTTGTCCGCCGAAGATTTATCGGGGGCGGAGGCTTTGTCAGCCGCCTGCGCCGCTTGATATAATTCCTGACCGATTTTTTGCGCTTCCTGCGAAAGTTCTTCAGTAGCCTTCTTGATTGCCGCCATATCGTCACCGTCCTTCACTTTCCTAAGAGCCTCAATTTTTTCTTCAACCGGCTTCTTTTTTTCGGCTGAAATTTTTTCACCAGCTTCGCGCAAAGCTTTTTCAGTTGTATAAATAAGAGTGTCGGCTAAATTGCGCGCTTCAACTAATTCCTTTTTCTTTTTGTCTTCTTCGGCATGAGCTTCCGCCTCTTTAGCCATCCTTTCCACTTCTTCTTTGGAAAGTCCTGTGGAAGCTTCAATTCGAATTGATTGCGACTTTCCGGTAGCTTTGTCTTTGGCTGTTACACTCAATATCCCGTTGGCGTCAATATCAAAGGTTACTTCAATTTGCGGCACTCCCCGCGGCGCCGGCGGAATTCCATCCAGAATAAATCTCCCCAAAGTTTTGTTGTCTGCCGCCATTTCCCGTTCTCCCTGAAGAACATGGATTTCCACACTGGGCTGATTATCCACCGCCGTTGAAAAAATTTGGGATTTGGAAGTAGGAATAGTGGTATTGCGAGGAATTAGCGGCGTTCGCACTCCACCCAAAGTTTCAATCCCAAGCGTAAGCGGCGTAACATCAAGAAGCAAAACATCCTTCACTTCTCCCGCCAATACTCCTCCTTGAATAGCCGCTCCCAACGCCACCACTTCGTCCGGATTCACCGTGGCATTGGGTTTTTTGCCAAAAAATTTTTCCACTGTTTGCATAACCAGCGGCATTCGAGTCATCCCCCCCACCATCACTACTTCATTGATATCGGACGTTGATAATTTGGCATCCTCAAGCGCTTTCTTGCACGGATCAAGCGTTTTTTCCACCAGATCGCCAACTAATTCTTCAAGTTTTGCTCGAGTGAGTTTCATCACCAAATGTTTGGGACCGCTCGCGTCAGAAGTGATGAAAGGCTGATTGATTTCCGTTTCCATTGCAGTTGAGAGTTCAATTTTTGCTTTTTCCGCCGCCTCTTTGATACGCTGAAGCGCCAAAGAATCCTTAGAAAGATCAATCCCCTGATCTTTTTTGAATTCTTCAAGTATCCAGTTGATAATTTTTTGATCAAAATCATCTCCCCCGAGATGCGTATCGCCATTGGTAGACTTTACTTCAACCGTATCGTCTCCAACCTCCAAAATGGAAATATCAAAAGTTCCGCCTCCCAAATCATAGACTGCGATTTTTTCATTCTTTTTTTTGTCAAAACCATAAGCCAGCGCCGCCGCTGTTGGTTCATTGATAATTCTTTTTACGGTAAACCCGGCAATTTCTCCCGCTTCCTTAGTCGCTTTCCTTTGCGAATCGTCAAAATAGGCCGGAACAGTGATAACCGCTTCAGTAATCGTCTCGCCCAGTTTTTCTTCAGCATCTGTTTTCAGTTTTTGCAATATCATTGCCGAAATTTCTTGAGGGGTATATTCCCTGCCGCCCATCATTACTTTTACGCCGCCGTTGGTTTTCACAATTTTGTAGGGCATCAGTTTTATATCCCTTTGCACCTCTTCGTCTTCAAAACGACGGCCAATGAGACGCTTGATGGAAAACAGAGTATTCTCCGGATTAGTGATAGCCTGACGTTTAGCCAAAAGCCCCACTAATCTTTCCCCTGACTTGGAAATAGCGACTATGGAAGGAGTCGTTCGGGCACCCTCTTTATTTTCAATAATTTTTGGTGATCCGGCTTCAACGACCGCCATTGCGGAGTTGGTTGTTCCCAGATCGATTCCCAGAATTTTGCTCATATGTTTTTTCTTATTTAATTTATTATTAATTGAAACTTTGAACCCTAAGCACTAAATCCTAAATAATTTCAAAATTCTAATCACCAAAAAGCAAAACTTTTGAACATTAGGACTTTGATATTGGGAATTTTATTGGATATTAGAAATTAGACATTAGAAATTCTTACTACAACTAATTGCAGCAAACTTCTAGCCTACTCCACCTCAACTTTTGTAGGCCGAATTATTCTTCCATTCAACCTATATCCTTTTTGCAAAATTTTCTTCACCTTCTCTCCTTCTCCCGCCACGGCTTCGTGAATCTCCGGATTGAATTGATCCCCAACTTTTACTACAATTTCCTCAATTCCATTGCTTTTCAAAATATCTTCGATCTGCCTCTTTATGTGGATGATACCTTCCACCCATCCATTTTCCTTTCTTTCTTCCGGCACATGAGCCAGCGAAGCTTCAAAATTATCAAGAACCGGCAAAATCTGCAAAATAAAATTTACCTTTATAAATCGAGAAAAATCCTCCTGACGTCTTGCTTCATCTTTTTTATAATTCTCAAAATCCGCTTGACAGCGCTTCCAGGAATCAAGATATTTTTCGGATAAAGCTTTATAATCAACCAGATTTTCTTGCCCCTCCTCTTTTCTCTCTGCCTTATCAATTTCACTATCCTCAGCCCTAGTTTTGTCTTCCTTTTCCTTCTCGATTTCTTTTTTGTCAGAATATTTTTTTTCTTCGCTCGTTTCGTTTTTATCAGCCATGCTCTTTTTTGTCATCCCGCGCCTGATGCGGAATCCAGTTTATATGCGTAAAATTATATTTCCTGGATTCCCGCTTTCGCGGGAATGACAATATAAAAAATCAAAAATGTATTCGTATATTCGTAATAGATTCGTAATTCGTAAAGATTATCGCAATTACCGCCGCTCCTCTCAACAACTTCTTCATATACTCAATCAGCGATTTATTTTTCGCGTATTTCATCCGCTTCGGACCAATAAGAGCCAGAATTCCTTTTTCCCCCGATTTAGTTCTATAAGGCGAAATAACCATTGAGCAATTGGAAATTTCTTTAATGGGATTTTCTTTGCCGATGAAAATTTTCACTTCATCGTCTTTGAGATTTTTGATAAGTCTATCCACCCGCTCATCAATAAAATCTAGTGTTTCCGCCAGACGGCAGAGATCATCTATTTCCTGAAATTCCGGTTCATCAAGAAGTTCCCGCATGCCAAAATCATAAAATTCGTCTTTCAGTCCGCTGATAGCCAGATTTCCCGAAAGACTTGCCAGGAGCTTTGCTGCTGTTCGGGCAAGTCGAGTATTTTTGGCTTTCAGTTTCAGAAGTTCTGCTTGCAACTTTTTCTGCTCCGCCCTGGAAAGCTCTCTGTCAGGCATTATCTCTTCCACAAAATAGCGATAACCTTTATCCGTGGGAATACGACCAGCGCTCGTATGGGGCTGAAACAAGTAACCCTTATTCTCCAGCTCATTCATCTCCGCCCGAATGGTTGCCGGGCTCAAGTTAAATCCGTATTTTCCCGCAAGATGTTTTGAGCCAATCGGCACGGCCGTTTCGGTATATTCTTTCACGACAGCCGAAAGTATTCTTTTTTGGCGATTTGTTAGCATTGTTCTTGACGAAGGCTCAACCTTCGGATGTCCGAAGGTTGAGCCTTCGTCAATCCGATTAGCACTCATATTATCCGAGTGCTAATTCGTATTTTATTATTACACTAAAAGTCTGTCAAGCCTTTCATTAAAAGTTGAGTTTTTTAGAAACTTCCTAAAGTTTAGTCTGGCTCTTCCAAGATATCAAAAGACAAGCCAAATTATGGCACCGGATCCTCTCCTCCCTTGCTCCAAGGATGACATCTTATGACGCGCTTGAGTCCCAGCCAACTTCCTCGAAAAATGCCATATTTTTCAATCGCTTGATAAGTGTATTCACTGCAAGTCGGATGAAAACGACAAATTCGCTCCGAATATATATACGATAAAAACCCCGTATCCAGCGACAGATATTTCTGATAAGCACGAATTGTTTTCAAGATTATCCTTTTCATGGTATAATAATAACACTTAAAAATCTATTCGTATATTCGTATGGATTCGCCCGCCTGCTTTGAAATGCTTCATAGCAATAGGCATATATTATAATTTTAGTAATCTGACATATTGCTCAAATGAGCATTGAAAAAACATCAAAGCATTTCGGGCAGGTAATTCGTAAAGTTATGCGGGAAATATCAACAAAAAAACTCACTTGGATTGACTTCACCGAGCCAAGCGCTGATGAGCTTTTGTTTTTGAAAAAAATGGAAATTCATCCTCTGGCTCTTGAAGAATTTTCTACTCCTTCTGCCCGACCCAAAGCTAGCCTCTATGGCAATTGCCTTTATCTCACCCTTCACATTCCTCTTTTTGACAAACTAAACCGACGCACTTTTCCAGGCGAATTGGATATCGTGCTTACTGACAAATATCTTATTACCGGACATGATCAGGACATCTTTCAATTGCGAGAATTTTTTACCAAACTCAAAAAAAGCAAAAAGGTGCGGGATAAATATATGAGTCAATCGCCAGGTTATCTTTTGTATTATATTATCGAAATACTTCTGGAGTCCTGCTTTCCGAAAATTGATCACATTAACAAAAACCTCGACCGCATCGAAGAAGAGATTTTCAAGGGCAACGAGCGGGAAATGGTTCACGAAATTTCTTATGTCAAGCGGGATATTTTGAATTTTCGCCGCACCTTGAAACCGCAAAAAGCTGTTCTTGAATCTTTAGCCAGAGAAAACTATCCCCTTTTTGATTCGGAACTGCGCAACTACTATCAAGATCTGATTGGCACTAATATCCGCGTTTGGTCAGCTCTTGAAAATGCCAAAGAAGTAATTGAATCACTCGAGGACACCAATGACGCTCTTCTTTCCAACAAACTGAATCACACAATGAAGGTTTTGACTGTTTTTTCAGCTATTTTCCTCCCGATGACCGTAATTTCAAACATTCTGGCAATGAGCGCGCCAATTCCTTTCGGTCACAGTCAATATGGCTTTTGGATTTGGATCGGTATAATGCTTATCGCCTGTTTCATCACCATTGGAATTTTCAAGTGGAAGAAGTGGATATAGAATAAGTTCAAAGTCAAAATTGAAAAGTTAAAAATGACAATGCAAAATGAAAATAAGTTAGTCAATCCTTACAACTATATAATTATTTGTCTGGCCATTCTTATCATATTAATTGTCATTACACTGATATGGCAATTTTTTACGGGAGAGCAAGTAGAGAATTTGGGCATCTTCCCTTATATTTTTTTCTTTTTCTTATTGTTATTCTCTGGTTATCCAAAAGATTTTACAAAAATTTTTCAAATGACGACGAAATCATTATAAAGGCCTATGATCTTTGCTACGCTTCGTTCATCATTCTGATTATAACTATCGCCTTATGTCTTCTCAGTGTCGCTCTATCCCCCTTTGATGAATCTGGCGAAGGAGTAACTGCTATTTTTGCAATTGTTGGAGTATCCATGTTTTTTCCAGCCTTCTTATTTCTTTTTGCAATCTATGGAGTATTTTATCCATTAAGATTACATTTAAGAAATAAGAGGAGCAAATCCGTCGAATAATTGTCAATTTTAATTGACTTTTTCTCATTTCAACATTAGGATATAATTACTTAACAATTCCAAAAGCCATAGCGAAGAAGCGTGCGCTTCGTTTTTCCGCCAAAGAGGCGGAGAGCTCGGGGAAGAAAGTTTTTAGACGTCGGACGTCTAAAGATCAGTAAACCCCCGCGGGTGGGCCCGTAATAGCCGAAAAATGAGCGCCGGATAGTTTTTTATTATACGGCAACCAAGGTGGAACCACGGGAGATCTCTCGACGTTATCCAGGAAAGACTTCTCGTCCTTGAGTAAATATTTAAAAAAATATTTGCGACTAGGATGGGAAGTTTTTTGTTTAAAACATATTTTTCAAAACAATACTTCAATACTAAGTAGTATTGAAGTATTGTCACAAAAGTAATTATGGATAGCGAAAACAACGAAAATAACGTAAGCTTTTCTAAGGTCAAACCCTAGAAAAGTCTTAGAAAAAAATTATGAACAACATCCTTGATCTCATCGGCCATACGCCGATGGTGAAAATTAACCGACTCAATCCCGGCAAAAAAGTCAATATTTTTGTCAAACTCGAAGGCCAAAATCCTGGCGGAAGTATCAAAGACCGCATTGCCCTCAAAATGATTGAGGAAGCCGAAAAAACAGGAAAACTAACCAAAGAAAAAACAATTATTGAAGCCACTTCCGGAAATACCGGGATTGCTATTGCTATGATTGCCGCAGTGAAAGGTTATAAAGCCGAAATTGTGATGAGCGAAGCCGTTTCCGTTGAACGCCGAAAAATGATTGCCGCTTTTGGCGCAAAAATTACATTGACAGACGGAAAACTGGGAACCGACGGCGCGATTAAAAAGACTCGAGAGTTGGTGGCAAAATACCCGGAAAAATATTTTTGCCCCGATCAGTTTTCGAACAATAATAATATTCTTGCCCATTATGAAACTACTGCTGCCGAGATTTGGGAACAAACCAAAGGAAAAATTGATTATTTTGTCGCCGCTATCGGGACCTCGGGAACGCTGATGGGCGTGTCAAAATATCTCAAACAAAAAAAACCAACCATCAAGGTTGTCAGCGCCGAGCCAGTCCGAGGTCACTACATCCAGGGCCTCAAAAATATGGAAGAAGCCATTGTCCCGGCTATCTATGATCGCCGACAATTGGATGATATAATTATGGTCGAAACCGAAGTCGCGTTTGATATGGCTCGCCGGATTGTGAAAAGCGAAGGAATTTTCTGCGGAATGTCAAGCGGCGCGGCCATGTTTGCCTCGCTCGAAATCGCCAAAAAAATAAAAAGTGGGAATATTGTTACGATATTCCCGGATAGAGGGGAGAAATATCTTAGCACTTCCCTTTTCAGCTCCTAAAGGCTAAACCTTAGGAATTTCCTAAGGTTTAGCCTTAGAACACTTCTCTTTTTGACGAGAAATGATATGCTGTAATAAAGTGTAAGAAATAAAGAATTCAAAACGCAAAAATCAAAATGAAAAATGACAATGTAAAATTCAAAATGAATAACAATTAGCGTAAAAATTATGGAATGGCAAGAATTTGATCGCGGAGTGTTCTTGGTTAATCTGCTTGGGATTGTCTATAATCCCGAAACAAAAATGATATTGATCGGCAAACGAGAAAATGATCCTTACTTAAAAGAATTAAGCTGGAGTTTTCCTGGTGGCAGACCAGCTTATAAAAATGAGCTTGAGGATTATTTGAAAATAGAAATAAAAAAGAAAACCAACCTTGATGTTTCTATTGAAAAAATAATTTTTGCCAAAACCTACCCGGGAAATAGGGAATTTTTGTCTATTTATTATCTCTGTAAAGTTGAAAGCGGGGAAGAAAAAGCTGGAGAAAAATTCACGGAAATAAAATGGGTGAAACCGACTAATGTTCAAAAATATTTTACTACCTCGTTGCATAAAAATTTATTGGATTACTTAAAGACACTGGAATAATTTTTGATTTTACACTCCCGCGCCCGACCCGCCTAAATTATAGCATTATGAAATTTGTTTCGGGTCAAAGCGAACGGGTCACTTTGAATTTTAATTTTTGAACTTTACATTATGCTTCGACTATATAATACTTTATCCAAGAAAAAAGAAGCTTTTTCTCCTATAAATAAGGGAAAGGTCTCTATTTATACTTGCGGGCCAACGGTTTATGACTATATTCACATCGGCAATCTGCGGTCATTTGTGACAGCCGACATTTTGCGGCGATATCTTGAATATTCCGGCTATGAAGTGCGGCACATCAAAAATATCACCGATGTTGGGCATTTGACCCAAGACGATATTGCCCAGGCTGACACGGGCGAGGATAAAATCCTCAAAAAGGCCCTCACTGAAAAGAAAACTCCCGAAGAAATCGCCGATTTCTATACCGAAGCTTTCCATCGCGACGAGGAAGCGATGAATATTTTGCGCGCTCATTTTTTTCCCAAAGCCACGGCCCATATTCCGCAGATGATAAAAATTATCGAGACGCTCATTAAAAAGGGACACGCCTACGAAAAAAACGGGAACGTTTTCTTTGATGTGAAGAGTTTTCCGGAATATGGAAAGCTCTCAGGAAATACTCTTGAAAACCTCAAAGTTGGAGCGCGGCTTGAAGAACATCCTGACAAAAAACACCCTTGGGATTTCGCGCTTTGGCTCAAAGCCGACCCAAAGCATCTTCTGCAATGGGATTCGCCTTGGTCGCGCGGGTATCCCGGCTGGCACATTGAATGCAGCGCCATGAGCCTTGAATACCTTGGCGACACAATTGACATTCATACTGGCGGTGAAGATAATATTTTTCCTCACCATGAAGCGGAAATTGCCCAATCAGAGTGTTTTTCCGGCAAAAAATTTGTGAGGTTCTGGGTCCATACTCGCCATCTTCTGGTAGAAGGAGAAAAAATGTCCAAATCGAAAGGAAACTTTTATATCCTTCAAGATATCCGCGAAAAAGGCTTTGAGCCGATGCCCTTGCGCTTGCTATACTTATCTTCCCACTACCGAAAAAATCTCGACTTTTCGTGGAAGGCGATGGAACAAGCTAAAGCCAATTATGAACGAATCACGGAGTGGATTGAAAAGCTAAAGGATCTTTGTAGGTGTCCGACACCTACAAAATCTAAAGGTGTCGGACACCTACAATCTTTTGAATCTGCGATGAATGACGATCTCAATACTCCCCTCGCCCTTTCGGTTTTATACGAGCTCATTACGGAAACAAACAAAAAAATTACCGAGAACAATTTATCCGCCGAAGAAGCAAAACAATTCCTCGCCGCTTTTGAAAAAATGAACAAAGTCTTCGGCTTGAAATTTGCAGAAAAAGAAATTGAAATCCCGAAGGAAGTAAAAAAGCTCGCCGCAGAAAGACTAGAAGCGCGAAAAAACAAAGACTTTCAAAAAGCCGACGAGCTGCGAAAGAAAATTGAAAAAATGGGATATTTAATCGAAGATTTGGACAACAAATATAAAATCAAAAAGAAATAAACCCCTCTCAAAAATAAAATTATTCACAAGTTACCACCATGGGCAAGTGGCTTTTTTTGTTCCATTTTGATATAATGATTTGACCGTATGGCAGAGAAAAATAAATCCACCAAATTCAACCTCGGTGAAACGCGTCTTCCACCCCAAAACATTGAGGCAGAGATGTCTGTCTTAGGTTCTTTGATGCTTGATAAAGACGCTATAATCAAAATCGCTGATTTGGTGCGGCCGGAAGATTTCTATAAAAACACTCACCGCTTGATATACGAAACCATGCTTGAGCTTTATGAAGATCGAGAACCGATTGACGTTTTGAGCCTTGCCAACCGACTGGAAGAAAAAAAACAATTGGAAGAAGTTGGCGGGTCGGGTTATCTGGCTGATCTTGTCAATTCCGTTCCGACTGCTTCAAACGTTATTCACTATGCCAAAGTTGTTCAGAAAAAATCTCTTTTGAGAAAACTCATCGGCGCCGCTTCCGAAATCATCGAGCTTGGCTATCAAGAAGCGGAGGACGTGGAAAAAGTTCTCGACGAAGCTGAACAAAAACTCTTTCAAGTTTCTCAGAAATACGTCAAAGCGGATTTTGTGCCCCTAAAAAAATATCTTGAATCAGCTTTCAATCGCATTGACGAACTTCACAAAGGCGACCGAGATCTTCGCGGAATTCCAACCGGATTTCACGACCTTGATAATATCCTCGCTGGTTTTCAAAAATCTGATCTCATTATTCTCGCCGCCCGCCCTTCTATTGGAAAAACTTCGCTGGCTCTTGACATCGCTCGCCACGTGGCTCTCAAGAAAAAAATCCCGGTGGGGATATTTTCCCTGGAAATGTCTTCCGATCAGCTAGTTGATCGAATGCTAGCCGCCGAAGCCCGCGTTGACGCCTGGCGAATAAGAACCGGCCGGCTGAGAAGCAGTGGCGAGGAAGATGATTTTGCCAAGATTGGCGAAGCGATGGGAATTTTGTCGGAGGCGCCAATTTTCATTGACGACAGCGCTCGAGCTAACGTAATGGAAATGAGAACTATGGCTCGACGTCTTCAAGCAGAGCATAACTTAGGACTGATTATTATAGACTACTTACAGCTTATGGAGGGCCGTTCAAGTGACAACCGGGTTCAAGAAGTTTCTGATATTTCTCGTTCTCTCAAAGGATTAGCCCGAGAACTCAATATTCCCGTTCTGGCTCTCTCTCAGCTCTCTCGGGCTGTGGAAAGCCGTTCGCCCCAGATTCCCAAGCTTTCTGACCTTCGTGAATCAGGCTCCATTGAACAAGACGCCGATGTTGTTTTGTTTCTCTATCGCGAAGATCGCGAAAAACCAGATACACCCAACAAAAATATTGTTCAAGTGATTGTCTCAAAACACAGAAATGGGCCTCTGGGCACGGCTTCGTTATACTTCAATGATACAATCACCAGCTTTTCTTCGTTAGAAAAAAAACATAGCGAGTAAAATTTCTAATTCCTAATTTCTAATAAAAACCCAATGACCAAATGTCCAGTGCTTAATATCTTTTAGCATTTGACATTTTGTTGGGAATTGGAAATTGGATATTGGAAATTTTTTAGGTTAATTAGAGCAATTAGAAATTAGTCTTTCAGGATATGTTTCCTAAATCCTTCCAAAAACTCATCAATCATTTTTCTTCATTGCCTTCCATCGGCCCCAAGCTCGCTGAGAGGCTAGTTTTATACTTATGGAAACAAGATGAAAAAAAATTAGAAGACTTCGGTGAAGATCTAAAAGCGCTCAAAAAAAATATCAAATTCTGCAAAAATTGTTTCAATATCGCCGAAAATGACCTGTGCGATATTTGTTCTGACAAAAAACGCGATCAAGGTCTTCTTTGTGTTGTTGAAGAACCACTCGACATCATTGCCCTTGAAAAAACCAAAAAATTCACTGGGATTTATCACGTTTTAGGAGGAGTTATCACCGCCCAAAACAATCAAGAACTAAAAATCAACGAGCTAAAAAATCGCTTAAAAAAGGGAAATATAAGGGAAGTTATTTTGGCTACTAACCCCACTACTGAGGGCGAAGCCACCGCTCTTTACCTAGCAAGGCTCATAAAACCCTTAGGTACAAAAACCTCCCGTCTGGCTCGCGGACTCCCGACTGGGGGTGACATCGAATACGCCGACGAAGCTACTCTCGCCGGCGCAATTGAAGGAAGAAAAGAAATGTAGTTTTTTGAAAACAAATTACCTAAATCCAGCTGTAGCTAACTTTAAACTGATATCGTAATGAAGCTCCCTGAGTTTATCTGCCGGCTAGCAAAATCAAACCGGCTTGCCGAGTTGGAAACATTGCCAAAAAAAGCGTTTGGGGTATTTTGCAGAGAAAAACAAAGAAATCCCAAATCCTAAGCACTAAGCTTCAAATAAATTCAAACCTCAACTTTCAAGATTCAAAACAGAAAGTTTCTTGGTTATTGGAATTTTGGATTCTGAAACTTGGATTTTTTTAGATTGGGTAAAGTCTAATTATTCGGACCTAAAATGTTGAATAGTTAGCTTAAATAAAATATTTTTCTGCTCTCTAAAACTTAATTCTCTGTGATTGTATCTTCGGACATATTCTTTGAGGTAATAGATGATTTTTATGTCAAAAATTTATCATTTCTAGTCCGATATTTCAAATTTTACCCTTAGATTTATTACTTGGAATTTAGAATTTCGCTTTTCAGCTATCTAATTTTGGCTTTTTTCAAGTCAATCACTGCCAATTTTCTAAAAACATCAAACCCAACCTTCACGAATTGCGAAACAAATCAATTTTTTTCTCTACTACTCTTTGCACCGCCTCCCGGGCTTGAGCCATTACTTTTCGGGGATCGATTATTTCACATTTGTCGTGGGTAAATTGGCAAAGCACAGTATTGAAGGCTACCCGCAGATCTGTATCAACATTGAAGCAAACAACGCCGCGTTTCACCGCTTCTGTCACTTTGTGATTCACCCAATCGCTAGCACCATGAAGAATAAGAGGCGTGTTGGGAAGGAGTCGATGAATCTCCTCAAGTCTTTTCCAATCCGGCTCCGATTTTTCTCTGAAAAAATCATGGGCATTTCCAATAGCTACCGCCAGAGCATCAACTCCCGTTTCCTCAACCAGCCATTTGGCATCAAGCGGATTGGTCATAATTTCATCCCAATTAGGGTTTGGATCAATCTCTCCTAATCGGGGAACTTTTCCTATTTCAGCCTGAACACAAACACCCTTTGGATGAGCATACTCAACCACTCTTTTAGTAATGGCGATATTTTCTCGAAGCGAAAAATCGGAAGCATCTATCATAACCGAATTCATTCCCACATTAATTGCCCGCATAATAACATCAAAGCTATGCCCATGATCAAGATGAAAACCAATAGGAATAGAGGCCGATTCTTTTTCAATAACTGTTTTTATTACATCATAAATCACCCCATCTCCAGCATAATTCATTGTTTTTTCAGTGATTTGGATAATCACTGGAGTATGTTTTTTTACTGCCGCCCGAACAACCGCTTGAGCTTCCTCCATATTGAAAACATTGAAGGCTCCAACAGCGTACTTATTGACTCTCGCTTCTTCAAGAATATCTTTGACTTTAGCTAACATAAATTTCTTTTATACGATTTTACGAATTATAAATTCTTTATGTTGTTCGTATATTGTCAAGAGACTCACCCAGCTGCTTTGAAATGCTCGGCAAATACTCGGCAAGCAGCAGTATTTTTCAAAAATAAGCCTATCCCGATAAGCATTAATGAATATCAAAGCATTTTGGGCAGATAATTCGTAAAGTTTTTTTCACTAATTATCTTCTATTATCCCCGCAATTTTCACAAACTCGTACGGCATCAAGCTTTCCCGACCGATCAAAACTCCATCCATCGCCGGATCCAAGCAGACTTGCTTGACACAAGGAACTTTTACTGATCCGCCATAAAGAATTTTCACTTTCTCAACTGCTCTAGGAGAATAAAGACTCGCCAAAATTTTCTTTATCACAATTTTTGCTTCCAAAATTTCATCTGAGGAAGGAATCTTATCCGTTCCCACCGCCCAGATAGGTTCATAAGCAATATTTATATACTCCACTTTTCCAGTTCCAATGCCAGTCAGAGATTTTTCCAATTGTTTCTTGAGAACTGGAGCCGTCTGATTATTTTTTCTTTCTTCTTTGCTTTCTCCAATACACAAAATTGCCTTGAGCCCGTTTTTGAGAATCGCCTTCAGCTTCAAATTGATAATTTCTTCATCTTCCCCTGAATATTTTCGCCGCTCGCTGTGTCCCACAATTGAATATTCTGCTCCGCTACTTTTTACCATCCCGGCAGAAATTTGGCCTGTATAAGCTCCCTGATATTCCCAAAAGACATCTTGGGCGCCTAGCTTTATTTCTTTAAATTTTCGCTCTCTAAATTGGGGAAAATATATCACCGGGGGACAAATTACAATTTCTGTTTTTTCAAATTTTTTTCCTTTTACTTCCTTTTCTAGCATATCCAAATACCGCCCAAATTCAATCGGGCTTACGGGGTTCATTTTGAGATTACCGACAATAAGTTTTTTCTGCATAAATGCTAGAATAGCACTCTATCAAAACTGAGCACATGCAAGGAGCACTCTTAATAAGGCTATAGCAAATAAAAAAAATATAATGCTAAGAGGTAAAATAATAATCGAGATTTTTCTGTACAACTTAAATCTTTTGTTATCACTGTATTTTTTGAAAGATAGTGCCAAAGAAAATGCTATAAGAGAGATTAGTGACGAGAGTCCAAGAACTATAGAAATCCAATAGAGAGCCAGTCCAATCCTATCTTTAATAATACAAGCGTTAGCAGCGTTAGTAGTAAATGGAAAAAGTACAGTTAAGATTATAAATACATTTTTCATCTTATTTGATTTCATAATAATTAGCTTGTTAATCCATTCATAGAAAACAAAGTAATAGCAGTCACAATCACTCCCGCCATCATGCAGCCTAAAATAATAAGCGGGATCGATTTTTTGAGTTTTACGTTGAAAACAAAAGCCGCTAAGGGTCCTGTCCAGCCACCCAAAAGCGGAACAGGGGTGGCCGTGAGGATAAAAACTGCCAATTCTCCCCACTTTTCAAACTTTTTGGTTCCCCTTTTGCGAGTATGCTCAAAAAGCCAGTCAAAAAATTTGTGAAATATTCTGAAATTGCGGGATAAAAAATCGGCAATCGGCTCCAAAACAAGAACAATCAGAATCATCGGCACGAGATTTCCCAAAACCGACCAGAGATAGGCTGACCAAAAGGAAAGGTGATAAATTTTTATTCCGATCGGTATCGCCGCCCGCAGCTCCGAAATGGGAATCATAGCGATCAGAAATGTGGCAAGCTCCGGCGTAAAATTGGAAAACCAAGTGGAATAATCGAAATGAAACATTCTGATACAATCGGTTTTTAAAACTGGAAAATGGGATCCTCCAAGCTTACTTACCCGCAGGGCTACGAGAAGCGTTGCCGGCAGATCGCTCGGGGTATTCTTGTAGTGGAATAAAATCCCAAATCCCAAATCCAAAATCCAAAATAAATCTCAAATCCAAAATCCAAAACAATATCAAAATTCAAAACTTTTTTTGGAAATTGGGACTTGTTTTGGATTCGGAATTTTGAATTTCTATTATTTGGTATTTGAGACTCGGAATCTCTGTTTATCCTTGTCAAATATTTTTTACCAATTCCTCCGCCGCTCTCTCTGGCTCAATAGTGGAAATTTCAATTCCGGTGGAAAGTTCAAATCCTGCCCAAGTGGCTGTATGAGGCAAAATTTCAATATGCCAATGATAGTGCGGATAGTCTTTCCCGTCGCAAGGCGAAGTGTGAAGATAGAAATTATAAGCCGGATCTTCCAGCGTTTCGTAAATTGATCTGATTGTTTTTTGCAACGCTTCTCCTAAATCGACTTTTTCTTCGTTATTAATTCGCTCGAAATAAGGTTTATGAGCTTTGGGTATTATCCAAACTTCAAAAGCCGCTCGTGAAGAAAAAGGACAAAAAGCCAAAAAATTATCATTTTCAAAAATCAATCTCTTTTTTTCTGCCAGTTCCCACTTGGCAATAGTACAATAAACACATTTTCTATTGGCTTTATAGTACATTTCCGCTCCATCCAGCTCAAGCCTGATACCCGGCGAAATAACCGGGATAGCCATCAGCTGAGAATGAGGATGTTCAATAGAGGCGCCAGCTTCTCTTCCGTGATTGTGAAAAATTTCAATATAATTCACAAATTTTTTGTTCATCAAGCTGATATAGCGATCTTGATAGGCATCTATAATTTCCGCCACTTCAATTGGGTCAAGCAGAGCAATCTGCCGCCAGTGATCGCGCGTAATGATAACTTCATGATACCCCACCCCGCTCATACTAAAATAGGGACCCTCTTCATTTTTTCTCAAGGTCTGATTTCGTGAAAAGGCTGGATATTTGTTAGGCAAAACTCGAAGACTCCAGTCTCCGTCACTGCGGCGAAAAATAAGAGTGTCCTTTTCCTGCCCCGTTTCTTCCGGAAAACAAAAAGGGCACTTATCTAAAAGGGGTGAATACGCTTCTCGCTTTTTGATGAATTCTCCTGGCCGCTTCCCTCGTCCTAAGGCAATTACAACCCAATCGCCAGTGATCAGATCTTGTCGCAGTTCAGAAATTTTGTTTTGTTTTTTGGGTTTGTTTCCTTCTGTCATTTTGTATTTGGTACTTTATATCTCGTATTTTGTACCTGAAATTTTTCGAAAAGCTCAAAAAATACCAAAAACCTAAACCTTATAAGATACTAATATTTATACTGGCCCGTGAGCATTCTCCATTTTACTTGAAATAATTCCTGGAACGTTTTAATATAGCCGCTGATTCCAACCAAGCTTTGTCCCGCATCCACCCAGACAACCGGTACTTGATTTATTTTATAACCCTTCTTTTTCGCCAGCATAAGCATTTCAAAATCACCGCCCCAGCGATCTACCTTAAGCTGAGGAACAATATCGCGCACCGCTTTTTCAGAAAAAACCTTGAAGCCGCACTGGGTATCATCAATCCCCCAGAGCCCCATCATCGCCTTGATAAGAAGATTCCCTGCGTCTCCCATCAATTCTTTCCATTTCGGCTGGTGTTTTATTATTCTGGCTTCTTTAAGATCGCGAGAGCCAATGATGACGTCTTCGCCTTTTTCCATCAGCGGCCAAAAGCTTTTGAGATTGGTAATAGAGGTAGCGCCGTCAGCATCCGTGAGAAGACGATATCGGCCGCGCGCCTTCAAATAGCCTTCCCGGACCGAATACCATTTACCACGATTTTTTTTGCGATCAATAATTATCAGATTTTTAATAACACTAGAAAATTCCTTTGCTACGTCAACTGTATTATCTTTCGAACCGTCGCTGACAATAATCACTTCGTATTCAACTTTTTTCCTGCCAAGATAATCAGCAATTTCTTTCAGGTTTTTTCGCAGTTCCTTTCCTTTTCTTCCGCCTTCGTTGTAGGCAGGAATAACAACGGAAAGATAGGGTTTGGTTTTTGTTTCAGACATTTTTTTATAAGTCAATAGTAACAAAGGTTATTGGTGGTAGAACAAGTCAATGATCATTAGTTACGATTCAAGACCCATGACCTATAACCAGACTTACTGCCAATGACCTTTGTTTCCAATAACCCGTAATAATTCTACCATAAAATCAAAATAAACAAAATCCACTTCATAGCTACGACGAAGATTTGGCCTCAGAATCCAGCCAAGATTGCAAAATTATCCTCGCCGCTTCTTGATCATCATACTTTTTGATTCCCTTGACTCCTTTTTCAATGAGATTCCGGTAAGCCATTTTTGTGGTGAACATTTCGTCCTGATACTCAACTTCGATTTTCAGCTTATTTTTCAAAAATTCTCCCAATCTTTCGCCGGGATAAACAACTGATTTCCTGTTTATGTGACTAGCAACACCGATTATAACTTTTGAGATATTTTCCCGTTCAATGATCTCCATCAATTTCTGGAGAAAATTTTTGTCATTATTAAGTGTTGCATAGGTAAAAGCTATTTGCGTTTCACTGTCCGCAATCGCCAGTCCCACTTTTGATTTTCCGTAATCTATACCTAAAATTTTCATTTTGGATTATCTTTTGACAAGAGCCCGGCTCTTGTCAAAAACAAAAAATTTATTTTGATATTATTTATTTTGTTTTTACCCTTAGCGATGATCGTCACTAAGTGTAATAGAAGTATAGTTCGAGGAAGATTGGCCGAATATTTTTTCTTATAGCTTTGTCAATATCTCGCACCCGTCTTTTGTCACTACCACTGTGTGCTCACAGTGGCCATTGAGTTTTCCGTCGGCGGTTTTATACGTCCAACCATCGGTGTCTAAAAATATTTCATAGCTACCCTCGTTTATCATTGGCTCAAGCGCTAGAGTCATCCCCTCTCTCAGGACAATGTTTCCCAATTTTTCATGAAAATAATTCAAAACCTGAGGCGGCTCATGAACCGCATACCCGACACCATGCCCTACCAGATCTCTCACCACCGAAAAGCCATTTTCTTTGGCCCAGTTTTCCACCACGCGAGCATAATCAGAAAGTTTTTTTCCAGAAGCAATGGCTTCTATTCCCAAGTGCAAGCACTCTTCAGTAACTTCTTTTATCTTTCTTGTCGCCGGAGATATGTTCCCAACACCGACCATCACCGTCGCGTCAGTATACATTTTTTTATACTCCACGCCCATATCTAGTTTCACCAAATCTCCTTCAGAAATAATTTTATTCCGAGTCGGAATGCCGTGAACCACTTCATCGTTTACTGAAACACAAAGCGCCGCCGGATAACCTTTCCCTAAACCGCCGGGCTTATAACTAAGAAAAGAAGGACACGCGCCATATGAAAAAACAAGCTCTCGAGCGAGCCTGTCAAGTTCAAATGCGCTTATTCCTGGCTTCACTTCCCGGCGTAATTTTTCCAAAATCTCAGCTAAAATTCGCCCCCCTTCGCGCATAATTTCAATTTCTTTTTTTAACTTTATAGTAATCATAATTATTCTACCTTTATATCTCTCGGGAGGTGAGCCATGTTCTTTATAAGATGGATTTGGTCAAGCGCCACAATATTTGCGATGTTGACAATTTATTCAACCTTTCTGTCCATCCAGGAAATTACCCGCGTCTCTCCTTCTATTCGCCAATACAAATATTTCCAATTGGAAATACTTGAACAAATTCTTCTGGGGAATGGTTATCTTTAGGCTAATATCCTTTGCTTTGGGATTTTTGACTGCGGGAATGTGGGAGATGGTAGATTCATTACGCAGCCTTTAGGCTGCTTTTTTACGCTAAATTCTTTTTTTCAATTTTTTCAAAATATTTTTGTGCACCTCTTCAATACTTGGCCGACCGTCAACTTCAATCAAAATTCCTTTTTGGCGATAATAATCAATGACCGGCTTTATCTCTCGATAGTATATATTTAATCGCTTTTTGATTCGCCCGGACGTATCATCAATTCTTTGCTGAATCTGGCTCCCACATATCGGACATTTGTCTTGTTTATTTCTTATATCTTTTCCCATTATCAGAATGTGTTCGTTTTTCCGACAAACCCATCTTTTAGACAATCTTTTGATCGAATCTTTTCTCGGCAAATCTATAACAATAACTGCTTCAATGGTTCTTTTAAACCCAGATGCCTTTTCGAAATATTGCAGTTGATCTTCTCTTCTCGGCACTCCCTCAAACAAAATTCCCCGATTTTGAGATATTTTCCGAAGTTTGGAGAGAAAAACTTTGCGAAAACTCTTGTCGTCAACTAGCTGCCCTTTAATATTTATTATTTCGTTAATATGTTTTCCGAAAGGTGTTTTCTTTTTGGCTATTTCCCGAAAAAAGCGACCCATCTCAAAGTGTTCCAGACCAAATTTTTCAGCGAGCATCTTTGCTTGGGTTCCTTTTCCTGAGCCCTGAGGACCTAATATTATCAGATTCATTACCAATGAGATTAACTTTCAAGAAAGATTTACTAAATTATTCAACCCCCTCTAAGCCCCCTCCTTAAATTTTCAATTTACAATTTTCAACCCGCCCGAGATAAATTTCCTTCAGGCAAACCCTTAAACAACTCTTCAACTTCCAGTTTTTTCACGCTTGAAAATTATATTATTGAAAATTTTTTGGAAATTAAACGCTGATCATCGAAAATTCCCGCGAGGGGGAGCTAAAATCCTTCGTAATCGCGCATTATCATTTGTGACTCAATTTGCTTCATAATCTCAATTACCACGCTCACGACAATCAAAATTCCTGTTCCGCCAATAGTAAGCGTGCTAAGATTGGTCATTCCTTGAACAATAAAAGGAAGAACTGCAATTATTCCCAAAAAAAGAGCTCCGGTTAAAGTTATTCGATTCAAAACTTTGAGTAAGTACTCCGCTGTAGCTTGCCCCGGACGAATTCCCGGCACAAAACCGCCTTGCTTTTGCAGATTCTCCGCAATATTTTTGGGATCAAAAGTAACTGCAGTGTAAAAATAAGTGAAAAGAACAACTAGAATAAAATAAACAATTCCATAAAACCATTGATTTTTAAAGATGTTATTTACTGCCGCCGCAATGTTTGCCACCGTCGGATTTGAGGCGTGAAGAAAAAAATTAGCAATCATTCCTGGAAAAAGCATAATAGACATAGCAAAGATGATCGGGATAACACCGGCTTGATTCACCCGAAGAGGCAAGTGAGTGGAAGTTCCGCCATAAATCCGGTTTCCCCGCACTCTTTTGGCGTAAGAAACAGGAATGTTGCGCTGGCCCTCTGTAACAAAAACAATAGCGGCAATGACCAAAACGGCAAATACCCCGTAGCCAAGATAGGTGAAAATTTTCGCCGGATCCCAGGTAACCAAAGTTCGAGAAATTGAGGTGGGAAGACCGGCTACAATCCCGGCAAAAATGATTATTGAGACTCCATTTCCAATATTTTTTTCCGTAATAAGCTCCCCCAGCCACATCAAAAATATAGTCCCCGCGGTAGCCGTCAAAATAATCGTTCCCAGCTGAAATCCAGCGAGATTCCCAAAAATTCCCTGCGAGCGAAAAAGAGAAATCATTCCAAAGGTTTGAAGGGCTGCCAGAGGAACTGTGAGCCAGCGCGTCCACATGTTGAATTTCTGTCGGCCCGCTTCTCCTTCTTCTTTGTAAATTTGCTCAAGACGCGGAACAATCATAGTGAGAAGCTGCATAATGATGGAAGCGGTGATATAGGGTCCTACGCCCAGCATCACTATTGATATATTGCGAAGACCTCCCCCAGAAAACATATTAAGCAGGCCAAAGAACTGATTATTTTCAAAAAATTGGCGCAGTTGTTCCACGTTTACGCCCGGCACAGGAATATTAGCCGCGAGACGAAAAACAACCAAAATCCCCAAGACAAAGAGAATTTTGTGGCGAAGTTCTTTTATTTTGAAGACTTGTATGACTTTTTCTAACATAAAGAAAAAATTTTTCAATTATCAAATAATTGAAAATTTAGGAATTGAAAATTCATTGAAAATTGGTCATTGATAATTGAAAATTAAATAATCTTTCCTCCTGCCGCTTCGATTTTTTCTTTAGCTTTCTCCGAAACAAGACATTTTTTTATAACTAACTTCTTGGTAATTTTTCCCTCTCCTAAGATTTTCACCGGCATCTTCATTTTACTTATTAATCCCCGTTCGTGCAAAATTTGAGGATTGACAATTTCCCCTTCTTGAAAGTATTTGTTCAATTTTTCTACATTTACGACCTGATTTTTAGGATAAGGCGACTTGAACCCTCGCATCTTTGGCAAGTGTTCAATAAGAGTGGAACGACCCCCCTCAAAAATGGGATTAATCTTGGCTCCCGATCTTGATTTTTGCCCCTTGATGCCGCGACCGCTATAAGTTCCTTTCTTTCCGCCCCGACCAACGCGTTTTCTAGACTTTTTGGGTTTAACTTTGAGTTGATGAATCTGCATGAATTTCTCTACAAATTACTAATTTCATACGAATATACGAATCAATTTTTCTTCTCGCTACTACTAAAAAATATCATTCATTCGTATATTCGTAATTGATTCGTAATTCGTATAGACTACTTCTCCCTGCCTGACAACAATTTTACATTTTCCAACGCTTTCACTGTCGCTCTGGCCACGCTCAATTTATTCGCTGACCCCATTGATTTAGAAACAACATCCCGAATGCCAGCCAATTCTACAACCGAGCGCACCGCTCCGCCAGCCACAATGCCTCGCCCGGATTTAGCCGGCTTGAGCATAACTTGCGCGCTGCCAAATTTTGCCTTCGTCGGACAAGCAATCGTATTGTTGTGTCTTTTTATTTGAACCAAATTTTTTTTGCCATTGTTGAAAGCTTTTCGCACTGCTTCGCTTACATCAACTCCTTTTGCCACGCCCACCCCGACTTTTCCGTTTCGGTTTCCAATTATCAAGACTGCGCGAAATCGAAAACGACGTCCGCCTTTTACGACTCTGGTTACCCTCGCTAGCTCCAAGAGCTTTTGTTCATATTCTGATTTTTCTCTTTTTGATAATTTTTTTCTTGCCATGATATTCTTTACGAATTACTAATTTCATACGAATATACGAATCATTTTTTTCACGCTATCACTGAAAATATCATTCATTCGTATATTCGTAATTGATTCGTAATTCGTATAGGCTTCAAAATACCAATCCGCCCTCTCTTGCTCCTTCAGCAAGAGCTTTTATTTTTCCGTGATACTTATAACCGTGTCGATCAAAAACAACTTCTTTTATTTTCTTTGCTAGAGCAATTTTGGCTATTTCTATCCCTAACTTTCTAGCTATTTCAATATCGTTTTTTCTATCTTTGGCTATTTTTCGGCTATCTATCGCCGCAATTGTTTTTCCTCTCTCATCATCAATAAGCTGGACATAAATATATTTGAGACTGCGAAAAACACAAAATCTTGGACGCTCGGCCGTGCCCAAAATTTTCATTCTTCCTCTTCTGGCTCTTTTTTTCCTCAATCGCAATTTATTCATTGTATCAATCTTATTTCAAATAAATCTATTCGTGTAATTCGCAATTCGTTGATTAGAATTTATTAGTAGATTAGCATCACACCTTATTTTTCCGCCCCCACTGCCTTTTTCCCCGCTTTCCTTCTTACCACTTCTCCCACATATCGAAAACCTTTGCCTTTATAAGGTTCAACTTCCTTAAGCGCCCGGATAGACGCCGCCATTTGTCCTACTTTTTGCTTATCAATCCCTGAAATTGTGAGAATATTTTTTTCAATTTTTGCTTCCAGTTCTTCGGGAATTTCAACTTCCACCGGATGAGAAAAACCAAGCGCCAGATTAAGTTTTTTTCCTTGAATAGACATTCGATATCCTACCCCTTGAAGCTCTAATTGTTTTTCAAATCCCTTGGTTACTCCTTGAATCATATTGGCAATAAGCATCCGCGTCAAACCCCAGAGAGCTCGAGTTTGTTTTGCATCCCTTTTGGCCCTAACCTCGATTTCTTTCTCGGATTCGGAAAATTTCACTTCTATGTCTTTATGAAAATCGAAATTAAGAGACCCCTTTGGTCCTTTCACAGAAATTTTGCTTTCAGAAATTTTTATTTCAACACCTTCTGGAACTTCAATTGGTTTTTTGCCTATTTTGCTCATTTATATATACCTGTAAAAAATAAAACGTAACTCAAAATTTTACCAAATCTCACAAATTATTTCTCCGCCTAAACCAGCCCGCCTGGCTTCACTATCGGTCATAAGCCCTTTTGAGGTTGAAATGATAGCAAAACCATGGCCACTCTTTACAACCGGAAGACGATCTTTTCCAACATAAATCCTTTGCCCCTGCCGGCTGATTCTTCGAAGTCCTTGAATATATGGATTCCGATTTCCCTTTTCATTCTGAAAATATTTAAGGCTTATTTTCAAAAAATTTCTTTTACTTTCATTTTCTTCCGAAACTTTTTCAACGAAACCTTTTCTTTTCATAATTTCGGCTATTTTTTTCTTGAAACTAGAAAAAGGAACAACTACTTCTGGATGTCCAGCTCGACTCGCGTTTCTTATTCTAGTTAGCATATCGCTTATTGGATCCATAGTTTTCTCTACGAACTACGAATAATTAGAAATATAC
>Ga0078972_1004021_pt1 | contig 42023 bp, 34 predicted proteins | sample YelNatPaOPGAMG01_FD_67568 | JGI IMG/M metagenome (GOLD analysis project Ga0078972, IMG submission 67568) | Hot spring thermophilic microbial communities from Obsidian Pool, Yellowstone National Park, USA - OP-RAMG-01 (SPADES assembly) (version 2) | ecosystem: Environmental > Aquatic > Thermal...
GCAGCGTGGATGTCTACATTTTGCGGCTAAGGCAGAAGATCGAGCGCGGCCCGCAGGCGCCGGTCTTCATCCAGTCAGTCCGCGGCTTCGGCTACAGCTTCTCCCCTCCTTCGCAGGCGGCGTGAGAAAGGCCGTGCCCGGCTGCTCTCCTAGGCCCGTCTTCAAACCAGGACCGCGCGGCCATAGGGCGCTCGCATTGCCTCCGCCGGACCTGCGCATGCAGCCCGCGCAACCAATCTAGAATGTTGGTTGATGAAATCCGAGGAGCACGTTAAGCCGGAGTCTCGCCCCGTGGCCGCACACCCCGGCCCAACAGCACTGGACTGCATCAGCCGCCGCAAATTCCTCCGCACGGGTGCAGGCGCGTGGCTACTGACCGCCGCACCGGTGACGGCCGCCGGGGCCGAAGATCCCTGGAAGGCCGTACCGGGGATCCTGAGCCGGATCCGCCCGCCGCGGTTTCCCAAGCGAGATTTCCTGCTGACAAACTACGGCGCCGTGGCGGACGGCCGGAGCTTGTGCACGGACGCTTTCCGCCGCGCGATCGAGGCATGCAGCCAGGTCGGCGGGGGCCGGGTTGTGGTTCCCGCTGGAGAATACCTGACCGGCCCGGTGCGTCTGCTGAGCGGCGTGAATTTGTACATTTCCGCCGGAGCCCGGGTGCGGTTCAGCACGGATACCCGGCTCTACCTGCCGCCGGTGCTCACAAGGTGGGAGGGGGTCGAGTGCATGAACTACTCGCCCCTGATTTACGCCTTCGGGCAGGAGAACATCGCGGTGACCGGAGAAGGCGTGCTCGACGGCCAGGCGGACAATGAGCACTGGTGGCCCTGGTGCGGCAAGGACACTTTCGGTTGGAAAGCGGGATCGCCCTCGCAAGCGGCCGCGCGGAGGCGGCTGTTCGAGATGGGGGAGAATGACGTGCCGGCCGCGGAGCGGATTTTCGGAGAGGGCGCGTTCCTGCGCCCGAACTTCCTCCAGCCCTACCGTTGCCGCAACGTGCTGATCGAAGGGGTGACCATCCACGGCTCGCCCATGTGGCTGGTGCACCCGGTGCTGTGCGCAAACGTGACCGTGCGGCGCGTCAAAGCCATTAGTCACGGTCCGAACAACGACGGCTGCGATCCCGAGAGCTGCCGGGACGTGCTCATTGAGGATTGCCTGTTCGACACCGGAGACGACTGCATCGCCATCAAATCCGGCCGCAACCGCGAGGGGCGGCGGATCGCTGCGCCGTCGGAGAATATCGTGATCCGCCGCTGCCGGATGAAAGACGGCCACGGCGGGGTAACGATGGGCAGCGAGGCCTCAGGCGGCGTGCGCAATGTGTTCGCCGAGAATTGCCAAATGGACAGCCCCAATCTGGACCGGGTGCTGCGGCTGAAGACCAACTCCGTGCGGGGCGGATTCATCGAACGCATCTACATGCGCAATGTCACGGCCGGACAGGTGGCGGACGCCGTGCTGCACATCGACTTGTATTACGAGGAAGGCGACAAAGGACAGTTTCCTCCGGCCGTGCGGGAGATCGAAATGCGCGGCGTTGCCAGCCGCAAGAGCCAGTTTGCCTGGTATATACGGGGCTACCCCTCGGCCCCCATCCGGGATGTGCGCCTGATAGACTGCCGGTTCGACGGCGTAGCCAAGGATGCCGTGGCGGAGAACGTGGAAGGGTTGAAGCTCACCCGAGTGCGGGTCAACGGCAGGCCATACACCAGGGCTTAGCACCCATTTCCTCTCCACAAGCGCGCGGGGATAGCGCCGCTGCCGGTCTGGACTGCGCAGCCCGGAAGCCTGCGCCAGGGGCCGGCACAGCAGTCGCGTATGCTTCCTGTACACTCTGAACGGGCGGCTGGAGGCCGGGCCGGTGGCCGGCGGCGGCCCGCAGCTTCACGCATCTGCTGCCGGCTGAGCCGCCTTTGGATTGGCCTTCACCAACTCCGCCTCTGAGCTGTCGCTGTCCCCGCGATACGCCCCAAAAGCCAACGGAATCTGTGCCGCTCGGGACTCTTGCAGGGCCTCCTATTTAACCAGATTACAACCATCTTGTAACGGATTTTTTGTAAAAAGTTGACCTGCTTTTAACCATTTTGTAACAGTTTTGTAATGGGCAGGCCAGAGAATGGGATCGGAGAGATACGTGAAGCAAAGCATCCTTTCGATCGCAATCTTTCTGTTGATTTGGCCGGCGCAGGCGGCCGGGCAACTGCTGATCAACGGCGCGGGCGCGACGTTCCCTTATCCGGTCTACGCCAAGTGGTTTGACGAGCACCACAAGCGCAACCCGAAGATTCAGTTCAACTACCAGTCCATCGGCTCGGGCGGAGGCATCCGCCAGTTGCAGGCGGGCACGGTGGATTTCGGGGCCAGCGACAGTCCGATGACGGACGAGCAGCTGGCCAAATCCAAAGGCGGCGTTCTCCACTTCCCAACGGTCCTTGGCGCCGTGGTTCCGGTTTACAACGTGAAGGGCGTGGCGGGCGAATTGAATTTCACTCCGGAGGCGCTGGCGGGGATCTTTTTGGGGAAAATCACGCGCTGGAATGACGCGGAGCTGGTGAAGGCCAATCCGAAGGCGGCTCTGCCGGCTGCGCCCATCGTGGTTGTGCACCGCTCGGACGGAAGCGGAACGACCTTTGTGTGGACCGACTATCTTTCGAAAATCAGCCCGGAGTGGAAGAGCCGCGTGGGAGCGAACACCTCTGTGAGCTGGCCGGCGGGATTGGGCGCGAAGGGCAACGAAGGCGTGGCCGGGCTGGTGCGGCAGACGCCGAACTCTATCGGCTACGTCGAGCTGGTCTACGCGTTGCAGAATAAAATCCCGTACGGCCGCGTGCGCAACGCGGCGGGTGTATTCGTGCGTCCGGAGCTGAAGAGCGTCACGGCGGCCGCGGCCGGAATCGCCATGCCGGAAGACTTTCGGGTTTCGATCACCAATCCGCCCGGCAAGGACGCCTATCCGATCGCCAGCTTCACCTGGCTGCTGATCCCGGCCAAGATTGCGGATGCGCGCAAGCGCGAGGCGATCACCGCGTTTCTGCGCTGGATGCTCACCGAGGGGCAGAAATTGGCCGAGCCCCTGGGCTATGCGCCTCTGCCCAAGAGCGTCATCGACGCGGAGCTGAAGGCCATCGCGAAGATCCAGTGAAGGCGCAACTGCAATCCAGGCCGGGCTGGCTCCAGCGGGTTCGGAAGCAGAATCCGGCGGACGTGGCGGCTCATCTTTTCACCCTGGCCTTTGCGGCCGGCGTGCTGGTCATTGCCGTTCTGCTGGTGTACGAGTTGTATGCCGCCTCATCGCTTTCGCGGAAGGCATTTGGCTGGAGCTTCCTGCTGTCGAGCGAATGGGACCCGGTGCAGGACAAATTCGGCGCTTTGCCGTTCATCTACGGCACGGTGGTGACCTCGGTGCTGGCGCTGTTGCTGGCGGCGCCGGTGGGCATCGCCGCAGCGATCTTCCTGGCGGAACTAGCCCCGCCGAAGATCTCCGACTCGCTGACGTTTGTGGTGGAGCTGCTGGCGGCGGTCCCCAGTGTGATCTATGGATTGCTGGCCATCTTTACGATGGTGCCGTTGCTGCGGGAAGAGATCCAGCCGTTTTTGCAAAAGCACTTTGGGTTTCTGCCCTTCTTTCAGGGGCCGATGTATGGCGTGGGCATCCTGGCGGCGAGCCTGGTGCTGGCGGTGATGATTCTGCCGTACATCGTTTCGATTTCGCGCGAGGCTTTGCTGGCGGTTCCGCCCGAACAGCGCGAGGCGGCGCTGGCGGTCGGAGCGACGCGCTGGGAGGCGGCCTGGCAAGTGGTGACGCCTTACGCCGGGCTGGGCATCGCCGGATCGATCTTCCTGGCGCTGGCGCGGGCGCTGGGCGAGACCATGGCGGTGACGATGGTGATCGGCAACGCTCCCAACATCAGCGCCTCATTGTTCGACTCCGGCTATTCGATCGCAGCGGTGATCGCCAATGAATTCACCGAAGCCACCGGCGACATGCACCTGAGCGCCCTGATCCAGTTGGGCTTGGTCTTGTTCGGCATCACGATTGTTATGAACGCCATTGCCCGGCTGATGTTGGCCGCCACCACGCGGAAGGGGCAGGCGCGATGAAGCCGAACCTCCATCTGTGGCGGAAAGCCGTGAATTACCTCATGTTCAGCCTGGCGGGGCTGTGCACGCTGGCGACGGTGTCGGTGCTGTTTGGCATCCTGGGTTTCCTGGTGTGGAAGGGGGCCAGTTCGATCAACTGGGACTTCTTCACGCAACTGCCCAAGCCGGTGGGAGAAGCCGGGGGCGGGATGGCCAACGCGATCGTCGGCAGCTTCAAGCTGGTGCTGCTGGCCGCCGCGGTGGGCGTTCCGGTGGGGTTCATCAGCGGGGTGTACCTGGCGGAGTTCGGCGGGCGGAAGTTCCCCGCGCTGATCCGCTACGTCGCCGACCTGCTGAACGGCGTGCCTTCGATCGTGATCGGAATTTTCATCTACGCCCTGGTGGTGATGCCGATGAAGCGCTTTTCGACGCTGGCCGGCGGGCTGGCGCTGGCGTTGATGATCGTCCCCGTGACCATGCGGACCACCGAGCAGTTTCTGCGGGCGGTGCCGGACTCGCTGCGGGAGGCGGCGCTGGCTCTGGGAGCGAGCAAATGGCGGATGGTGGCGACGGTGGTCATCCCGGCCTCGTTGCACGCAGTGCTTACCGGAACGCTGCTGGGCGTGGCGCGCGTGGCGGGAGAGACGGCGCCGCTTTTGTTTACCGCCTTCAATAACCGGTTTTGGTCGCCCGGCTGGGACCAGCCGACCGCCTCGCTGCCGGTGATGGTTTTCACCTACGCGATCGCCCCCTATGAGGACTGGCGCCGCCAGGCTTGGGCCGCCGGATTGGTGTTGCTGGTCTCAATGCTGGCGCTCAATATCACCGCCCACCGGATCCTATCCCTGCGAATGGCCCGGAGGTCTGGAAGATGATCGTTGGTCAAAAGACCATTGTGGAAAGCGGAATCACGCTGCCGCCGCTGGCAGAGGCCGATATGGCTCCGAAACCTACCAGTTTTAAACCCAAGCTGGAAGTCTCCCGTCTGAACTTCTTCTACGGCGCGCAGCAGGCGCTGTTCGACGTGAACCTTAAAATCCCCGAGCGGCGGGTGACGGCGCTGATCGGGCCTTCGGGCTGCGGCAAGTCCACCTTTCTGAGAACTCTGAACCGGATGTACGAGGTGGTGCGGCATGCGCGCGCCGAGGGCGAGGTTCTCCTCGACGGGGAGAACATCCTGGCGATGGACGTGGTGGAGCTGCGGCGCCGGGTGGGGATGGTGTTTCAGAAATCCAACCCCTTCCCCAAGTCGATTTTCGACAATGTGGCTTACGGCCTGCGCGTGAATCACCGCATGAGCCGCGGGGAGCTGGCTGACGCCGTTGAGAGCAGCCTGAAGCGCGCGGCGCTGTGGGATGAGGTGAAGGATCAGCTGCACGCTCCGGCCTGGGCGCTGTCGGGAGGCCAGCAGCAGCGCCTCTGCATCGCCCGGGCGCTGGCGGTCAACCCGGAGGTGCTGCTGCTGGACGAGCCCTGCTCGGCGCTGGATCCTATCGCCACCGCCAAGATTGAAGATTTGCTGTTTTCGCTGAAGGATAATTGCACCATCGTCATCGTCACGCACAACATGCAGCAGGCGGCGCGCGTGGCCCAATATACAGGCTTCTTCCTGATGGGGAAGTTGATAGAATTCGACCAGACCGAGGTCATCTTCACCCGGCCGAAGATGAAGGAGACCGAAGACTACATCACCGGCCGGTTCGGATAGGCCAGGGCGGAATCGAGCGAGGAGAGCTTGCGCCACTTCATAGAAGAATTGGACGACTTGCAGAAGGAACTGCTGGCGATGGCCGGTTTAGTGGAGCTGGCCGTGCACGAAAGCGTCAAGTCGCTGGTGGAGCGCAGCTCCAGCCGCGCCCAGCAGGTGCTGGTCAACGAGGCGCGCATCAACCAAATGGAGATCCAGATCGACGAGATGGCTACCCGCCTGCTGGCCACTCAGCAACCCATGGCCCGGGATTTGCGCTTCCTGACCGCGGCGATCAAGATCAACAACGACTTGGAGCGCATGGGAGATCTGGCGGTGAACATCGTCGAGCGGGCCCTGTCGCTGATCGAGCAGCCCCCCATCCACCCGGCGGTGGACATCCCGCGGATGGCGGAGCTGGCCGAGCGCATGGTGCACGACAGTCTGGACAGCTTCGTGCGGCGGGATGCAGAGCTGGCTCGAAACGTGCTCCTCAGCGACGACGCCGTGGACGACTTGCGGGACGACATCTACCAGGAGTTGATCCGGTTTATGCAAGCCGAGCCGGAGGCCATCCCGCGGGCGATCGACTTGCTCTTCGTGGCCCGCAATCTGGAAAGGATCGCCGATCACGCCACCAACATCGCCGAGGATGTCCTGTTCTTAGTCCAGGGCGTGGATGTGCGGCATCACGCCGAAGAGCGGAGATAAGATGACCGTCCCGGGGCCGTTTTTCCGGAAACTGCTGCTGGGGTCGCTTCTGCTGATTTTGGGCGCCGTCCTCTTTCTGGACGCCCTGCTGACGCGCTACACGGCGCAGCGCGAACTGCGCAGCGCGGCGGCGGATCTTGCAGCCCGGGCCCAGATCCTGGCGGGAGAGATGGAGGACTTGGCCCCGGATCAGCTTGCCGTCTGGGCCAGCACCTCCCGGGCGCGCGCGGGAGCGCGGCTGACGGTCATCGCGCCGGATGGAAAGGTTCTGGCGGATTCGGACCAGAGGCCGGAGCTGATGGAAAACCATGCCGGCCGCCCGGAGGTGCAGGCCGCGCTGGCCGGCAGGACCGGCTCGGCGCGCCGCTACAGCGAAACCCTGGACCGCGAGCTGCTCTACTGGGCGCTGCCCGTGAAGGTGAACCGATCGCCGGGCTATGTGTTGCGGCTGGCGATTCCGGCCGAGCACGTGGAAAGCGCCGTGGCGGAGGTGCGCTGGCGGATCCTGGAGGTCTCTCTGGCGGCGGCGCTGCTGGCGCTGGCGGCGGCGTTCATCCTGGCGCGGTCGTTAAATTCGCGGATTCAACAGCTCCAGCGCTTCGCCGAGGGATTGGTTGCGGCCCGCTTCGATCAGGAACTGCCGGTGGGACCCGAAGATGAAATCGGCGCGCTGGCCCGCTCCTTGAACCGTATGGCGCGGCAATTAAGAGATATGTTGGAACGATTGCGGCTGGAGGCTACCCGCCGGGAGGCGATCCTCTCGAGCATGGTGGAGGGAGTTCTGGCGGTCAACCACGAGCTGTGCGTGGTGTTCTGCAATGAGACCTTCGCACGGGCGGTGCGGGCCAGCTATCCGGCGCCGGAGCGGCTGCCGGTGCTGGAGCTGGTGCGCGACCCAGCCTTGATCGAGGCTCTGGCGAAGGTGCTGGTGGACAACGCTCCGCATCAGCTCCGGGTGCAACTGGCGGCGGCTGAAGGCCGCACCTACCAGGTGCACATTGCTCCGCTGGAGCTTGCGGGAGGCAGGGGCGCCATCGCCGTGCTGCATGACATCACGGACTTGGAGCGCCTGGAACGCGTGCGCCGGGATTTTGTGGCCAACGTCTCGCATGAGTTGCGGACGCCCCTGGCCGCCATTCAAGGCTACGCCGAGACCCTGTTGAGCGGCGGACTGGAAGACGAACAGAACCGGCGGCGCTTCGTCGAGATCATCAAGGCGCACGCCGCCCGCCTCAACAACATCGCCTCCGACCTGCTGGCGCTTTCCGAGTTGGAGTCGGCCGACGCGGGACCTCCGCCGGAGCGGGTCTCGGTGCGCGACGCGGTGGAAGCCGCCGTGACCGCCGTGGAAAGCGAGGCTGCCTTGCGGCAGGTGAGAATCCACCGTTCCGTGGACACCCAACTGTTTGTCATGGCCAACAAGATCCGGCTGGAGCAGGTCCTGCTGAACCTCGTCGACAATGCGGTGAAATTCAACCGTCCGGGTGGGGAGGTATGGATCGATGCCGCCCGCTCCGAGGATGGATGGGTGCGAATCAGTGTGACCGACAACGGCATCGGCATCCCTTCCGCCGATCTGCCGCGGGTGTTTGAGCGGTTCTACCGGGTGGACAAGGCGCGCTCCCGGGCAGCGGGCGGCACGGGTCTGGGTCTGTCGATCGTGAAGCACGCCGTGGAGCGAATGGGCGGCAGTGTGTCGGCGGAAAGCCAGCTCGGCAAAGGCTCCAAGTTCACCGTGACCTTGCCGGCCGGCTGAGCGCCGCGGCGAAGCCCGCCAAAAGCTCAAGTTACAATGAGAGCAAGGCGACTGGGCGGCAGAACTCGCTACGGGGGCCGCATGCCTGCCACATGAGTCATCCGGAACAAAGGCGAAAAGAACTGCTGGGCGCATTTCAGGAGCGCATTCTGGTCCTGGACGGGGCCATGGGAACCATGTTGCAACAGGCGCGGCTGGGCCCCCAAGACTTCGGAGGCGCGCGCTACGAAGGGTGCAACGAACATCTCACGCGCACGCGGCCCGACGTGGTCCTGGGCGTGCACCGGGCCTACTACGAGGCCGGCGCGGACATCGTTGAAACCAACACCTTCGGAGGCACGCGGATCGTCCTCGAGGAATACGGGCTGGCGGATCAAGCCGCGGAGCTGAACCGCGCCGCAGCCCGGCTGGCCCGGCAGGCGGCCGAGGAGTTCTCTACGCCCTCCAAGCCCCGCTGGGTGGCAGGCGCGATGGGCCCCACCACCAAGGCCATCAGCGTCACCGGCGGGGTGACTTTCGCCCAACTCCGGGAGGCCTATTACGAGCAGGCTCTGGCCTTGATGGAAGGCGGCGTGGATCTGCTCCTGATCGAAACCTGTCAGGACACCCGGAACGTGAAGGCCGCGCTGCTCGGCGTGGAGCGGGCCGCGCGCGAGTTTGGAAGGCGGACGCCGGTGGTGGTTTCGGGCACTATCGAGCCGACGGGCACGATGCTGGCCGGCCAGGCGGTGGACGCTTTCTGGGTGTCGGTCTCGCACGCTGAGTTGTTGGCGATCGGCCTCAACTGCGCCACCGGCCCGGAGTTCATGACCGACCATATCCGCACCCTGCACGAGATGGCCTGGACGCACGTCTCCTGCTACCCCAATGCAGGGCTGCCGGATGAGGAAGGCCGTTACGGAGAAACACCGGAGACGCTGGCCGCGCAATTGGAGCGGTTCGTGCGGAACGGATGGTTGAATCTGGTGGGCGGCTGCTGTGGCACCACGCCCGCCCACATCCGGGCTGTGGCCCAAATGTGTGAGGGCAAAGCGCCCCGCCGGCCGCCCGAGCGCCGCCCCCGGACGTTCTTCTCCGGCATCGAGCTGGTGGAGGCCGAGGAGAGCAACCGCCCGCTGCTGGTGGGCGAGCGGACCAACGTCATCGGCTCGCGGCTCTTTAAGCAGATGATCGCCGCTGAAAAGTGGGAGGAGGCCAGCGAAATCGCCCGCCGCCAGGTCCGCAACGGGGCCCACATTGTCGATGTTTGCCTGCAATCGAGCGAGCGCGAGGAAATCCGCGACATCCCGCCCTTCTACGACCGGCTCATCCGCAAGATCAAAGCGCCCGTCATGATCGACTCCACCGATCCGGCGGCCGTCGAGCTGGCCCTGACCTACTGCCAGGGCAAGAGCATCATCAACTCGATCAACCTCGAGGACGGCGAGGAAAAGTTCCGCCGCATCTGCCCGCTGGCCCGCAGCTACGGCGCGGCGCTGGTGGTGGGCACGATCGACGAGGACCCGGTCCAGGCCCAGGCCTTCACCCGCGAGCGCAAGCTGGCCGTGGCGGAACGCTCCTACCGCTTGCTCACCGAAAAGTACGGGATTCCGCCGGAGGACATCATCATCGACCCGCTGGTCTTCCCTTGCGCCACCGGAGACGAGAACTACATCGGCGGCGCAGTGGAGACCATCGAGGCGGTGCGGCTCATCAAGGAGCGGCTGCCCGGGGTGAAGACCTTGCTGGGCATCTCCAACGTGTCCTTCGGCCTGCCCGCGGCGGCGCGCGAGGTGGTGAACTCCGTCTTCCTTTACTATGCGACCAAGGCCGGCCTGGATCTGGCGATTGTGAACGCGGAGAAACTGGAACGCTTCGCGTCGATTCCGGAGCAGGAGCGGCGGCTGGCCGAGCATGTCTTGTTCAACACGCCGCCGGCGGCGGGACCGGAGGAATTGCGCTCAGCGCCCGAAGACTGGCGAGCTCAAACCCGCGAGCAGAAGATCGCCATCAACCAGTTCCACATCGCCGCCATCACTGAGTATTTCCGGCACAAGACCGCCGAGGCCCGGCCTCAAGAGCGCCGCCAGCTCCCGCTGGACGAGCGTCTGGCGCGCTACATCATCGAGGGATCCAAAGACGGGCTGATCGAAGATCTGGACCGCAAGCTCGCCGAAGGCGCCTCGCCTCTGGACATCATCAACGGCCCGCTCATGGCGGGCATGGCCGAGGTGGGGCGCTTGTTCAACAACAACGAACTCATCGTAGCCGAGGTGCTGCAATCCGCCGAAGCGATGAAGGCGGCCGTCAGCTATCTGGAGAAGTTCATGCAGAAGGCCGAAACCGCCGCCCGGGGCAAGGTGCTCTTGGCCACGGTCAAAGGAGACGTGCACGACATCGGCAAAAACCTGGTCGAGATCATCTTCAGCAACAACGGCTACGAAGTCATCAACCTGGGGATCAAGGTTCCGCCGGAGGTGATCATCGAGAGCTATCACCGCCACAAGCCCGACGCCATCGGGCTGTCCGGGCTGTTGGTGAAAAGCGCGCAGCAAATGGTGGTCACCGCCGAAGACCTGCGCGAGGCCGGCGTGCGCGTGCCGCTGTTCGTCGGAGGCGCGGCGCTTTCGGACCGGTTCACCCGGCTCAAGATCGCGCCTGCTTATCAGGAGGCAGTGATCTACGCCAAGGACGCCATGACCGGTCTGCGCTTGCTGAATGAGGTCATGGATCCGGCGAGGCGGGACGAGGTGCTGCGCGCCCACCGGCCCGCCGAAGCGGCGCAGGGCCCGCCGGCGGCCGCGGCTGCGCCTCCGCCGCCCGCGCCGCCGCAGCGAAGCTCGAAGGTGAGAACCGATGTTCCGGTTCCACCGCTCCCCTATCCGGACCGCAAGGTTCGCCTGGCGCCGCATCTGGATGAGATCTGGACCTACGTCAACCCGCAGATGCTTTACGGCAAGCACCTCGGCTTTCGCGGCGCGTTCGAAAAGTCTTTGGCCGCCCGCGACGCCAAAGCGCTAGAGCTGTTCCACCAAGTGGAAGAAGTGAAGGACTGGGCGCGGAGCTTCCTGAAGGTCCGGGCGGTGTGGCGTTTCTTCGAAGCGGAGCGCAATGGGGAATCTGTCCTGCTGTACGAGGCCGGCGGCGCAGCGCCCGCCGCGTCCTTGCGTTTCCCCAGGCAGGCTCGCGAAGACGGCCTCTGCCTGGCGGACTTTGTCCTCGATGCGGACGAGGGGCGCCGGGACCAGATCGCCATCTTCGTCGTAACGGCCGGGGAGGGAGTGCGGGAACGCGCCGAGCAAGCCAAGCGCGGCGGCGAATATTTCCGCGCGCACGCCCTGCAAGCTTTGGCTCTGGAGACGGCCGAGGCGGCGGCCGAGTGGCTGCACCGGCGCATCCGCGAAGACTGGGGCTTTCCGGACCCGCCCTCGATGACCATGCAGGACCGCTTCAAGGCCCGCTACCGCGGCAAGCGCTACAGCTTCGGATACCCAGCTTGTCCGAATCTGGAGGATCAGGCCGTGATCTGGAAGCTGCTGCGGCCCGAAGAGATCGGCGTGCAGCTCACCGAAGGCTGGATGATGGATCCGGAGGCCAGCGTCAGCGCCTTGGTCTTTCATCATCCGGATTGCATCTACTTCAACGCGGCCGAAACGGCGGAAATCGCAACCACCTGAACTTATCCAGCGAAGCAAACCATCACCGGCTCCAAACCGCGCCCCTGCACGCCGCCGCGCCATCTTGGAGCAGTTACGAAAACAACCGCTGACCTTGACCCCAAAACGCCTTCGGCCTGCTGGCGAACAGATCCGTGAGGACCGGCGGCGATGACGGCGGCGCTGGATGCAAGCCCGTCCGTTCGGCGCGTCATCAACGCTGCCGGGATCCCATAGCTCACGGTTTCGGAGAGGCCCGCTTGCGGTCCCACGCCTTGCCGCAATAAGGATTCCTGTTCTGCGCCCCCAACCTCGGCGGCGCGATCATATTCTTGGTGGATCTCCCTCGAAAACGCCCCGCCCAGCCCCGTGGGGCAGACACCCTCATGTGGAGCAAGCCGGCAGGCTTGCCACGCCGGCAGTCCTGCCGGCCGATGGCGTACAGGCTCTCCGCTCCACACCGGGCGCGGAATCCTTTTTCATCCTTTATTGTGAGCCCCGCCCATAAGTTCCTCTCGCTGGTCTCAACCGCGCGGCGGTGGCTGGCGGCGCTGCTGTTCTACGCCCTGGCGCTCGGCCCGGCCCAAGGTCAGGGTTGGGAACTCGGCGCCGGCGCGGGCTATGGCTTCTACCGCAACGGACGGGTTTTCGCACCTGCGGGGATCGCCGCGGCAGGCGTGCGCAACCGCTTCACTCTGACCGCCTGGCTGGCCGAGCGCCGCTCTGAGCGCCTCGCCGGAGAGCTGCGCTACACCTATCAAGACGGCGACCCTTTTCTGGAATCGCGCCTCGTCCGCACCAACGTGCAGGGCCAATCCCACGCGCTCCATTTCGCTCTCCGGCTCCCGCTGCGGGAGCCAGAAGCCCGGTTCAACCCATACCTTACAGCCGGCCTCGGCGCCAAGCGCTATGAAGTCACCGGCCCGGAGACGCTGAACCCGCCTCTGTCGGAAATCGCGCGGCTGCGGGCTGCCGGAGAATGGAAAGCCCTCGTCGTGGCCGGCGTCGGAGTCGATTGGGTCTTGCACCGTTCCGTCTCGCTCCGCGCGGAGTTCCTGGACTATGTGACTCCCTTCCCAAAGCAGGTCATCGAGCCGGCCCCGTATGCCAGCGCGCGCGGCTTTCTCCATCAGATGACGCCTTCGCTCAGCCTCTGTTGGCGCATTCGGTGAAGCTCAGCGGCGGCGCGCTCTCCATTCCAGCCAGGCCAGGATCAGAAAGCCCGCGGCGATGATCCAGCGCAGCGCCGCGGCCCACCACGGGGCGCTCAGCAGCAGGGCGCGGAGACCCAGCAGCGCGAACCCCGCGGCGATGCAGGCGTACCAAGCGGCATACCAAAAGGTAGGGCGGCGGCGCGGCACAGATCCATTATCCTGGTTGAGACGGAGCCTGTATGATCGACGGCGGGCGCGCCCGTTCGCGCTGGTTTACCCGGTTCGCGTATCTTGTCCTGGCCTACACGCTCCTGGTGGTGCTGTGGGGCGCCTACGTCCGCGCGACCGGCTCGGGGGCGGGCTGCGGCAGCCACTGGCCGCTGTGCAATGGCGAAGTCCTCCCACGGGCTCCGGAAGCGGCCACGCGCATCGAGTTCACACACCGGGTCACGAGCGGGCTGTCGCTGCTGCTGGTGGCGGCGCTGGCAGTGTGGGCCTTCCGGGCTTTTCCGCGCGCCGGCCGGGTGAGGAAGTTTGCCCTTCTTTCGGGAGTGTTCCTGGTCATCGAGGCCGTGCTCGGCGCCGGACTAGTGCTGCTCGAGTACGTAGCCCACAACGCCTCCCCGGGCCGCGCCTGGTACCTGTCGGCCCACTTGGTCAATACGCAGCTTCTGCTGGCGATGTTGATCCTTACGGCATGGTATTCCCACCGCGCCCATCCGCCGCGCCCGGCCAACCGGCCTCGCCTCATCGCGGCAGCGCTGCCGGCGGCTTTGCTCATCAGCGTCACCGGCGCGGTGGCGGCCCTGGGCGACACCCTGATTCTCGGAGCGGCGGCGGCCGGAGCGCATCCGGCGGACGCCGCTGCGGCCGCCGGCGGCTTGGTCCGGCTGCGCCTCCTCCACCCCTTCATCGCCATTCTGGCGGGCGCCTTTCTGATTTGGGCGGCGCTCGGCGCGGCCGCCAGGGAGCGCAACGCTGTGGCGCGCCAGGCGCGGCTGCTGGTGGCCGCCCTGGTGCTGGTGCAGTGGGGAGCCGGCCTCGTCAATGTGATCTTGAAGGCGCCGGTTTGGATGCAGTTGCTTCACCTCTTGGTCGCCAACGCCTTATGGCTGGCGCTGGTCATTCTGTTTGTAGAAACGGAAGAATCCCGCGGAGAACGAACATGAAGAAGCTCTTGTGTCTGATGATGTTGTTGGCCGCGGTTGCCTCGGCGCAGCCACGGCCCGAGTGGGACGATCTGGCGGTGATTCAGGCCGGCGTGGAACGCCCGCATGCGTCCATGATGGTCTATCCATCCGCCGCGCTGGCCCGAGGCGGGGAGATGGCCAAGTCCCCTTGGTTCCAGTCTTTGAATGGAAACTGGAAGTTCCATTGTTCGCCCAACCCCGCAGCAAGGCCCGCCGAGTTCTATCGTGCGGATTTCGATGACTCCAAGTGGCGGACCATCCCGGTGCCGTCCAACTATCAGTTACACGGCTGTGACATCCCGATTTACACCAACATCGTCTACCCGTTCCTCCAAGACGAGAACGCACCGCCCGTGGTCCCGAAGGACCGCAACTCCGTGGGCTCCTACCGGTCAACGTTCACGGTGCCGGAAGCGTGGAAGGGCCGCCAGGTGTTCCTGCATTTTGACGGCGTCGACTCGGCCTTCTATGTCTGGGTCAACGGCCAGAAGGTGGGCTACAGCGAAGACAGCCGCACGCCCGCTGAGTTCAACATCACCAGGCACGTGAAACCGGGAACGAATCTCCTGGCCGTGGAGGTGTACCGCTATAGCGACGGTTCTTATCTCGAAGACCAGGACTTCTGGCGGCTCAGCGGCATCTACCGGAACGTCTACCTGTGGAGCACGGCGGATCAGCACATCCGGGATTTGGAGGTCCAGACCGAGCTGGATTCCCAATACCGGGACGCCACCCTGCGCGTGCGGGCGGAGGTCGTCAACTACGCCGGCAAACTGCGCGCGGGAACGGTCTCGCTAGACCTGCTGGATGCGGCGGGCAAGCCGGTCTTTGCGCGTCAAACCCAGAAGATCCAGCCGGGGGCGGCCGATTCCAGCCTCTCCTTTTCCGTGCCCGTGCCCAACCCGCGCAAGTGGACCGCCGAAACCCCCAACCTGTACCGCCTGCTGCTCACGTTGACGGACGCGGCCGGCAACATCATCGAGGTGATCCCGGCCAATGTGGGATTCCGCAAGGTCGAGATCCGCGAAGGGAAGCTCTTCGTCAATGGCAGTCCGGTCCTGCTGCGGGGCGTCAACCGGCACGAGCACGATCCGGACACGGGCCACTATGTGACGCGCGAGTCGATGATCCGGGACATCACGCTGATGAAGCAATTCAACTTCAACGCCGTGCGCACCTCTCACTATCCCAACGCCCCCGAGTGGTACGAACTTTGCGACCGCTACGGCCTCTACGTCATCGATGAAGCCAACATCGAGACGCACCACTACGGGCTCTCTCCGAAAAACCGGCTCGCCAACGACCCCGCCTGGCAGCCGCTGTTCTTGAACCGCTTCGAACGCATGGTGGAGCGCGACAAGAATCACCCGTCCGTCATCATCTGGTCGCTCGGCAATGAGTCGGGCGACGGGCCCAACATCGCCGCCGTCTTCCAATGGTCCAAACGCCGCGACCCCTCGCGCCCGTTCCACTACGAAGGCTCCTCGCGGTCTGGCGGCTCCAATACCGATTTCAACTCCTGGATGTACCCCACGCCCGAGCAGGTGCTGGCCCATGCACGGAAGCGGCCTCAGATGCCCATGCTGCTGGTCGAGTATACCCACTCCATGGGGAACACCAACGGCAACCTCAAAGAATACTGGGACATCTTCCAGAGCGGCATCAACGTGATCGGAGGCTTCGTCTGGGACTGGGTGGATCAAGGGCTGCGCCAGCCGGTTCCCGAACCCTACCGCCTGTCCTCGGGCAAGAAGACGTTTCTTGCCTACGGCGGCTGGTGGGAGAACGCCGCGGGCGCCGGCAACGACGGCAACTTCTGCATGAACGGGCTGGTCGACGCAGACCGCAACCCCCACCCCGGCTTGTGGGCCATGAAGTACGTGCAGCGCTACCTGCACGCCGAGCCCGTGGATCTGGCTTCCGGCCGCATCCGGGTCAAGAACTGGTACGACTTCCTCAACGCGGGGGACGTGGCCGAGGGCCGCTGGGAAGTCAAAGCGAACGGCAAGCCGCTGGCCTCCGGCGCCCTCCCTCCGCTCGATCTGGCCCCGCGCGAGGAGAAAGAGTTCCGCATCGCCCTGCCGCCGATCAAGCCGGAGCCGGGCGTGGAGTACTGGCTCAATCTGAGCTTCGTTCTGCGGGCCGATACGCTTTGGGCGAAAAAGGGCCACGAGATCGCTTGGGACCAGTTCAAGCTGCCGGTCCAGGCCCCGGCCCCGTTGATGCAGTCCGCTCCGGCGGAGCTCGAGATGTGGCGCCAGAACCGCCAGGCCTGGTTCCGGGGCCGGGACTTCACGGCGGCGTTCGACGAGCGGACCGGCACGTGGATGTCCTACGTCTACAAGGGCGTGAAGCTGCTCGAGCGCGGACCGCTGCCGGATTTCTGGCGTCCCATGACCGACAACGATCTGGGCGCTTACCGCTCCATCATGAGCCGCCAGCAAGCCGGCCTAACGGACATCATGCTCTGGCGCGAAGCCGGCCCCTCATGGCGCCCCAATAAGGTGGCTTACCAACGGCTCAATCCTCAAACCGTGCAGATCACGGTGCAGGGCGAGCTGGAGGCCGTGGGCGCACGCTACAGCGTCACCTACTGGATTCACTCGGCCGGGGATATCGTAGCCGAGGCCTCCTACCGGCCTGGCGATCGGCGGCTGGCCATGATGCCCCGCTTCGGCATGCAGCTTGTGGCCTCGCCCGGACTGGAGAATCTCACCTGGTACGGGCGCGGACCGGCCCCCACTTACGTGGACCGCGATTTCGAGCGTGTGGACGTCCACCGCTCCACCGTGGATAAACAATGGGTCGACTTTTCGCGCCCCCAGGCCAACAGCAATAAGACCGATGTCCGCTGGGTAGCGCTGACCAACGGCCGCGGAATCGGCCTGGCCGCCGTGGGCGCGCCCGTGCTGAGCGTGGAAGCCTACCACTACACCCACGCCGATATCGAGGCCGCCGATTACTCCTTCCGCCTGAGCCGAAGGCCGGAGGTCTACCTGAATCTGGACCTGAAGCAGATGGGCGTGGGCGGCATCGACAGTTGGAGCCTGAATGCCTATCCGCTGGCGCCGTACCGCATCCCGAGCGGCGAGGAGTATAAGTACCGCTTCCGGCTGACGCCGGTGGAAGGAGATTTCCTCCCCAAACTACGCGAGGCTTTTTAGAGGCACTCCCGCTACGCCACGCCCGCCGCGCGGGTCTGGCTTTCCGCGGCCTGAGCCGGAGCTTTGCGCTCCTGGAATAGCAGCCGCCGCAAGGTCCGCAAGTCGTTCAGGATCCGGCGGCTCTTGGTGATGTGGCAAGAGAGCTTGTTCAGATTCAGCGCCACCAGTTGGAGCGCCTCGATGCGCCTCTCCTGATTGGCGCCGGTCGACAGCCGGATCTCGGTGCTGACGTCCCGCCGGGTCTCCTCGATCGCCTCCAGCAGCAGGTCGATGTACTCCTGCGCGCTCTCGATCGTGTCAAACGGGGTGCCGGGTTGATCGCTCACAGGCCTCCTCTGGTATTGCCGGACGTTCGAATTATATCTTAAATCGGTGACCCGAAAAAAGATGTAAACACCCGGTCCCCGGCCCTGCCGGCCTCAACCCCTTGCCGCCCCCCTGCTGACCCTCACCGCCTTGTAGCCAAATTGTGCATCCCGGCGCTGAACAAGCTTCCGGCGGCTCCCAGATTCCCCACCCGGAAAGCCCGCTCGATCCAGGGATGCCGCTTGCCCCACTTCTTGACCACAACCACCTGCACCAGGGTCACGCCCGCAAACCAGCTCGCCTTGCGCGCGGCGCTCTCCGCCGTAAAGCGGCCCCCGTCGGACAGCATCCGGTTCCGCTCCACCCGCTGCCAGCTCGTCCACGCGTCGAAACCCGACGCCGCTCCGTGCGCGGCCATCGTCCACGCCAAGCCCTTCCACGAACTCGCCGGTTCCTCGTAACTCTGCGCCTTCATCGCGGTCGCGCTCCACAGCCCCGCCAAGATTACCGCCAACCATGCTGCTTTCACCGTTTCTCCTCCTCATCCGTGAATGTACCTAGAGCGGCTCGGAAGAGGAAGAAACTTCCGTGGGTGAAGGTACTGAGCATTCTTAGGGCTTTGTACCCCATGCTGTAGAACAGCCGTACTCAGTGTCTTGGGGGGGTGTGCGCCAACGGGAGAGTTTTGTCCTAGAATAGGAGTCCGGCGGCTAACGTTATGAACGGCACGGGACTGGGCATCGCTGCGGCGGTGCTATTGCTCGGAGGCGCGGGGCTGTATTTGGGCCTCGGCCCGATGCGCGAACGGCCTGGCCTGAGAACGATCACTCAAGAGCCGCAGCCGGGAGACTGGGAATCCGAGGACGCCGACGCGCGGCAACAGCCGCGGCGGGATTCGACGTTGCGGAGGGGCGCCTCCGGCGCGGCCGCCGCTCTTCCGGACGCCGTCCCGCCTTCCCGGGCCGGCTCGCCGCAAGCTCCCGCGGGTGCGCGCTCGTATCCGTTCCCGTTGGCCCGCGAAGTCCCGGTGGGAATGGAGCGCTCCGAGCTTCTGCGCCGCTATGGCCCGCCGGCGATGCACACCACGAGCGTCGAGCAGGGCGTCCCCATGGAGACGCTAGTGTACTTGCAGCGGGAACCGGAGATCGCGACCTTCATCCTGCTCCGCGCCGGCCGCGTCGCCTCCGCCACGACCGGCGGCTATTGATTTCCGGCCCTCAGGCGTTTGACCCGCGGGCGCCCGGTACGGTATCCTGCACTTTAGGATCCATTCCAAGGAGTGAATATCCGCTAGATGGCGAACACCATATCCGCGCTTAAACGGGCCCGGCAAATTAAACGCAGAACCGTCTTCAACTCGGCTCGCAAGTCGAGACTGCGCAAACAAATCCGCGCCTTCCGGCGCCTGCTGGCCGCCAAAGATGTGCAGGCGGCCACCGCCGCTTTGCCCCGCACGTATTCCATCATTGACCGCGCCGTCAAGTGGGGCATCATCAAGGACAACACCGCGGCGCGCTACAAGTCTAGGCTCACGGCCCGCCTGAAAGCCCTGGCAACCGCCTGATTCTTTCAACCGCCCCGCGGCGCCGCGCTCCTAACTCTACCCAGCAGCGCACAGACCTGCGGCTTGCGCCCGAAGCACTCTAGCATGCTGCCCGCGAATAGCATTTCCCTCCTGTTGTAGGTCAGACTGTTCTTGTGGGGCAGGCCTCCAGGCCTGCGGCCGTTTTTGTGGGGCAGGCTTTCCAGCCTGCGGCCGGCTTTCGAGCCGGCCTGGGCCCCCTTCACCCGCCGCTCTCCCATCCACCGAATTGCGCCGCTCCAAGTGGAGCAAGCCGCCAGGCTTGCCACGCCGGCAGCCTTGTGCCGGTGGTCTCCTTTTGAGGTTCTTCCCTCCCCGCCGCGGAGCACGCTGCTCTTGTGGGGCAGGCATCCGATGTGGGGCAGGCCTCCAGGACTGTGGCCGGCTTTCCAGCCGGCCTGGGCACGCTTCACCCGCCGCTCTCCCATCCACCGAATTGCGCCGCTGCAAGTGGAGCAAGCCGCCAGGCTTGCCATGCCGGCGGTCACGCCGGCAGAGCCACACAATCCCGAACGGTACGGGAGTCCCAACGCCATCCGGCCCGCAAGACTACGCGCTCCACTCTAAGCCGCCGCCCCAGTGGAACCTGCCGCCAGCTTGCCACACCAGCATTTGCACCGGCAGATCAGCGTCGCCGTGTCCCGCACGCCCCTACTTCACGCCGCTCTTCTGGCGGATCGCCAGAAACTCCTCGCCCGCGTTCCAACTCGGCAGCCGGTCCAGATTCGCCGCCGCCTGCCCCAGCATCGCCCCAAACCGCGCCACCTGCTCCATGCCGGACAAATCCCAATCATCGCGGTATTCGTCCGAGGGCTGATGGTAGTGCTTGGCGTTGAACTCCTCGAAGAGCTTCTGGCCGTAACCCTCCGGCTTGCCCTCCAGGTCGACGCCCGCGTGAAGCGAAAACGCCGGAATGCCTGCCTTAGCGAAGCTGAAATGATCCGAACGGTAGAAGCTGCCCTGCTCGGGCCTTTGGTCCGGCTTTAACACCAGCCCCGCTTGGCGCGCCAAGTCCTGGACCACCGGCCAGAACGTCGTGCGCTCCGCGCCGAGCGCCACCACGTCGCGCGTCCGCCCGAAGGGAAGGAAACCGTCGAAGTTGATCGCCACAGCCGTCTTGCCCGGCGGGACCAGCGGATGCTGCGCGTAGTAGTCGGAGCCGCGCAACCCGCCCTCCTCGGCGGTCACCGCCAGAAACAACGCCGACCGCCGCGGCTTAGGCTCCAGCGACGCCCACAGCCTCGCGATCTCGATCAGCATGCCGCACCCGGTGGCGTTGTCCACCGCGCCGTTGTAAATGTTGTCGCCGTTCACGGCCGGCCCGATGCCCAAGTGGTCCCAGTGCGCGCTGAAGATCACCGCCTCTTGCGCCAGCGCCGGGTCGCTGCCCGGAATAACGGCGGCCACATTATAGGTCTCGATATCCCGGATCTTGCTGTGGAAGCTTCCCCGGATCCGCAGATTCAGCGGGATCGGCTTGAAGTCCCGGGACGCGGCGCGTTTCAGCAATTCCTCCACTTTGTAACCCGCCATGCCCAGCAACTTGCCGCCCGCCTCCTCACTCACCCAGCCGGCAAACGCCAGCTCCGGCTCGTCCGGCTTCAGGCGCACGTAAGGATCCTCGCCGCTCCAGGAGTTGCGCACCACTTGCCAGCCGTAGCCCGCCGTCGGCGTGGTGTGGATGATGATGGCCCCCACCGCGCCGACCCGAACCGCCTGCTCGAACTTGTAGGTCCAGCGCCCGTAATAGGTCAGCGCGCGGCCTCCGAAGAACTTAGGATCGGTGGAAGGCGGCTCATTGGTGAACAGCACCAGCACCTTGCCGCGCACGTCCACCCCCTTGAAGTCGTCCCACTGGAACTCGGGCGCAACGATGCCGTGCCCCACAAACACGGCCTCGGCGTTGATCTCTTCAAACTCCCGCTGGCGCCGGTTGACGCCCACGAATTCGTCCAGCCAGCGGAATTCGATCTTGCCTTTGGCGCCCTCCGCCGACAAGCGCGAGTTCGGCTGGGGCTCGACGCCCACGAGCGGCACCCGCTGGAAGTACGTTCCATTCTCCCCGGCGGGCTTCGCCCCAACCAATGCGAACTGCGCCGCCAGGTACTCGACCGCGAGCTGTCCGCCGCGCGTGCCCGGAGCGCGGCCCTCCAGCAGATCATGAGCCAGAAACTTCACGTGCGCGCGGATGCGCTCGGCGGAGATGTCTTGAATCTGCGCCCCGGCCCAGGCCGCAGCCAGCGCCAGAAAGAGGAAAACCCGGAAAGACCGCATGCATCCAGTGTACTAAGCCGGCCGGCGGCGCCGAGACCTTCCGCGCTATACTTGGCTTTTGCGAGCGGCGACTCTTATTTTGGCCTGCGCCACCCTGGGCTGGGGACAATTCGCCAGGGTCGACACCTCCTCCGCCGAAGGCCAGGCTTTCGTGCGCATGTATGAGTTTGATTTCCCGGGCGCGCACGCCATCCTGGACCGCGAGATCGCGCAGGATGCCTCCAACCCGCTGCCCTATTCGGTCAAAGCCTCGGCCTTCTTTTTCTCTGAGCTGGACCGACTCAAGATCCTCCAGACCGAGTTCTTCGAAGATGACGACAAAGTGGTGGACCGCCGCAAACTCTCCCCGGACCCGGCGATCCGCCGGCAGATCTTCCGTCTGTTCGAGCTGACCCGCCAGCACGCCGCCGCCCGTCTCGCGCAGCAGCCCGGTGATCGCGAGGCCCTCTTCGCCCAGGCCATGGCGTCCGGGCTGGAGACCGACTACGCCGCCCTGGTCGAACGCCGCCGCTTCGGCAGCTTCTCCCTGGCCAAGCAAAGCCAGGCACACGCCCTGAAACTGCTGGCCTTGGATCCGCCCTACTACGATGCCCACCTCACCACCGGCTCGGTCGAGTACGTCGTGGGCAGCCTGCCTTTCTTCCTGCGCTGGTTCGTGCGGATCGATCAGGTGGAAGGCAGCAAGGAGCGTGCGGTCGAGCATCTCCGGATCGTGGCTGAGAGGGGCCGCTATTACGGTCCGTTCGCGCGGGTTCTCCTGTCGGTCATCGCGCTCCGAGAGAAGCGCCCCTGGGAGGCGGAGAGTCTGCTCACCGGGCTTTGCTCGGAATTCCCTCTCAATCCGCTCTTCCGCCGCGAGCTGGACCGCACCCGCGGGCTGGCCCGCAGCAAAGCTCCAGCCGGAGCTTCTTCTGGCGCCGCCGGGCGCTAAGGCCGGCCCTCTCCACCGCTTGCCGCGCCGTCAGCCGATCACGGCGACCTCATGGTCCGTGATGGAGCGCACTTCAAAACTGCACCACCCGTTTTGAACCGCGGCGGCAGCCTTGGATTCCGACGCCAGCAGCCGCACCGCATCGCCCTTCACTCCATCGGCCAGCCGCACCGACACCCGATGCGGCCCCACCGGAATCAGCTCCTCAACCGGGGCTCGCCATGTGCCTGCGCTCGTCAGGTTCACTAAATGCAGAATCATCCGCCCCGGCTGCCGGTACAGGTGGCAATCGATCAGCCCCGGCCCCTCCACGCGCAGTGGGATGCTGTCCCCTGCCGCCCACCGGACCAGATTCGCCAGCAGGTTGCCGTGGTCCGGCAGATTCATCAGCGCATAGCGACGGTCGATGTCCGCCGGAAGATAGGCCACGCGCCCGCCGGAGGCGTGCGTGCTGAGCACCAGCGCCGCAATGTCCGTCTTCGGCTCCCGCATCCAGGCCGTCTCCGGCGGAAAGACCGGAAACTCCGGGATGAACGTCAGCGGGACTATGCCGCCGCTCATCACTTCCAGCTTCTCCAGCAACCCGCCGAACGGCAGAATGTCGGTCTCGTCAAACCCCGCCAGCACCGGGTGCCGCGCGCCTTGCGGCGCCGGCTCATCGCCCGCCTTTGGTCCGTACACCCGCGCCCGCAATTCCGGCGAAAGACGCAGGTAGGTGTGGGCCGAAGCCGCGGCCCAGCGCCGTTCCGGTGCGCCGCCCGCGGTGAGGCTCGTCCCCGCCGCCCGCACCCGGAACAGATCCGCCAGCGCGAAATCGCTGCGCCGGTCCCCCATCTCCGTATACAGACTGGTCACGCCCGTGGCCACCACCGAGCCGCCCCGCGCCACAAAACGCCGCACCGCCGCGCACTGCTCCTCCGACATCGCCGCCAGGTTGGGCAGCACCAGCGCCGCCAGCCGCGCCGAGTCCCGTTCGATGTGATCCGCGTGCACCGCGACATACGGGATCCTGGCCCGCACCAGCGCCTGCGTCATCCCGTGGTAGGGCATCTCCACCATCCGCTCCGGCTGCTCCCTGCCATAGAAGTCCAGATTGCGCTGCGACCACACGACGCCTACGCTCGCCACCGGCTCCCGGTTCACCAGAAACTCTTCGTTGGCCCGGTGCCACTTCAGGACCGGCGGCGCGGTCCGGTAAGCGCGGCGGTCCTCATGATACGCGCCCACGTGGTGCCACCAGGGCTGAATGCCCCCCGCGAATCCCGCCAGCATCCACATCCGCGCTTCGGCGGGCGGCTTCGCGGAGAGCCGGAACGGCTCGCCCGCCAGATGGTACATCGGCATGCTCTCGGGAATCAGCTTGTCCCAGCCCAAGATGCCGTGGATCCGCTTGCCCGCCTCGCTATTTTCCGCAAAGGTCCCGCTGTCGCTGCGGCGCTGGTGATCCAGCAAGATGATCTCGGTTCTTTCGCAGATCGCCTTGAAGTCACGGAAGGACCGCGCCTGCCCGCTCATCGATCCTCCGTTCATTCCAACCCAGAGGCAGTCCGGACCGCCCGCGGCCCGCGTCACCCGGTTGTTCAACTCCCAGATCTCGATCCGCCGCGCATAGTTCCACAAGATCCACTCGCGGTAGACCGGATCGTCCCAGTCCGCCTTGCGCGGCACGGGCCGGCCCGTCCGCTCCCGGAACCGCCGCTCGCAATTCTCGCAATAGCAGATGCTCCCCCGTCCCAGCCCGCTCCAACTGTTGTCCGTGAATCCGTCTGGCTTGTACCGCTCCGCGATCTCGCGCAACAGCTCCGGAATGTACTCCTCGTAATATGGGCCGTGGATGCAGCTCACGTAGCGGTCCCCTGCGCGGTACGGGTTGCCCGAGGCGTCCCGCGCGAACCAGCCCGGATGCGCTTTGTAGAACTCCTCGCTGGCCCGGTTGGAATCCATGCGCGCCAGCACCGCCAGCCCCTCCTGGCGCGCCGCCTCCCGCAACTCGCCGAACAGATCGCGCCCTCCCAGAAACGCCGCGCGGTAGTGCAGGGGATTCCGGCTCGGATAATAGGCGACAATCCCGCCCGCGTTGATAATGACGCCCTGGATCTGGGTCTCCCTCCAATAGCCGCGCCACCAGGCGATGTCATACCGCACCGGATCCCGCTCGGTGATGTTCGTCTGGCCCCAGCGCAGGCAGCGCCGGTACCAGGGCTGAGTTGCGCCCGCCGCCAGGCCGCTCGCTGCCGCAGCTGTGGCGAGGCTCGTTCCCACGAAAGCACGCCGTGTCAAACTCATGTGCCTATCTCATCACGGCGGACGCCCGCTTCGCCACGTCGGCCGCGGCTCGCCCGGCGGACGTGTACACTGTTAGGTCGAACCGTGAGCCGCCAAACCTCCGCCTCCCGCTCTGACTCCGAACAAGGCAGCGCCTGGTATGTGTTGCTCGCCTCGCTGGTGGCCGCGACATCGGGCCTCTTATTTGGTTTTGACATCGCGGTCATCAACGGCGCCATTCTGTTTCTGCGCGAGCAGTTCCAGCTCAGCGAGGTTCAGACCGAGCTCGCCGCCAGCAGCTTGCTCGCCGGTTGCATCCTGGGCGCGAGCGTCGGAGGCTGGTTCAGCGACCGCTTCGGCCGCCGCCGCATCCTGATGCTCTCCGCCTTGCTGTTCGCGCTGTCCTCCGCGGGCGCTGCCCTGCCCCGGAACCTCTCGGAGTTTATGGCGGCGCGCTTCGCCGGCGGCGTCGCCATCGGCATGGCTTCGCTTCTGGCCCCTCTCTACATCGCGGAGATCGCCCCCGCGCGCAACCGCGGCCGCCTGGTTTCCATGAATCAAATGGCGATTGTCACCGGCATTTTGCTGGCTTACTTCATCAACTGGAGCTTGTCCTACTTGGGGCCCAGCGCCTGGCGCTGGATGTTCGCCACCGCCGTCATTCCGTCCGCTGTGTTCCTGACGGCGCTGTTCTTCGTTCCCGAGAGCCCCCGATGGCTGGCCGAAATGGGTCGTGAGCGCGAGGCGCTGGCGGTGCTCAGCCGCGTCAACGGCCACGCCACGGCGCTCAACCTGCTCGAGGAGATTCAGGCCGCCATCCGCGAGGAGGCCGGCTCGCTGGCCGAGCTGTTTCAACCCGGCCTGCGCCGCGCCACCGCTCTGGCCGTCGCTCTGGCCATCCTCCAGCAAATCACCGGCATCAACACGGTTCTTTTCTACGGCTCGGTGATCTTCAAGGAACAGGTCGGCGGTCAGAGCGATACGGCCGCCATCGGCTACAACGTCGCCGTCGGTCTGGTGAACTTCTTGGCGACCATCGTGGCTCTGGCGGTCATCGACCGTCTGGGCCGCCGGCCGCTGCTCATGATCTCCGCTTCCGTGATGGCCGCCTGCCAAGCGGCGCTCGGAGCGGCGTTTCTGTTGCAGCCGCCTCCCGCGCTTCTCGTGCTGGCCATCATGCTGGTCTGCGTCGCCGCCTTTGCGGTGGGACTGGGTCCCGGCACCTGGGTGCTCCTGGCGGAGATCTTCCCCAACCGCGTCCGCGGCCGCGCGATGTCCATTGCCACCGTGGCCCTCTGGTCCGCCTGCTTCGCCTTGACCATGACCTTCCTGACCCTGGTGCGCTGGCTGACGGCTTCCGGCGCTTTCTGGCTCTATGGCGCCATGTGCGTCGCCGAGTTTCTGATCATCTGGCGCTGGCTGCCCGAAACCCGCGGCAAAACCCTCGAGCAGATCGAGCGCTTCTGGAAGCAGCCCGTGCCCGCCGGCAGAGTCTAACCCGGCCCTTCCAGCCGGACATAGACCAGATGTCCGCTCCGGGCCCGCACCAGATGCGGCAGCGGTGCGATCTCGTCCTCATACGTTCGGCGGTCGGCAATAATGTGCCGGATCTCGCCCCGCCCGAGCACGTTCCTCAACTCCTCCTTCGAGCGCACCAGCTTGGGAACGCACTCGCCGTACCATTCGAGCTGATTGGCTTCGTCCCATCTCGGCTGGCCTTCGTCGTAGAGCGCCACCCATGGCCGCTCTCCGGAGGGCATCGCCTGAACCAGCGGCAGGATCACGGCTGCATGATGGGACGGTGGCTTGAACGTGACAATGCCGAGCGCCGCAATCACCGCCATCGGCGCGGCCCAGTCCAGCGCCCGGCTCAGCTTCGCGCGCGGGACGTAGCGAGCAATGGCGGCCGCCGCCAGGATCGAGAAGGCCGGATAGGCCGGCAGCATGTACCGCAGCACGCGGCTGCGGGTGATCGCACACAAAAAGAACACGGCGCCCGACCAGCACAGCAACACATACAGCTCCCGCCGGCGTTGCCGGATCGCCAGCGCCGCTCCCGCGGCCATCGCCGGCAGCCAGGGCCAATAGGACTTGGCCAGCATCCAAATGTACTCGGGCGCTCCTGTGTAGCGCCGCCAGGCGGGCGACAACCCGCCGTACACCTGCTCATCCAGCCAGCGCCGCTGCTCGGCGAGGAAGCCCGGCACGCTGGTCAAGAAGAACGCATACCAGGCCGCCAGCGGCGCGAGCGCCAGCAAAAGCCCCGCCAGCAAGTAACTCCGCTCTGCCGTCCCGGCAGCGCTGTCCGGAGCGTGCCGCCGGGCCAGCGCGTAATCCATCGCGAACGCCAGCGGCAGGGCGAATCCGATGAGCCCCCGTGTCACCAGCGCCAGCCCCGTGAACAGACCCGCCGCCAAATACCAGCCCCGGCTGCGCCTCCCCTCCACCCAGCAACACACCGCGCACACAAAGAAGAACGTTGTCGGCACGTCGGTCATGGCGCGGTTGCAATACTTCAAAAAGTAAGGTGTGGCCAGCATTACAAACATCGCCGCGCCCGCGGCCGCCGCATCCCCCAACAGCCGCCGCGACAGCCACCAGACCAGCAGCACCACGCCCAAACCGCACAGCGCAGACGGAAGTTTCGCCGCCGTGTCCGAGACGCCGAAGGCGTAGAAGCTCAGCGCCTGCATCCAGACGAACAGCGGCGGGTGCTCTCCGGCGGGCGCGCCACGCATCGTCAACGGCAGCCACTGCCCGCTGCGCACGATGTTCTTGGCCTCGGCGGCGAACATCGCGTCGTCGTAGCCCGCCAGATCGCCCAAGCGGATCGCGCCCAACAACAAAACGGCGCTCGCCAGCGCCAGCAGAGCGAAAGGACGGCGGTCCGGCGAGCCGGTCCAATGGGAGAGTTTCATTGCGCGTAGTCCCCGTGCCTGTGCGATGGGGCCTGCAAAGCTGCGCCGCAGCCCGCCGCTTGGCGGCGCGGCCTCGGTAAACGCACTCTCCAATCTACCATCCGCTCTGGTTCGCTACAATGAAGGCAGTACGCGGGAGCTCGGGTATGGCTTTCCTACAGAACCAGTTTGAGAAAAACGTTGTCGTCACCACGGTGGACTATATTTTCAACTGGGCGCGCGAGGGTTCCCTTTGGCCGCTCACCTTCGGTCTGGCCTGCTGCGCCATCGAGATGATCGCCTCGAGCGCGGCGCGCTTTGACATCGCCCGCTTCGGAGCCGAGGTCTTCCGCCCCAGCCCGCGCCAGTCCGATTTGATGATCGTGGCCGGAACCGTTAACCTCAAAATGGCCCCCGTGCTCAAGCGCCTCTACGACCAGATGCCGGAGCCCAAGTGGGTCATCTCGATGGGCGCCTGCTCGAGCGTCGGCGGGCCGTTCAATACCTACGCCGTGCTCCAGGGCGTCGACAAGATCGTCCCCGTGGACGTCTACGTCACCGGTTGCCCGCCGCGGCCTGAGAACCTGTTCTACGCTCTGCTGAAGCTCCAGGACAAGATCGACAAGATGACCACCTTCGCCAAGCGGCCTACTCAGGTCCGCCTGGACGAGTCCATGCTTGAGGACTTCAAACGCCGCGTCCGGATCGCCCAGATCCAAAACCCGGCCGCCTGACTCGCGTGGGGCCCCTCCTACAGCTGGACGCCGGCGGCGTGCTCCGCTTCACGCCGTGGCTGGAGTACCCTTGGCTCGAACACGGCTTTGGCACCCGGCTGTCGGAGGACTGGAACCAGCGCCCGGATTGGGTCGCTTTGAACCAGATCCACTCGGACCGCTGCCTCTATGCCGATGGCGCCGCCTGCGGGCGCATTGGTGAGGGCGACGCGCTCTTCACAGACGTTCCCGGCGCGGCGCTGGCCGTCCGCACCGCCGACTGTGTGCCCCTGCTGATCGTTGACCCGCACCGCCGTGCTGCCGCAGTGGTGCACGCCGGCTGGCGCGGAACGGCGCTGGCGATCGCCTCTAGGGCGGTCCAAGCGCTGGCGGACCGCTTCGGCAGCTCACCGGCGGATTTGGAAGCGGTCCTCGGCCCAGCCATCGGCCCCTGCTGCTATGAGGTCGGCCCAGAAGTCGCCGCCCAGTTTCAGCCTTGGTTCCCAGAGCGTTCGGATCTCAACGGCCCGGCGCGCCTTGATCTTTGGGAAGCCAACCGCCGCCAGCTTCTCGAGGCCGGACTCGATCCACCCCGCGTCCACGCGGTCTCACAGTGCACCCGCTGTCACCCCGCTCTGTTCCACTCCTACCGCCGCGATGGTGAGAAGGCAGGCCGCATGGTCTCCGGCCTCCGCATCCGCTTTTAAGCCGCCGCTGGGTGGGCTGCTCAAAAACACGAAGGGCGCGACTGCAACGCCGCGCCCTTCCAATCACCGTACTTTGTTAGGCAGCGTTGACGAGCAGGTCCTCCAGGGTCTCTTCGCCCTGCGCCGCTTGGCGGTCCGCAATCTCCTGGCAGCGGATACAGAACGGCGCCCACGGCACCGCCTCCAGCCGCTTGGGACTGATCTCTTCCTCGCAGTGCAGGCAGATTCCGTAAGTCCCGTCTTCAATGCGCTGCAAAGCAGCCTTTACGTTGCGGAGGAGGTGTGACTCCCGGTCCAAATTGCGAATCGCGAGTTCACGCTCGGCCGCATGCTGCACTTCGTCCAGCGCGTCCGGACTTTTCTCTATCGCGATGCCTTCCCGGTTTCGCAAGACCTTTGCTAGTTCGGCTTGCCTGGCTTCCAGGATCTTCCGGTAACGGTTCAGGTCGGCCTTGGTCATGTCATTACCCTCCTCTCTTCATCGGCTGCCTCGGCATCCCTCCTCAGATGATCTCTTCGGCTTTTTTCAAAGCCCGAACCACCTTTCGGCGCTGCCGTCAGCCTCTTGACTACTGAATCGTGCCAATTGAGACTGATCCTTCTCTCTTTTTCTCCCTCCTGTTCGAAACAACGATTCGCACCCGGCGCTTCCGAACCACGTGAGGCGAGTAGGGGACAATTGTACAGCAATTTTGGTTCCAGGTCTACTGCCCCAGTTCGGAACCGCCCTCAGCACCCAGTCTCAAAAGATCGCAAATGGTAAGACGCTCCGCCGGGCGGAAAGTTTCAAAGAAAGTGCCAAAAATCCTCAACCCTGCCCAGTTTTCGGCCGGCTTTGGCAGCCGGATTGCCCCGCGGGCCCCGTCCACTCCCCTTGAACCCAAGCTCTTGGCGGGGGAGAATGGGACTTGCCGCCGCGACATTCTTACATAGACTACACGGTAGTTTTTTTGCTCGCCCTGCTGTTCTTCCTGGCGGGGCTGGCCGTGCTCCCCTACCCCGGCATCCAAAACGACGAAGCCCTTTTCGCAGCAGCCATTTACGCGCCGGAAACCACGGGCCACACGGTCAAGATCTTCCAGCGCCCCGTGGCCCTCATGCTCATGAGCTACCTGGGGACGCTCAAAGCTTGGATCTACGCGCCCATCTTCGCCCTTTGGACGCCCTCCGCCTGGAGCCTCCGGGTTCCCGTCCTGCTCTTCGGCGCGATCACAATCTTTTTTCTTTTCAATATCTTAAATCGATGGTCCGGGCGCACGGCGGCCTTAGCCGCTGCCGCACTCCTCGCCACCGACGCCACCTACCTCTTCACCACCTGCTTCGACTGGGGCCCAGTGGCTCTCCAACACCTGTTGACCGTGGCCGGGGTGCTGGCGTTGGTGCTCTACAGCCAAACCGGACGCCGCCGCTGGCTCGCTCTCGGCTTTTTCCTGTTCGGCTTAGCGGCCTGGGATAAAGCCCTGTTCGGTTGGACCGCCGTCGGCCTGGCCTTCGCCACCCTGATCCTCTTCCCGCGCCATCTTCTTATCCATCTGAAATGGAAGAACTTAGTCATCGCCGCCGTCTGTTTTTCCGCGGGCGCCTTCCCCCTGCTCCGCTACAACGTGCGCAGCCACGGCGAGACGCTCCGCGCCAGCCAAGGCTGGTCCGCCGACCGCGCCATGATCCTCGGCAAGGCCGTCATTTTCCAGCGCAGCCTCGACGGCTCCGGCCTAATCGGCTACTTAACCTTTGACGATCCCGCCCCCGCCGCCCGCGCCCCCCGGACCCGCCTGGAGCGCCTTGCCGTCGCCCTCGACTTCCGCACCGGCCGTCAACGCGCCAGCCTGATGTTCTATGCCTTCCTCGGCGCAATCCTAGCCTTGCCTTGGGTCTGGGGGACCCGTTCCCGCAGCCTCCTCTGCTTCGCGTTGATTGTGACCGCCGTCGCTTGGTCGCTCATGCTCTTCGGCGTGGGCGTCGGCGCGTCCGTCCATCATGTGGCCCTGCTGTGGCCTTGGCCCCAAGTTGCGGTCGCCGCCGCCGTGGCTGGTTTGGCGGAGCGTCTGAAACAATGGGGCCCGGTCTTCGCTGTGGTCGTGCTGGTCCTGCTTTGCCAGCGGAATCTGCTCTGCTCGAACTACCAGCTCTCGCAACTGATCCGCAACGGCTCGCCCTACTCCTGGTCGGACGCCATCTACCAGCTTTCCCGCGATCTGCCCGCCTGGCAGGCGCGCCAGATCGTGCTGCTCGACTGGGGCATGACCGAGAACCTGCGCCTGCTGCACCGTGGCCGCCTTCCCCTGGTCTGGGGCGCCGATCCGATCTTCGCCGATCCCCTCGACGAGCGCAAGCAGAACGATTTTAAGGCGCTGCTGGACCAACCCAGCGCCGTCTTCGTCTCCCACACCGACGCCTTCCAGGTCTTTGACGGCATCAACCGCCGCCGCGACACAGCCCTGCAAGCCCTCGGCTACCGTCGGGAGACTCTCGCCGTCATCCCCGACCGCCACGGCCGGGCGGTCTTCGAAGTTTTCCGCGTGGCGCCCGCGGCCGGACCGTAAGCCGGCTCAGTCCCTGCGGGCCTGCCTCTCGCGCCGCCGCTTGGCCCAGCCTTCCTTGTTCACCTGACGGCCCCGTCCCACCGCCAAAGCGTCCTCCGGCACGGGCTTCGTGATCACCGAGCCGGCCCCAATGTAGCTCCCCGCGCCGATCTCCAGCGGGGCCACCAGCGTCGAGTTGCTGCCGACGAAAGCTCCGTCGGCGATCTGGGTGGGGTGCTTGGCCACGCCGTCATAATTGCAGGTGATCGTGCCGGCGCCGATGTTGACGCCCGCGCCAATGGTGGCGTCGCCCAGGTAGGCCAGGTGCATCGCCTTGGAACCCGCGCCGAAGCGTGTCTTCTTCATCTCCACGAAGTTGCCCACCCGGGCGTCTTGCCCCAAATGGCAGCCCATCCGCAGCCGCGCGAACGGCCCGACGTGCACCTCCCGCTCCAAATGCGAGCCGCTCAACACCGTGAACGGCGCAACCTCCACCCGGTCCTCGAGCGTGCAGTCTTCCAAAATGGCCGCCGAGCCGATCCGGCACTCCTCTCCGATCACCGTATTACCCAGAATCCGGGCAAACGGCTCGATCACCGTGTCCGGCCCGATCTTTACCTGGGCGTCAATCGTCACCGTCTCCGGCTTCTCGATGGTCACGCCTTCCAGCATCAGACGCCGCGCCGTGCGCTCCCTCAGCGCACGGTCCGCCAGCGCCAGCTCCACCCTCGTGTTGATGCCCATTAGCTCCTGAGCGTCCTCGTGAAAGATGCTCTCCACGCGCCCGCCCGCCGCCCGCAGGATTTGGACCATATCGGTCAGGTAATACTCTCCGGCAGGGTTATCGTTATCCAGTTCTCCGATGTGCTTCCACAGGGACTCCGCCCGGAAGCAATAAAAGCCTGGATTGACCTCCTGGATCGCGAGCTGCTCCGGCGTGCCGGCCTTCTGTTCCACGATCGCCTCGACGCTCCCATCCGCGCCCCGCAAGATCCGCCCGTAGCCGGTGGGATCCGCCAGGCGTGTCGAAATCAACGTCAGCGCGGCGGACGAACCGCGCTGGTGCTCCACCAACCGGCGAAGCGTAGCGCCCGTGATGAGCGGGCAGTCGCCGTAGAACACCACCACCAGCCCCTCCTGGCGCCCCGCCTGCTCGCGGCACACCGCCACCGCGTGCCCCGTGCCTTTGGGCTCCTGCTGGCGCACGAAGCGCACGCCCATAGGTTGGAGCAGAGCCTCCACTCGCTCCGCCTGGTATCCGGTCACCACGAAAATCCGCCCGGCCGGCGCCACCTCCAACGCCGACGCCACCGCATGTTCCACCAGGCTCTTCCCTCCGGCCCGGTGAAGGACCTTGGCGTGTTTCGATTTCATGCGCGTGCCGAGCCCCGCAGCCAGAATCAGTACTGTCACTGAAGTGTCCATAAGTTCCATTCTCACCCAACCGGCTCCGATTTCGCCTTTCCCCGCGCCGGCCCGCGCCTATTTAACCGGCGCCGGCCAGATCCTCCTTGACTTCAAAGCGTCTTCAGCGCGATCATGCCTTCTCTATGCGAACCGTGCAACTCTTATGCGTCTGCGCCTGCATCCCGCTGTTGATGACACTGAGGCCCGTCGCCGCTCAGCAGCCGAAGCTGGAGACCTCCGTGGAAACGCCAACATTCCGCCTGTGGGAGGGTAAAGCTCCCGGCGCGGTCGGAGACGAGGACCGCGACATCCCTACGCTAACCTATTACGCCGCCTACGGCCGCCAAACCTCCGGAACGGCCGTCATCGTCTGCCCTGGCGGCGGCTACGTCGGATTGGCCAGCAATCATGAGGGCCGCCAAGTTGCCAACTTCTTGAACTCGCTGGGCGTCAAGGCGTTCGTGCTCAAATACCGCCTCGGCCCGCGCTACCGCCACCCGGCGCCTCTCACCGATGCGCAGCGGGCCATCCGGCTGGTGCGCTCCCGCGCCAAAGAGTACGACATTCTGCCCGATCGGATCGGCATCATGGGCTTCTCGGCCGGCGGTCACCTGGCCTCCACCGCCGCCACGCACTTCGATGCGGGCAACCCCTCGGCCGAGGATCCCATCGACCGGCTGAGCTGCCGCCCGGACTTCGTCATCCTCGGCTACCCGGTCATCACCTTCACTCAACCCTACATGCACAAGGGATCGCGTAACTCCTTACTCGGCGAGAATCCCGACCCCAAGCTGGTCGAACTGCTCTCCAATGAGTTGCAGGTGACTCCGCAAACGCCGCCGGCGTTCCTATTTCATACGAACGCGGACACTGGCGTGCCTCCGGAAAACAGCGTTTCGTTCTATCTGGCGCTGCGCAAGGCGGGCGTGCCCGCTGAGATGCACATTTTCGAGCGCGGTCCACACGGCGTGGGTTTGGCCATGAACGACCCAGCGCTGGCGGAGTGGCCGCGGCTATTGGCGAACTGGCTCCGCGTCCGGGGCCTGTTGACGCGCTAAGGAGAACTTCACGCAGACCGTGGCAGGGTGAGTTCGCGCTCCATGGCGGAAACGGCCGCGAAGCGGAGACTTTCCCAGATGTCCTCTGGCTCAAGATCGGGATACTCAGCCAGGATTTCCTGCTCGCTCATGCCGCCAGCGAGCATCCGGAGGATGGTAGCGACAGGGATGCGCAGACCCCGGATGCACGGGACGCCGCCCATCTGGTCTGGATCGACTGTGATACGCTCGAAACTCATCACCTGCATTGCCATCCATATTATTGCAGACCCCGTACACGCTTGGATCCCGGCTTTGGCCCCTGGCCGCGGCGAAGTCCCCGAATACCTTGTATGTCTCGGAGGTGCACCGGACTGGGGACCCGCAGAGGCTTTCTTCGCGCACCCGCAGTTGGGAAACAGACTGCGCCAGACCGGGCCAACCGCTGGTGACTCACACAGCATGCAGGTCCCGTTGCCCCGCTTTGACTCGGGGCCGTCATCCGGGCGGGCCATGTCGCGCAGGCTAAATGCCGGGCAATAGAGCGTGCAGCGCCAAGTAGGACAACGCCGCCACCAGCGCCGAGGCCGGGATCGTGAGAATCCAAGCCCAAACGATGTTGGCCGCCACGCCCCAGCGCACCGCCTTGACCCGCTGAATGGAGCCGACGCCGGCGATGGCGCCCGTGATCACATGGGTGGTGGAGACGCCCACCTTCAGCTCGGTGGCCAGCAGGATCGATGTGGCGGCCGCGGCCTCCGCGCAAAAACCGCTGCGCGGCCGCAGCTTCGTCAAGCGCACCCCCATCGTGTGAACGATCCTCCAGCCGCCGGTCAGCGTTCCCAGCGCGATCGCGGCGTGCGCCGACAGGATCACCCACACCGGCACATGGAATGTTTGCAGGTAGCCGCCGGTCACGAGCAAGCTGGTGATGATCCCCATGGTCTTCTGCGCGTCGTTGGTTCCGTGCGCGTAGCTGTAGATGGCCGCCGAAAGCAATTGGAGCCGGCGGAAGTAGACGTCCATCTTCTTCGGCGTCGAATCGCGGAACAGCCAGTAGATCGACACCATGAAGATATAGGCCAGCACCAGGCCGATCACCGGCGCCGCCACCATGAACAGCAACGTCTTTACCCAACCGCTCCAGATCAGCGCATCCGTGCAGTGAGAAATGCCGCGCGTGAAAGCGACCCGCGCCATCGCAGCCCCCGCGTAGCCGCCGAATAGGGCGTGAGAGGAACTGGTGGGAAGTCCGAACCACCAGGTGATCAGATCCCAAATGATCGCCCCCAGCAGCCCGGCCAGGACAACGTACGGAGTCACGACCGCCAAGTCCACCATGCCTGCGCCGACGGTCTTGGCCACGCCGGTGCCGAAACTGAAAGCGGAGACGAAGTTGAAAAAGGCCGCCCAAAGCACCGCCTGAAAAGGGGTCAGCACCCGGGTGGAAACGACCGTGGCTACGGAGTTCGCCGCATCGTGAAATCCGTTGATATAGTCGAAGATCAGAGCGACGGCGATGATGATGACGACCAGAAGCAGCATCGGCGTCCCGGACCGCTAGCTGTTCTTCACAACCACCCCTTGCAAAGTGTCCGCTACGTCTTCGCAGCGGTCCGTGGTCGCCTCCAGCACTTCGTAGACCTCCTTCACTTTGATAAGGGCGATCGGGCGAATCTCGCTGCGGAACAACTCCGCCAGCACCCGCCGCACCAGCTTGTCCGCTGTGTCCTCCAGCCGGTTGAGCTCGATGCAGTGAGCCAGCAGCGGCTTGTCTTGGTTCAGGTCTTCCATGGCGGCCACCAGGACTTTGGAGCAGGAGTCCACGATCTCGCACAACTCCACCACCTGCGGCGGAATCGGCTCCAGTCGGTAGGCGGCCATCCGGTAGGCCGCGTCTTCGATGCCGTCCAGAACGTCGTCCAGGCTGCTCGAAAGCGAATGGATGTCTTCGGGATCCAGCGGCGTAATGAAGGTCTGGTTCAGCCGCGTAAAGATGTCATGAATGATCTCGTCGCCCTTGCTCTCCAGCTCTTGGATCTTGGCCGCAGCCTCGGCCAGATGCGCATTGCCGGCCCGCACCCCTTCCAGCAGCAGCGAGGATGCCTCTGCAATGAGTTGCGCTTGACGAAGAAAATGACCGAAGAACTTCTCTTCCCTGGGCAGGAGTCGCATATCACCTCGGGTCCGATCTCCCCAGCCGGGGGAACGCGTAGGGAGAGTTCTATCTTCCCACTTCGTTACAGGAAGATCAACAGCCCATTACAAAACGGTTTCAGGCGCCCGGGACCCGGACCGGAATCTGAGCCCGCGCCTGTTCGGGACCGCTGGGGGAAGCGTCCAACCTCAGCGTGGCGCGGATGGCGTCAACGTAGCAGGCCGAGGAGCGGTCCGTGCAATAGTACACCACCGTTTCGAAGGTGATCTCCGAGCTGCCGGCCGGGGCATCGACAGGAATGCGCAAGGGAAAGCGCGTGGACTTGAAGTCCAGCTTGGCCGGATCGAGCCCCAGCTTCAAAGCCGAGCCGGCGGCCGTGCGCCAGCGCAGGTAAAACGGGGCATCCCCGTTCCACTTGTATCCACTGGGCAGGACGATGTCCAGCACCAGCTCCGCCGCGCCAGTCCGCACCGCCTGCCGCCCGAGATCCACCGCGCGGCCCCGGAACGTATGCATTTGGCGGCGGCTCAATTGCTCCAACCCCGAGAAATCCAGCGTCGAGACGGTTTGCGAGGCTGGATCCAGCACCCGGACCTGATGGTTGTTCGTGTCGGCCACGTACAGCTTTCCTCCCAGCCACGCCAAACCGCCCGGCTCGTTGAAGGCGGCTCTGGGGAACGGCCCATCGGCCAGCGCTTTGCGCCCGCTTCCCGCCCAGGTGCGCACCGCGCCCCGCGCCGGGTCGATCACCTTGATCTTGCTGTTATAGGTATCGGTGACGTACAACAAGCCGTCCCGCCAGGCGACCCCTAGCGGATGCTGGAAACGCGCTCGGGCCGCCGGTCCATCGATATCGCCGAAGTCGAACAACCCCCGTCCCACGAGGGTCCGGACTTGAGCGTTTCCGCTCAAATCTGCCATACGTACCGAGCTGGTTTCGCTGTCCGCAAAGTAGAGCCGTGCCCCGTCCGTCGCTAGCCCGCTCGGCTGAGCCAGCGCCGCCTGGGCCAAGTTGCCGTCGATGATATCTTCCCGCCCGGAGCCGGCCCAGGGCCGAGCCTCCCAGGTTTGGATGTCCGCCACCCAGAGCTGATGGAAGCCCGCCATCCCCATGTACAGCTTCCCTTGATGGACCAGCACGTCCCAGGGTGAATTCAGCGCCACCGCCAGTCCGCGCCCCGGCTGATTGAACCGGCGAGCTTGCTCACCCGTCCCCAGGACCGTTTTCACGGTGCGCGTCCGCAGATCCGCCACGCGGATCAGATGGTTCTCCGTATCGGCGATGTAGAGCTGCTCACCGTCCGCGAACGTCCCCTGAGGATGCAGGAAGCTGGCCTGCTCGAAGCTCCCATCTTCGCGTCCCGCCTCGCCGCTGCCGATGACATCCAGGATTTTGCCCCTGGCGTCCGTCACCAGGATGCGGTGGTGGTTCGAGTCGGTGATAAACAGCCGTCCGGTGGCTTCCTGGCTCGAAACCTTCCCCGGAAACTGGAGCAAGGTATTCGGCCGGCGGCTCTCCTCCAGCCGCAGATCCAAAGGACTGCGCTTCAACTGGCCGCGCGCTTCGAAGAACGGGATGGCGGTCTGGAGCGCCGCGTCGTAGGGTTCAAAGACGTCCTCGCCGGAGCTGCGCGCGATGATCTTGCCGTTGGGATTGATGAGCACCAGGGTGGGCCAAGCGCTGGCCGCGTATGCGTTCCAGATTTCGAAATCCGCGTCGTTTACCACCGGGTGCTCGATTTTGTAACGCAAGATGGCGCTGCGGATCTGCTCGGTGTCCTTCTCGTTGGTGAATTTGGCTGAATGCACTCCAATCACCACCAGCTCCTGAGGGTATTTCTTCTCCAGCCGCTTCAGCTCGGGCAGAATGTGCATGCAGTTGATGCAGCAAAAGGTCCAGAAATCGAGAAGAACGAACTTGCCGCGGAACTCCCGCAAACTCAGAGGCCGGGCCGTGTTCAGCCACTTCAGACCTTCGGGAAACTCCGGGGCCGTGATGTTTCCGAGCAGAGCGTCAGGCGGAATCATGCTTCCTCCGGAACGGGCCGCAGGCGGGCTTTGCGCCTTGCAAGAGCTGAGGCTGAGCCCGAGAAACAAAAGCAAACCGGCAGACAGGCAGGCAAGCCGCATACCGCGCAAGCCCTCCTGTTTGTTGGATTCAATCCGGAGAGCGGCGGCTTCTCAAAAGTGGGCCGAGGAGCAGCAGGGCCGGCGGCCTGTCGCCTTCAGGCGCCCTTGAAAAAGCGAGCGATCGACCCGGGCGCGGCCGGAAAGGAACTTGCCAAAGCCTTAACGCCCCAACCCGCCAGGCTCAACGCCGGCGCCAGCGGCCGCAGCCCCTCCGGGAACCATTCCGGCCACTGCTCACCCAGCGGCTGAGAACGGCCGTTGACGCCGCGGACAAAAACCCGGTCGCACCACCGCTCGCGGCCAGCCAGCTCGGGGTAGTGCGCCAGAACCTCGGCGGCGCACTCCAGCCAGCGCAGCCAGTGTGGGCCCCGGTAGGAACGCAAGATCAGCACCCGGCTTTGCTTCCGGCTCCGGATCTCCCAGACGAACTCCTCAAAGTCCGCGGCCCGGGTCAGATTGAGAACCGTGTTGGGGGTGACGCCGTGGCGGTCCCCGCCGGCCACTACCGGATGGCCGCTCGAGGCTGCGATTTGCACCACCGCGCGGTTCTCCGCCCATGGGCGCAGCCCGTTCCATTCCAGGGCGTGGATGTAGTTGCCGTGGCGAGCCAGAAACTCCTCCAGCATTCGTCGATGCGCGTCCCGTCCAATCTCAGGCTCGTCCCAAAGCGGATGGTTGAGCACAATTAAGACGCCCGGCAAACCGTTCAGCGCTTCCAGCAACTGCCCGACGCCGCGCTCCCCGCCGCGCGCCCCGCTCAGCAGCGCCTGCGTCCATTCGTGCGCCTTATCCTCGGGGAGGTTGTGAACTCCCAGGTGCAGAAACGACGGGCCGGTGTAGACGGTCCATTCGAAGGAGACCGGAGCTCTGGCCACGCGTCCCAGCAGGCGCAGGCGGCTGCTGGCCTCGATGTTGTCATGATCGGTGAGAGACACCAGGGCGCGCAGTGCCAGCGTGCGCTCGATCTGGTTCCTCTCCAATTCCCAGGCTTGCCGCGCGGGCAACGGCGGCGTCCAATACAGGTTCGAGTAATCCTGACGGGGAAGGCGGTCCGCCAAGCCGCACTTGGCGGCGTAGCGTGGAATGTCTTTGAGCGTTTCTTGAGAGTGCATCGTGTGGCTGTGAAGCGACACGGCCGTGCGAGCGCCCCGGAGCACTCCCCGGTCCCGCCACTGATGCCGGATCTGCGTTTCGGTCATAGAAAGGATCCGTCCTGCCACCAGCCTGACGGAGCTGCATTACAACCCGGTGTATCCCCGATGAGAACATTTTGAATTTTTCTTGTTCTTTGCCTCCCGGCGGGCAAACCGCATTTATAAAACGTTTCAATAACGTCGAGACCGCAACAGAAACCCCTGCCTATCCCCCTCTGCCCTCCCGGTCGCGTAGGCTTCCGCTCTGCACCCGGCTTTCCAGCCGGCCTGGGTCCCCTTTACCCACGGCCCCTCCTCCACCCAATCGCCCCCCGGTGGAGCAAGCCGCCAGGCTTGCCATGCCGGCCTCTCCGTGGAGCACGCAGTCTTGCGTGCCACACCGGCAGTCATGCCGGTGGTCGGCTTATGAGCTTTTACCGCCCATGGAAACGAGCAAGCGCCTAATGTGGTGCTGACATTCTTGTCCTCCTTGTCCTCCGTGATGTGGGGCAGGCCGCTCTTGTGGGGCAGGCTTTCTAGCCTGCGGCCGGCTTTCCAGCCGGCCTGGGCACCCTTTACCCACCGCCCTCTGCGCCACCCAATGCCGAGCCGTGTAGGGGCGGACCAGCGTGTCCGCCCCCTCTCTTCCTATCTCCGTGTTCTCTGTGCCCTCTGTACTACTAGCCCGTAGATTCTTTTCCGCGCGCGAAGATTTTTTATGCCGCAACCGGAGTGAGTTGCCGAACCGTAGAGCGGAGTGCGGTCAGGATGGCCAGGATGGCTTTGCGCCCGGAGGCCGTGAGTTGATAGCGATACGTGCCCGTGATTTTTGTGATCAGCCCGTGGGCACGCAGCAAGCGGAGCTTTCGGCTCACCCAGGCCGAGCGGCGGCGGGCTTCCACCGGCGAGTCGGCCGCGGAGGAAAAGAAGATGGCTTGCAGATCCCCGTTGCGGAATCCGTTCAGGGCGAACTCGCCGCGGCTGACGGCTTCCAGCAGCGCCCGGTCATCGGCAAACGGACGCAGCGCGCGCACCCGGCGGCCGCGCCAGTGCCTGGGCTGTCCCAGACGCCGGATCAGTTCTTCCAGCGTGGTGTCTTCCTCGACGCTGGCGAAGGCGTCCAGGTACCGCTCGGCCGCCTTGCGGGAAACCTCCGCCCGGCGGTGGAGATCGGCAACCCCGCGCCGCATCACGCGCCAGGCCAGTTCTCCCTCCGGGTCCCCTTCTTTGGGCCGGTAGACACGGAAGTCCTCCCCGTTGTGAACCGTCGTTTCGGCGCGCAGCACGCTGCCCACCGCGGTGAACGCCTTGTCGTAGAGCTTCAGCGAGTTGCCGTTCACGCTATGCTTGATGCGCACGCCTTCCTCCCGGAGCTTGATGTCGCTGACCACCTCGCCCGCGAAGCGCTTCGGCACCTCCCCGCTCAACGGAATCCGCTTCCCCAGATAGCGCATCACGTCCGGACTGGAGAAGGTCGTCAGGCCGTGGTGGACCAGCCGCGGGTACAGCCGCCGCAACTCCGCCGCCTCCCGAAAAACGATGTCGATCGCCCATTCGCTCTGATGCGTCGTCCAGTAATAAGAGACCGGGTGCTTTTGGAAAATCTCCCCATGAATCGGATTCAGTTGCCGGGCCACGCCGCCCAGCAACTCCGGCCAGTTGGCCCTCAGTTGCTGGTCCATCAGCCGTTGCGCCTCAGTCCAGTCCGCGATCCAAGGAAAGCAGTTGTCCTGCCGCGCGTACTCCAGCCCCGCCGCGTCCATCTGCCGCGCCAGCCATTCCCGGCCGTTCAGGCAAATCTGAATCGGAAAGGGGAACCAGGTTTGGATGCGGGCGTTCATGAAGCCGAACACCGGGTGCATCCAGTAGTGGTACAAGAACAGGCACTTGCGGTAGCGCGGCTCCAACTCCAGCTTCTTCTTCTCCCGGTCGCGGTGAATCTCGAAGCTCCAGCACGGCTCCACGCAGCTCAGCACGCACACCAGCCCATCGCGAATTCCTTCTTCGGTCGCGATGCGGCGGGCTATCTCTTCCTTGCTCACCTGGCTGGAGGCCAGGTACTTCACCGGTCGCCCCAAAGCTTGCGCCTCGGCCAGCGAGGCCTCCTTCAGCCGCCGGCTCACCTGCTGCACATGCGAGCCGAAGTCCTTCAGCAAGACCTGGTTCGCCCAGAGATAGCGCTGCATGCCCTGGTCGTGGGCGATCGAACGCAGTGTGCCTCGGAAGACCAGCCGGTCGAAGCCGGACAGCGTGCCGGTGATCTTGTCTTGGTGTTTCGCGATAAACTCGTGCATGGCGTTTCTGTTTCTCCTCGGATGAATGGTCCTGCAAAACCAATATCCTACGAGATCGGAAACGCCATCATTGTTTGGTTGCGGCTATGCCGCGCTGTGGTTTGCTTTTTCTCCGTGTCCTCCGTGTCCTCTGTGGTTTGCTTTTTCCGTGCCCTCCGCCTCCGTGCCCTCCCACCCCCAGTCACAACGATCCCCAAATCTTTTTCCCTTTCTTTTTCAACCACTTCCCAACTCGCCCTTTCTCCTCCTCTTGCTCCCCTCTTGTATGTTGAAAGTGAAAGGTG